>OFDA01000037.1_pt1 | contig 159034 bp, 157 predicted proteins | sample 1520921 | NCBI WGS metagenome assembly OFDA01 (sample SAMEA2699028, study PRJEB24076) | metagenome
GCAGTTCATGATTCATGAGCCGTGTTTTTGTATGAATGTACAATTGAAAAAATTTCCAGTTTTTTTAAAATCATTATCTCAGATGACAATTTAATCAAAATATGATATAATCCAGAAAAAGTAAAAATAATAAAAGTAACTTACAAAAGTAAAAGAAAAAAAGTAAATAGATAGCCACGGCAGATATTCCTTTCATCGTTTAGAATGAAAGTACTCATCGATATTCCCTTTATGCAGTTTAGAGCACAAAGGAAAATGGTACTGATTTGATCGTTTTTTTGTGTATTGACATCCTAAAACCCAGTCAGAACCTTCAGTCATATTAAACAAGGAGATAACATGAGATTTGTTGTATATAAACATTCACTGGTTTTAGGTGATAACAACATCGTGACAAAGCAATTTATCGTTCTGAAGCACGATGACGGCAACTTACAATTTACTGATTTTCATCGTTATGTTAAATCTACTTCAAGAATCAAGTCGATCTCAGATGATGGGAATAAGCGCTTTTCTTACGTTGTTAAGTTTCTTAATTTCATATTTGGTACTCTTGGAATTAAAAGTGTAGATCAACTTACACTTGAAATGGTCAGAGAGTTTTTTACGCTTTATGGATTGTCCCAGTTACCAAGGGATAGCGGAAAAAGAAAGAAAAGCACTGTTGAAAAATGCGTAAATGCAGTTCTTGACTTCTTAACTCTTTATTTAAGTGAGCGAAAGGAGAAGGCTAAGTTAAAAGCAGAAGAATTGTATTCTACGACAACTTTTAAGAATAGTAGAGGACGGGTTATAAAGCGTAAAGAACCAAATTTTGAAATCTACGTGGATGATAGCAACACTGAGAAAGCTATTTTTCGTGATATGCCCAATAGTGCTTTTGAGATGTTGTTTTCTCACATTGCACACTTTCATAAAGATCTACTCATGGTTGTAGCCTTGGGAGCCTTTGTTGGCTTAAGACCATCAGAAGCATGCAACGTAAGGCGTGAAGATAGTCCTCTAGGACCAGGTATTTTATTTCACCAAAGTGATGGCCAAGTATTTAAGATTGAAATTGACTTACGAAAAGAAATACCTCTTAGAAGCGATTTAAAGCCGACTGGACGGATTAAAAAGGAAAGACTTCAAGCAGTACCTTATATCTTCTTGGAGGTCTTTTTAGACACTTATAATGACTATATGACTTATCTGGAAGGTAGGAAGTATGAGAAAGACTATGGGCCATTAAATCTTAACAGACGAGGAAAAGCATTGTCATACGATGTATACTATCAACGTTTTCGTAAGATTATTCGTGAAGAGATGATCCCAATCTTCTTAAAGTCCGATGATGCAGAGGTTGTCTTTTTTGGGCAGCTTTTGCAGGAACATAATATTTCCCCACATATTTTCAGACACTGGTACACCACACAGTTAGTCTTATCTGGGGTATCTGAGATTAGTGAACTCATGTCTGCAAGAGGTGATAAATCACCTGAGAGCGCTTGGGTTTATCTACAAAATAAAGGTGAAATCGCAAAACAATATGGTCAAGTTAATAATGGTGTTTTTGATTATATGAATTGGCGAGCAAATGAACTTTTTGGTGATAAGTTAGAAAGGTGATGTATGACTTATTCAATTAAATCTTTGATCGAAAATCTGTTAAGTGAACTCGGAAAAAACGATACACAGTATAAAGGAAAAATTAGTAAGTTTTTAGTTGATAACAATTGGTTTAATATAGAGATTGATTTGGATAACTATTCCATCTCAGATAAAGATGCTCAATTATTAATCGAAAAAATAACCAATTATCTTCTTGGACCAACTGGTTTAGCAGGAATTCAGCCTATATTTAAGCAAAAATTCCCATTGACTTACAAATATTTTCAGCAATACTCAGGAGATAGCAACTTATCTAAGGAAAACATGTTTTATGTTCAAGATTTTCTTGCTTATTATCTAAAAAGAGATTTATTTCTCTGTAATGATAATGAGATTGAATTGTTGGTTGAAGAAGCAGTATATGCACTTGAAAAGCAAAAAGGCGAAGTTTTTATTGATTTTTTAAAGTGGTTAATGAATAAAACGAGATGTAACTATCACAAAAGATATGAATTTACACCTCGATACACATTAGAACAGGAGACTAATGCTTATGAGTTAGACGAATATTTAGAATTACTGTATTTTCTTTTTAATGACGATTACATTAGAAAAGAAGATATGCTTTATAAAGCAGCAATCTCAAAAGACTACGCAGATACATGGCTCTTTCTAGCACTTCATTTTATATGTGCGCTACGTGGAACAGATTTAGAACAACTTGGGCATCCACAACTTCCTAGAACACCGAAAGAAGTTCTAAAATCAGTTAGAAGTGGGGATTGGAGTAGCAGTGAGGCAAGAAGAACTCTTTTAAGTATTACAACTCGTTTAACTTATTTAAATATTACTCCAAACAAAACAAAGGGAACTAAAAATATTAGTCAGATTAAATTTCAGGTCCCTGAGAGCTGTCAGGTATTGATTGGAACGTTGTTGGCTATCTGTGAAGCTCATTATCAGTTGAATAAAGATAATAATAATGAACCTTTAATTCGACAAATAAAAGAATATAAACGAATTAGCCGATATATGGGGAAAGAAATTGGAGACTTATTTCTTGAAAGGAATTTTAGTTCTAGATCTGCAAATAAATCCTATCTTCAAACTGTTGCCATGTTAGCAGATGATGTTTTGCAAGAAAAATCTGAGTTAAATATTAAAGGCTATTTTTTAGCTGCATTAGCCCGTAGCCATAAAGGTTCATTCGATGAATTTGCTCAAACCACAACAACGTACCTAAAAGATGCCCAACTAAGTCAGCTTAAACCAGAAATGGTTGCGAGAGAACTATTTGAACGAGGTGTTTTATCTATGATTCCATCAATGCTCCTGAAGATTGTAACTAGAGGAAAGTATAAAGAATTAAGTCCTAGTCAACAAACTCAGATGATTAAACAGTTAGATTTGACACCAAATGAGATCGAAAAAACATTGGCTTTAAGTATTCAGGCAGAAGTGAAATCGCAAAAGGCATTAAAGATTTTGGTAGAAGAAGAAGCAGAACCTAATCAACTTCTTACTATTTGTCATCGTATAGGAAACGGTGAAGCCTTCTCAAAACAAGGTGAAAGCATGTGTCTTTTGTCTGCTCTTGGAAAAATTTGTCCATATGACGATAGGCAACATTGCATCGGTTGTCATTATGAACTACAAACGAAATCTACTTTATTGTTATTAGTAGGAGAATTCAACCGTTTGAACAAACAATACTCTAGAGTTCGTTCTGATTTAGAAAAAGGTAAAATTCGGAGTATTTTAGAAGAACAAATAAAACCTTGTTTAACTGAAATGTTGCAAGCTTTATGCGAGCAATATGGAGATGACGTGTTACATGATTACGAAGAAATAATAAAGGAGTTAATAAATTGAACAATCAAGCTAAACTTTTTAAAATTGAAAATTATTTTGAACCTTTTGACCGTGATTGTGTTCTGCGAGCAAAAGAAGTTTTCGATGACTATTTTGATAAAGGAATTATTCTAAGTTACGATTTTGATCATAAGAAATGGGAAACTACAAATGAATATGACAATATTAGCCTGTTTTTTAACATTTCTGATTTTCAATATAGGAGATTTTATCAATCAATTTTTCAGTTGCCTTATAAGGAATTTATCGATTACTTAAAAAGTTTTATTGTTTTCTCAATGAAACAACATGTTTAAGAACTTTACAGCAATTTCTAATGGATATTAAACGTATTATTAAAAATACAACCAAAGATGTGTTTTTAGATTTAGAAAATATCTCTGTAAGATTTCCTGGTTTATGTATTGACTTTTTCTCAAATCTTCCCTGTTCAGATGATAGTCAACTAAATCAACTATTGGAGCAATTAGATAATAAATTAACTATCAACCTTCAAAAAAGGCAGAGGTCAAAACAGCAAAGACAATTAGCGCAATTTCAATCCTATTTTACCTTTAATGACATTTTAAATGATTATTGGTCTCAAACATTATCTAAAAAAGAGCGTCTATTTTATTATCCATTGTATCTCTGGTGGCAGATTACAGCGATTTTACCTTTAAGGCCAAGAGAATTTCTTTTAATACAAAGAAACTGTTTGACCGAGAAAGATGGAAAATATTTTCTCACATTAAGGAGAAATATAATCAAGGGAAGGGATCGACTTGTTGCACATAAAATTTCTGAAGATTATACTTTGAATACTTATGAGATTACTAATTCATTAGCTTCTGAAATAAAGACTTACCTCATTCTTACGGAAAATGATCGTTCTACTAAATTAGATACATTATTTGTGACTGACCCCCATTATAACCGTTGGGGTCGTCGAACAGGTGTTAAAAACCGATTTTTAACTTACACTAATCTCAATACTATTTTGAGGTATTTTTTTAATGAGATTATTTCTCAAGAATACGGTTATCAAGTTAATTATTTTAGTTTTCCAACTAGATTAGATGAAAACGAGATTAATTTGATTCATATTGGGGATACGAGACATATTGCAATGATCAATTTAATTGCAGAAGGGGCTAGTCCTGTTACAGCTATGCTTTTAGCTGGTCATGAAGATGTGACAACTTCATCTCACTATTTTTCAAATTTAAGCCAATTTATTGAATGTCGTAGTTATCAAATGTATCGTAAACTAACGAGTAAAAATACGAATTACGCTATAAGTAAGAGGCAGCCATTTTACACAGCACAAGGACAATACATCGATTTAGAAAATAAAGGACGGTGTTACTCACCCCGCTTTGCGAAAGGTGATTATTCAGATTGTCTGAAAGTTATTAGTGAGCATGCGGAACTAGGTGCTTGTACGAGCTGTCCTTTTTACCGTAAAGCAGGTAAAGATTATTTTTCAATGGATAAAACATTTAAAAAGTCAGTTGATGAAAAAGCTATGGTTGTAAATGAAGCGATTAGAAAAGTTAGACAAGGGAAAGGTCATATTGAAGATATTGGAGAAGCTTTGTTGAAATTAAAAACAGTTAGCAATACCTATCAGGATTACTTAAATGCTAAACAACTATCTTTAGAGGAGAAGAAGTCTAATGGCTAGAAAGAAATCAATTACTGATGATGAATTGATTCATTTGTTTGAACAGTATTTAATTTCCCAGTGTTCCTGTGATTTAAGCTTGGTAAAAATTCCTCGGTTCGGTGACTATGTGAGGAATCATGGCTATCAAAATGTTGCGGATACAACCATTAGGCGTAACAAAAGATTCAGGGATTTTTTAAAAGAAAGTGAAATTAAATACCAAGATGAAAATTATGAGGCTGTGATTACTTACAAGACCATAGATCCTGACAATTTTATGGCAAAAAATCGTGCTCCAGGTGCTATGAAAAGAGCATTGGTGGAAATTAGCCAATACTATAAGAAGATAGCAAACATTGCGGCTAGCTATAAACAAGAAGCAGATAAGTTACGTGGCTTAAATTCTGAACTACAGTCAACTAATGAAGATTTAAAACAGAAGCTACAAAGAGAAAATGAGTTGATTGATGAGAATCAAAAACTATTACAAATAATCAAAACAAGTGTCTATCCAGAAATTGCGAATGAGCTTTTAAAAGCAGAAGGATTGTTAAAATATTCTCAAAAGGTTATCAGTGAGGATTTCCTAGCAGACAATATCATCACCGCTGATTCAGAAATAGATTTTCATTCTGGTGGTCTTATTGAACAAGAAAATCCTCAAAAATCAACTAAAGTGGTTTCTATTAAAAACTTACTAGACAGCAAAACTAATTATAAACGAGGAAAGAAATGAACAAGAAAGTTAAAGATAATCCAGCTATTTACATGTACTGGGATCAAAAACGAAATGTTCTTGACCCCAAAAAATTGTCGTCAAACAGTTTAAAATATGCCTATTGGTCTTGCCCTTATTGTCAACACCATTGGGAAGCAAAAATCATTGATGTGCACCTTGACAGTTATGAATATCTGAGGTGTTGCCCCCATTGTGGATTAGGTGAACGTTCCATTGATGAAAATGAGAGTGTTCTTCAAGTTTATCCTGATTTCAGAAATTATATAAACTACAGCATTGAGCAAGATGAAGAATTAGATGAGAAACTTCTTACTTTGCCGTTCAATAGTAAAAGAAAATTCAATTTTAAATGTCCGACGTGTCAATTAAGTTGGAAAGATTCTGCGACAAATAAAAGGTTATTCCAACTAACAAGTGGGGATTTATTTCATTTTGGCTGCAATGAAACTACCTATCATTGCGACTACAAATCTGTCTATCCAAATTTAGCTAAAATCTATAGCGATCATTTAAACAAATTTAAATTTAACGAACTGAAGCTGAGTTACAATATAACAGTACCTATTCATTGGGAATGTGATAAGTGTCATTGCAAATTTGAATTATCTATTGATAGATTATTGAACCGAATTAAAAGAAGCGGTCATTACTGTTTGGAGTGTCATTCTTCATTTGAAGAGTTATTGGATAAAGATTTTGATGTTGCTCCGCTATCTTTTTTAAATTCTTCCATGCTCAAGGAGTGGTCTAAAAGGAACAATATTACACCTAATCAAGTTGATGTATTATCTAATGTTCATGTGTTATGGGAATGTACGAATTGTCACGGAGAGTATTCATGTTCTCTATTTGAAAAAACAGATAGGTCTTGTCCATTTTGTTCAAATAGAGAAAAACTTCAGGATTTTAATACACTAAATGAAACACATCCCTATTTGAGGGAATTTTGGGACTTCAGTAATGAAAGGGATTTTTCCGAATATTGGTTTAAGTCAAATAATGTAGTTAGTTGGGTTTGTCCTTGTTGTAAAATCAACTTTCAATGTAGCCCAGCCGAAATGATCAGCCGAACCGATTTAGAAAATCAAAACTTTCAAACATGTCCTAATCAATGTGACTGGAGGACTGAGGTATTTAAAAATAATATTTTCATTAAAGAACCAAAACTCATCAAAGAATGGAGCGATAAAAATAAAATTCCTATTCATTTAGCTCAGACAACAATAGAAACGAAAAAATATTGGTGGGATTGTTCAAAGTGTCACGGGACATATCTATGTTCTATCCCAATTCGAAGAGAAGTTTCTCAGTGTTGCCCTTACTGCAACAATGATAAGCCCCTGAAGGGTTATAATACATTTGATTATTTGTACCCTGAACTAGCAAAATTGTGGGCACCAAATAATAAAGTCTCAATAGATAGTTTTGTTCCATTATTAACTGAAAAAAGGTTCTATTTATGGCGTTGCAAAGAATGTAACTTTGAATTTCATGAGCGATTCAGCATTATATTAAATAAGTATTTAAGCTCCGAGACAAAAGATCTTAAAGAAATGTGTCCATTCTGTGCAGAATTAAAAGAAAAACAAGATAATATCTCTTTTGACGATTTGATGAATGAGTGGGACTATCTTAATAATCTAATTCTAGGAGATCCAGAAAGAATCCCAAATAATACGCAATTAAGATTTTGGTGGATTTGTAAGAATAATCCAGAGCATCGTTATAGAATGGCTATCGTAGATAAGATAGCAAATGTAAAACGATCTATTGAGCCGTGTATGTTTTGTAAAGGGCGCAGACGAAAAAGAGAACATTTTGTTCCTTATAGGAAAATTTAAAAAAACAGGTTCAAATTTGAACTTGTTTTTTGTCATAGATTTTTATAAAGTACATTATTTTAAAAGATTGTATTTTTAGTTTTCAAGTAGATAATGTACAGAATTTAGTTATGCGAAAGATTTAGTATTCACGGGAATAAAGTACATTTTTTGCTCAAAATTTTTTTCCGGTTAAGATCTATATCCCCTATAACATCTTTCCGAAAAACTATAATTTTCTTGAAAAATATATCTGGCTATGCTATACTACTAGTATAGAAAGATTTGGAGAAAAACATGAAACGCGAGATCTTATTAGAACGGATTGATAAACTCAAACAAGTCATGCCTTGGTATGTATTGGAATACTACCAATCGAAACTAGCTGTTCCATACAGTTTTACGACCTTATACGAATACTTAAAGGAATACGATCGATTTTTCACCTGGGTTTTGGAATCTGGTATATCGGATGCTGACACCATGGCCGAGATCCCTTTAGATGTTCTGGAACACATGACCAAGAAAGACATGGAGTCCTTTATTCTTTACTTACGTGAACGTCCTCTGCTCAATGCTAATACGACGAAAAACGGGGTTTCTCAAACGACCATTAACCGCACTCTTTCGGCACTTTCTAGTCTCTATAAGTACTTGACTGAGGAGGTTGAAAATGAGCAAGGGGAACCTTATTTCTACCGTAACGTCATGAAGAAGGTTGCGACCAAGAAAAAGAAAGAAACCTTGGCGGCTCGAGCTGAAAATATCAAACAAAAGCTCTTTTTAGGTGATGAGACAGAAGGTTTCCTGAACTATATCGATCAGGAGTACCCGCAAACTCTCTCAAATCGTGCCTTATCTTCCTTTAATAAGAATAAAGAACGAGATTTAGCCATTATCGCACTTCTTCTTGCTTCAGGTGTTCGTCTCTCGGAGGCGGTTAACCTGGATCTTCGAGACCTCAATCTTAAAATGATGGTGATTGACGTCACTCGAAAAGGGGGAAAACGAGACTCGGTCAATGTTGCTGCCTTTGCTAAGCCTTATCTGGAGCAATATCTTGCTATTCGAGACAAACGTTACAGGACAGAAAAGACCGATACAGCCCTATTCTTAACCTTGTATCGAGGGGTTCCAAACCGGATCGATGCTTCTAGTGTTGAAAAGATGGTCGCCAAGTATTCTGAAGATTTTAAAGTCCGTGTGACCCCCCACAAGCTTCGCCATACATTAGCAACGCGTCTCTATGATGCGACCAAATCACAGGTTTTAGTCAGCCACCAGCTGGGACATGCCAGCACACAAGTTACAGACTTGTATACCCATATCGTTAATGATGAGCAAAAGAATGCTTTGGATAGCTTGTGAGTTTACATAACGTAAATTATGTAATATTTATAGTGTTAGAAAAAGAGCGTAAATCTTTGATAGAATTTTACGCTCTTTTATTCTTTCTATAAAAATTCGATCCAATAATTCCGGTGGGGCTCAATAATAACTGGTTTTCCCCAGAATGATTTTAGATAGGCCAAGTTTGCAGGGGTGACCGGTCTTTTTTCACCATTGTACTTCTCAGCACTCTCTTTCGTTAAAAAGCATTTAACTGCTTCATATGGCGTGCCATCGCTCGCTATTCGATCAATTCCTAAATAAGCAATTTCATCACCGGCTTTTGGAAAATCTGTAAATAGTTTACCAATAAAATAAACCGTCTTATCTTTCATTAATTCATAAGCCTTACTATTTTCCAGTCTGTTATTCGCTGCAGCGTACATAATACAAAAACTATCCACGATATCTTTCAGAGGCATTAATTCTTCTTTACTGACTATAATTTCGTCGGGAGCAAGTCCGCCAAGGATTAAATCTTTATAATGAGGTTGCTGGATGATATTATCTAAAGCCATTCCTAATGGTAGTTGGACAGCTTGATAACCTAATGGTTCTAGCTCCTGCTTTTTCCTGTCAAGGTGTTCTTGTGTAATACTGATATTCAAATCATATGGACTGGAAGATTGTTGCTTGCTAAAAAAAGCCACTACTATACGATCTAACTGTTCAAATAGACCAAGTTTTTCTACTGGAATTTTCATCATAGAACATAACTCCTTTTTGAAACATGCTATTATGGAGCATTATACTCTTATTATGTATAACGAGTCAAGTATTTTACACAAAGCAACACAATTTTGTATATCTTATCTTTCTAGTCTTTTAGTCAATAAAATTTGATAACTAAAGATTAACTTTCCAATTTTTTAATTATTTTCACATACTATCTCTAAATATCTAAATAATAGAGTGGCTTTCGTTTAATTTTTGAAAACAATCTTTCCGTTACAGATAGTGTACTTGAACTGCCAAGTGAAATCACAATATCTATAACTTTTATTTTCTCTTAATAGTAAACCTCTATTATTACAAGCTCATTTGCGGTAAGATGAGTATAGGTCATTTATGTTAGTTCCTTTTAGTCAAATGTGGTGTTTATCTAAGCCTGACATAGATGGCTTTTTCTGTCTAGCTTAATTTTACAAATTGAGTATTAAAAAAAGTGAAAGAATCGACTGTCTTTCACTTTTTTACGTTCATTTTATAAGAAATATTTAAACTACCTTATTGTTTTCGTTGACCGAAATCGTGAATCATTTGTTCCAATTCTTCGCGACTTGGAGTCGTTAACATATAGAGGTAGTCTCCTTGCAATTCAGCAAAGGCTGCGGGCATATTCTTCTTCACGCGGAATTGGTCTTTGTATTTGGCCAAGACTTCTTCTTCAGAAAGTTGATAGGCGGCGTTGGCACGACGAGATGTTGCCAAGCAATAGAGAGGCTCGAAGTTTGAGGCTGGGAATGGATCCCCTGCTACAACATCCTCATACCCCTTGTATAGGTCAATTGAATGCGCGTAGTTATACACATCAATGGTAAAGCCACCTGCTGGACGGTTATTGTACTCGATCGCAATATAGTCATCGCCTTCACGGAAGAACTCAATATGGAAGAAACGTTCCTTCATGCCAAAAGTCTTGACGATGGATTCACCGTATTGGCGTAGTTTTGGATCCATATCTTTTAGGACATAGTAAGAATTGTCCATCTTGTACAGAAGCAAGTCAAGCGGTGTGTAGGCATAATCAAAGGTCGTTGAAAAGACAATATTGCCATCGTGATCAATCAAGCCATCAAAGGTGCAAATCTCGCTAGAAGTAACAAATTTTTCGAAGAAGTAGACAGTATGTCCATCCCATTCTGCTTTGAAATGATCAACATCTTCTGGTGTTTCAATTTTGAAGGTAGCTGCTGCTCCTACTCCATTGTCAGGTTTTGCGATCAACGGCAAACCGATTTTTTTCACAGCTTTATCAATATCTTTTTCTGCTTTGACCACGGCTCCTGGAACGACTGGAACTCCTGCTTTTTTGAAGAGTTTCTTCATCTCGGATTTGAATTTTGTTTTCTTCAAGTCTTTTGGTTTGGCCCCAAAGACGTTGAATTGCTCCCGAAGTGCCGCATCCAATTCCAACCAATATTCATTGTGAGATTCAATGCGGTCAATTGGACCGTGTTTATAAAAGAGAAAGGCAACTGCACGTTTGACTTCATCCATATTTTCCAAGTTTTCAACACGGAAATACTCTGTCAAACTCTTGCGCAAAGGTTCATCTAATTGCTCGTATGGTTCTTGACCGATCCCCAAGACAGTAATGCCTTTATTTGCAAGTTCAATGGTAAATTGTTGGAAATTTTGTGGGTAATAAGGTGAGATCACAATATAGTTCATAATTGACTCCTTTTTGGCATTAAAGATTCATTTGATCGAGGAAGTAAGGCATTTGCTTGCGCCACCATTCCCAGTCGTGGGCTACATCATAGCCCCATTCAGCGAACCAGGCAGGAATGTTTTTGTGATCGAAAGCTTCCTTTAGTTTATAGTAGGATGGCAGACCATCTTGCTCCCAAGCGCCTAAACCGGTACAAACGACGATCTCTGCTTGACGATAGCGGTCAATAAACCAACCATCATTTTGATTCCAAATATAGTCAGATGGAGAATTTTGGTAAATCGCTTCATCTCCTCCAAAGTCACCAACAAAGAAACGGGCATCGTAGACACCACTCAAAGCAACAACTTTATTGAAAACATCTGGATGCTGCAAGAAGAAATTAAGCGCATGGTAGGCACCCATTGAGCAACCTGTTGTCATCATTGGATCAAACCAACCTGTTTTGTGCTTGATAAAAGGAATGGCTTCTTGGATGACGTACCGTTCATAAGCTCGGTGCATTTCTGCTCGATCATGAGGATTCTTCCAGTCGCACAGCCAGCTTTCGCTGTCCACACTTGATAAGGTGAAAAATTGAATTCGTCCTTCTTCGATAAAGCGGGCACAGGCATCAATCATGCCGAAGTCATAGTATTCGTTGTGACTACCACCTGAGGAGGCAAAGACCACCACAGGAATTCCTGCATGACCATAGCGATTGACGTACATTTCACGATTGAGTTGACCACTCCAGTGGCTTAAATGTTCAATATTCATAAGTTTCCTTCTTTCTCTGATAGGATGTGCGAGAGACTGTTAATCCCAGTTCTCAGCTAAAAATCGAAGACAATCCGGTAAATTCTCTGCCCAGGCCAATTCATGGTGAACTGCACCTGATTGAATCCGTATGGAAATATTTTCCAGAGCTACCCCTTGTTGGATAATATCATGGTAATAGCGCAGGGATGAATCGATATAGGCCTGCTTGATATTTCCTGCCATCAGGGTCTTATCTGTATCATCGGCTTCTTCTGTACCCACATAAATGTAAATGCGCTGATCGCTATACAATTTTTTGCGTTTAATATAGTGGTCAAAGGCTTGTTGGTGCAGCCAGTTGGCCGATGAGAAGACTCCCAGACAACCGATCTGATCTTGGTATTCTAAGCCGAGAAATTGGGTGATATTGCCTCCTAGAGACGAGCCAATCATAGCTGTATGCTCTCGGTCTGAAAGGGTACGATATTCTTGATCGATAAACGGTTTGACCACTTCCATAACAAACTCTCCGTACTCGACACCCTTGCCACCAAATTGCATGCCAGGAATATTGGATTCCTTGTACTTCCAGGCAGAGTATTCGTTCATCCGTTGGAAACCATCGTTATCGATCGCAACGACAATCATACGACTAATATCAGGATTGCGCTTGATGGCTGGAATCACCTTCCAGGAATGACCTGCGTAGGCTTCCTTGCTATAGAGAACATTCTGGCCATCATGAAAATAGACAACAGGATAGCGTCGATCGGTATCTGTTTCATAATTCTTGGGCAATAGAACCCGAACACGACGGAGTTTTCCGGTATAAGGCACTTTCAACTCGTGTGTCTTCATATCTAAATAAAAATAGGATTTGTTCATTGTCAGAAAACTCTCTATATTCTAAATTTTACTTATTATACCATTTTTAGAAGAAAAAGTCTGGATTTCTCCAAACTTTTTCCATTCTTTAGCGATTTTCCATAAAATCAGCCAAATCAGTCAACGAACGTTCGGCAATTTTCTCATAGCGTTCTTTCTTATCCCGAATGCGTTTCCCTTCCAGCTCCTTGATGATTCCAAAGTTAACATTCATCGGTTGGAAATGCTTGCTATCGGCATGAGTGATATAGTGGGCCATACTTCCGATGGCTGTTGTTTCTGGGAAAATGGCTGCTTCTTCTCCTTTAAAGAGACGAGCTGCATTGATCCCAGCTACCAAACCTGAGGCAGCGGATTCAACATAGCCTTCCACTCCAGTCATTTGACCTGCAAAGAAGAGGTTAGATTGTTTCTTCGAACGATAGGTTTGTTCAAGCAGGTTCGGAGAGTCCATGTAAGAATTACGGTGCATGACGCCATATCTCACAAACTCTGCATTTTCCAAACCTGGAATCATTTGGAAGACCCGTTTTTGTTCGCCCCATTTAAGGTGAGTTTGAAATCCTACGATATTGTAGAGGCTAGCCGCCGCATTGTCTTGGCGAAGCTGAACGACTGCGTAAGGAGTCTTAAATTCTCCATCACGAGGTCCTTTGTAATCATCTGGATACTCGAGTCCGACTGGCTTCATAGGACCATAGAGCATGGTTTTGATGCCTCGTTTGGCCATGACTTCAATGGGCATACAGCCTTCAAAATACTTTTCTTTTTCAAAAGAGTTGAGTGGTGCTTCTTCTGCATTGACCAAGGCCTCATGGAAATCCATGAACTCTTGTTTGGTCATTGGGCAGTTGAGATAAGCTGCTTCTCCCTTATCATAACGTGATTTGAGATAAACCTTGTCCATGTCGACAGTATTGACATCAATGATCGGAGCTGCTGCATCGTAGAAATAGAAGCCATCCCCACCATTGAGCGCGTGGATCTTTTCTGCCAAGGCATCACTGGTTAGAGGACCCGTTGCGACCACTGTGATAGCGTCTGTTGGTAATTCCGTAATTTCATCGCGAATGACTTCGATGAGCGGATGTTGGGATACCTTCTCCGTCACTCGATTAGCAAAGCCTTCCCGGTCCACTGCCAGTGCCCCACCAGCTGGAACTCGAGTTGCTTCTGCTGCTTCAAGGATGACCGAACCTAAACGACGCATTTCTTCTTTGAGAAGTCCAACAGCATTGGTCAACGAATCCCCACGAAGAGAGTTGGAACACACTAGCTCAGCAAAGTTGTCTGTTTTGTGTTGCGGAGTGGATTTGACGCCACGCATTTCATAGAGTTTCACCGGAATCCCCTGTTGGGCAATCTGATAAGCTGCTTCTGAGCCAGCAAGGCCCGCACCGATAACATTGATATAAGATTGAGACATGACACTAATACCTCTTTGGGTGAAAACTAAGGCCAGATTAAAACAAGCCACTGGACTGTTAGACACCCACAAATCTTTCTAATTTTCTACTTGGTCCATTATACCAAAAAGGGCATAAAAAAGACAGGGAGGCTTTTCCTTCCTGTCTAATGAATGTCTATTCTAACAGACATTTATAAAAATTGCCGTTATAATAGACATTGAATCATTTAAAAGATTATTTCACTTTTTCTTCTTCGTAGTCACCGTTGCTACAAACGACTTGTTTGCCACCACCACGAACTTTTTTCTCAACTAAGTAATGACCACATTTTGGACAATCCCGACCGATCGGCTTATCCCAAGAGGTAAATTCACACTCTGGATAGCGATTGCATCCATAGAAGATACGGTTGCGCTTGGTTTTGCGCTCGATGATTTGTCCCTGGTGACAGTTTGGACACTCCACCCCGATTTCTTTGACAATGGCTTGGGTATGACGACAATCTGGGAAATTGCTACAAGCATAGAACTTACCAAAACGTCCTAATTTAATCACCATTGGGCTGCCACAGACTTCACAATCAAAACCAGCCGGTTCATCTTTGATTTGGATTTTTTCCATCTCTTCTTCAGCCTTTGCGACTTCTTTAGAGAATGGTTTATAGAAACTGTCAATGACTTTTTGCCACTCTTCTTTACCGAGTTCAACATCATCGAGTTTCCCTTCCATCTCCGCTGTGAAGGTTACATTGACGATATCTGGGAAGAATTCAACAATCAGTTTATTAACGATCTCCCCTAATTCCGTTGGTTCAAATCGTTTGGCTACCAATTTCACGTAATAGCGTTTTTGAATGGTCTCAATGGTTGGTGCGTAAGTTGAAGGACGCCCCACTCCGTTTTCTTCTAAAGTCTTGATCAAGGTTGCTTCAGAATATCGAGCAGGTGGTTGGGTATAGTGTTGCTCAGGCTTACTATTGACCTGCTTGACGATCTCCCCTTCTACCATATCCGGCAACATCTTATTCTTATCCGAATCATTATAAATCGCCAAATAACCATCAAACTTCACCTGGCTTCCATTCGCAGTGTATTGTACGCCATTTTGTCCTAATCGGACATTCATGGTATCAAAGACAGCAGCTGTCATTTGACTAGCTAAAAAGCGGTTCCAAATCAAGGTATAGAGCTTCAATTGATCCTTGTCCAAGTATTTAGCAATGCTCTCAGGAGTATTGAAGACGCTAGACGGACGAATGGCTTCGTGGGCATCTTGAGCACCGGAAGCATTTTTCACGCGACTTCCATGCTTAGAATATTTCTCACCGAAGCGATCCACGATAAAGTTAGCTGCCTCATTTTGCGCAACCGGACTAATCCGTGTGGAATCGGTACGCATATAAGTGATCAAACCTTGAACGCCAGAGCCGATGTTAATCCCTTCGTACAATTGTTGGGCGACCATCATGGTTTTACGAGTACGGAAGTTGATTTTATTTGCTGCATCCATCTGCATGGAAGAGGTCGTATAAGGAAGGGGCGCATTCCGACGACGCTCTTTCTTCTCCACCTTTTCAACTGTAAAATCTTTGCCATCTAAGCGCTCAAGGACAGCTTTGACCTCTTCGTTGGTATTGAGCTTCATTTTTTTGCCATCAATCCCATAGAAGCTAGCTTGAAATTGTTTGGTCCCCTTTTTGAAGACGCCATCGATGGTCCAGTATTCTTCCGGCTTGAAATCATTAATTTCGTTTTCACGATCAATGATTAATTTGAGAGCCACAGATTGCACGCGCCCTGCAGAAAGTCCTTTTTTAACCTTTTTCCAAAGAATAGGCGAAATTGAATATCCTACAATCCGGTCCAAGACACGACGTGCTTGTTGGGCATCAACCAAATCCATATCGATTTGACGCGGTTCTTTAAAGGCATTTTTAACGGCATCCTTGGTAATTTCGTTAAAGACCACACGGTTCTTTTCACCTGCATCCAAATTCAAAATATGGGCTAAGTGCCATGAAATAGCTTCTCCTTCACGGTCCGGGTCACTTGCAAGAAAGACTTGCTTGGCCTTTTTGGCTTCTTTTTTCAAGTCGTTAATCAAAGGACCTTTTCCGCGAATATTGATATATTCCGGTTCATAGTTATTGTCGAAGTCAATCGACATGGTTGATTTTTTCAGGTCCCGAATATGGCCAACACTGGCCATGACTTTATAGTTACGCCCAAGGTATTTCTCGATTGTTTTGGCCTTTGCAGGAGACTCCACAATTACCAAATTTTTCTTGGTTGTACTACTTTTCCTTTTTGTTTTTGTTACCACGTTTTATTCCTCTGTAATGTATAAATCTCATTGAGTTTAATACATTTTAAGAAAGATGTCAACTAGGAACTTCTCCTATAGGAAAATCACAATTCGTATTTCAATTCATCAAGAATGTCCTGACCAGATGTGACAAGCTTTGCGCCTTCTTGAATCAAGTGATGGCAACCTGCAGATTTTCCATCTAAAATATTTCCTGGAATAGCAAAAACATCTCGTCCTTCCTCCATCGCTCTTTCACAAGTAATTAAACTACCTGAACGAAGTCGTGCCTCTGACACAATCACAGCCTGACAGAGTCCTGCAATGATGCGATTTCTCTCTGGAAAATGGAACTTCAAAGGGGCCTGTCCTGGTCCATACTCGCTCAAGACAAGATGGTGTTCGCTCATGTGTGTCTGTAATCTTTGATTGCTCTTAGGATAGAAAATATCCAGTCCTGTTCCAATAACCCCGATCGTTTTGCCACCATTTCTTATGCAGGCGTAATGGGCCGTTGCATCGATCCCTTTTGCAAGACCACTGACCACCACCAGCTGATTTTGTAGTTCCTGGATAATCTTTTCGACTGATTTTACTCCTTCCCTACTCGTCTCCCGAGCTCCTACCACTGCTATTTTCGGTTCTGCTAACAAATTTAGATTTCCTTGATAAAAGAGCAAAACAGGGGGATTGTAGATTTGCATCAATGATTCCGGATAGTCTGAATCAAAAATGGACAGGGAGGGAAAACGCTCAAAGTCCGTTCGCAACTGTTCCTCATCAAGCTGCCGGTATTGCTCCACAAACCGAATGATACTGTGGCAACGTGCAATTTTTGCCATTTCTTCTAGAGGAGGGAGAGGTTCTCCTTCCTGACAAATTGCTAAAATTCTCAAGACCTGTTCATTCGTCAATCCTGCTGCTTTTAATTTATAAATTTCAAATGCTTCCATAGTCACCTCTTTGTTTTCTCACTTATTTATTCGTAAAAGAAATGAAAAAAAGCTCTATTTCTAGAACTTTTTTGTTTGAAGTGATAGAACAATGCTCGTACACAGTTTTTAATCCTCAAATATTGATTTGACAGGTTCAAATGAACGCCGATGGATAGGCGTCACTCCCAGCTTGTGGAGACCAACAAGGTGGTTGGCCGTCCCATAGCCAGCATTCTGCGCAAAATCATAGCCTGGATATACTCGATCAAACTCTTCCATCATCTGATCCCGAGTCACTTTAGCTACGATGGAGGCTGCTGCGATGGATAAGGAATTGGCGTCTCCTTTAATAATACTGGTATGAGGAATTGCAAGATCCAATTTCATGGCGTCTATCAAAAGATGTTGGGGTTGAGGATCTAGCTGACCAACGGCCTCCATCATGGCTAGTTTCGTAGCTTCATAGATATTGACCTGGTCAATCACTTGATTGTCCTTGACGCCGATGCCGATCGCAATAGCTTCTTGGAGCACAGCCTCATAGATTTTCTTATGTTTGGACTTTGGAATTTTCTTACTATCGTTGAGGCCGGGAATCTTACAAGCTTTCGGCAAGATCACGGCAGCCGCAACAACTGGTCCGGCTAACGGACCACGTCCCACTTCGTCAATACCAGCAATGAGGTTGATTCCCTGCTCATAGAGTTCTTTTTCATAGGCTAGCATTTTTTCTAAACGAAGATCCTCATCTAGGGTCTTTTGAATCTCTTTTTTTCGCTTTGCGACCGCTTGGTTAACACCAGATCGACCGTCCTTTTCCAATTCAGCAAAGAATGGATCGTCTAACTGGCGGATGAGAGCTAATTTTTCTTTAATTTCCTTAATCGTTGCCATCAATTTCCCCTACTCGATCCAGCGTATACCGTCCCAATTTCCCATCACGAACATCTTTAACAAAGAGTTGGTAAAACCGGTCGTAATCCTCGCGAAAGCCCAATTTTTGAGTCATCTCCATAATAATTTCAGGCGCTTCTTGCTCCAGATTCATTTGTTTATAGCGATCTTTTAAAACTTCAGGATAATGGTCTTTGAAATAGTTAAGACCAAAGATGGTCACTTCATCCATTGGAAGCAACTGGTCCTTGATGGCTCCTGTTAAGGCCAGTTTTAAGGCTACTTCTTCATCCTCAAACTTAGGCCAGAGAATCCCTGGTGTATCCAAGATTTCAAGGTCCTTATTGGTTTTCAACCATTGTTGACCCTTGGTCACCCCTGGTTTATTCCCAACGACGGCGATCTTTTTCCCAGCCAAGCGATTCATCAGTGTTGACTTCCCAGCATTGGGAATCCCGATAATCATGGTCCGAAGGGTTTCAATCTGAATCCCACGTTCCTTTTGACGAGCTATTTTATCGGCCATCAAGCTCTTAGCAGCATCTGTGACCTTCTTAACCGTCGATTGCTCTTTGGAGTTGATCGTCAAGGTTTTGATTCCTTGCGATTCAAAATAGTCCTGCCATTCTTTTGTTGCCATAGGATCTGCCAAGTCTACCTTATTCAAAATCATTAATTTTGGCTTATCGCCAACGATTTTAGTCAACATGGGATTTTGACTATATAGAGGCAAACGAGCATCTACCAAAACCGTCACAAAATCCACGAATTTCAAATTTTCTTGTACTTGTCTTCTAGCTTTGGACATGTGTCCAGGAAACCATTGAATAGTCGCCATAATCTCACTTCCTTTCCAGTTCAATCTCCTCTATTATACCATGTTTTCTAGAATTCTCAGCCTTAAATGAGAACACAAAAAATGAAGCTACCTAGGTAACTTCTCTTAGTTCTTAGCGAATTTGCTCAAAATGCAAGTGCACAGCGATATGGTCACCATAGCCACTGCGTTCCAAATCTCGTTGCAAACGATAGGAAATATAATGTTCAGCAATGGTAATATAGCCAGCACCAAGTAAACGATGCTCCACCATTGATTGGATCATACTAATTGTTGCACGTTCTACTTGCGCTTCATCCAAATCCATCACTACCTTTTTGGTAACTTGTGCCAAGTTTTGACGCAAATCATCCGTTAATACATAGACCACTTGAGCAGCCTTCAAAATTGCTTGGTAAATTTTATCTGGGTTAAATTCAACCACTTCACCACTACGTTTAATGACTTCCATGGGAGTCTCCTTTATTATTTATTGACAGCTTGTTTATCACAACTGACTATTCTATTTGATCTTTAATAATCCGGTCTCAAGACACCTTTAATGGTTTCTTGGGTTGCATGGTAATCTCCATCAATGACGACCTTAATAATGCGTTTGGCTTCTTCGGCAGGCGCTGGCACTAATGGCAAACGAGTTGGACCCGCTTCAAATCCCATATAGTTCAAGACAGCCTTAACTGGTGCTGGACTTGGATAAGAGAAGAGAGCATTCACTTTCGGGATGAATTTCCGTTGAATGCTGGCTGCTTTTTTGATATCGTTGTGCTCAATCGCTTCAAGCATTTCATGCATTTCATCTCCATTTGTATGAGAGGCTACTGAAATCACTCCATCAGCCCCAAGATTCATCGCATGGAAGGCATCCCCATCTTCACCCGTGTAGATAAGGAATTCCTCAGGTTTGTGTTCGATCAAATAAGCCATATTGGCAAGGGTTGTACACTCTTTTACACCAATAATATTTGGATGTTGAGCTAATCGAAGCATGGTTTCAGGCGTCATTTCAACTACGACACGACCTGGAATATTGTAAATGATAATCGGTAAGTTAGAAGCATCAGCAATTGCTTTAAAGTGCTGATACATCCCTTCTTGAGAAGGTTTGTTGTAGTAAGGAACAATTGCAAGACCAGCTGCAAAACCCCCAAACTCATCAACTTCTTTGACAAATTCAATAGAATCGCGCGTTTCATTGGTACCAACACCAGCGATCAAAGGCACTCGACCATTGACAATTTTCTGAACAGCCGCAAAGAGTTCCAACTCTTCATCGTGAGTCAAGGTTGGACTTTCAGCCGTAGTTCCAGCAAGGAGAAGAGCGTCTGTATGGTGGGCCAACAAGTGCTCAATCAATGCAGGCAGCGCCTCAAAATTAATGGAACCATCTTCATGAAAGGGCGTAATAAATGCAGTGATAATTTTACAATCTTTTAAATCATGATAAGACATAGAAAAACCTTTCTCTATCTAACAAAGAGGCAAAATTTGCCTACCGATAATTCAACAGCAGTCTATAAGAGATCAATGAAACTGAAACTCCACTGTGCGGGGGGAGTATAAAAGTCCGGTGGACTTTTATAGCCTGAGCCTTAAATTATAAAAGCGAAGGAGAAATCAAACTCTTCGAGTTACTGATTTCTGTTTTGCTCCCTATTTCAATTCAAATTTCAATTCAGCTGTTGGGCGTACAAGTCCACGTTCGTGAAGGGTTTCTGCGATTTGGACTGAGTTCCAAGCGGCACCTTTAAGAAGGTTATCTGAAACTACCCACATGTGGATTCCTTTTTCAGCATCCAAGTCTTTACGGATCCGTCCAACAAAGGTATCACGGGAACCGACAGCATTAACTGCTTGAGGATAGATTTGGTGTGCGACATCGTCTTCAAGGACAGCACCTGGGAAGGCTGCAATCGCCGCTTTCACTTCGTCAATTGGTGCCACTTCTTTGGTTTCAATGTAAACTGATTCAGAGTGAGCTGACAAGACCGGAATACGCACACAGGTTGCCGATACGGCAATGCTATCATCTTCCATGATTTTCTTGGTTTCGTTTGTCATCTTCATTTCTTCGTAAGTATAGTCGTTTTCAGTGAAGACGTCGATTTGAGCCAAAGCGTTGAAAGCGATTGGGTAGTGCTTCTTATCGCCACCACATGGTAAGATATTCGCTTGGACATCACGTGGGTTGACCCCATCATTCAAAACTTCCTTCAACTCACGTTGGGTTTCAAGAATAGCTCCCATACCAGCTCCTGATACAGCTTGGTAAGTAGACACAATGATCCGGTCCAAGCCCCATTTTTGGCGAACTGGCTCAAGAGCGACCATCATTTGAATGGTTGAGCAGTTTGGACAAGAGATAATACCGTTGTGAGCATCAAGCGCATGGGCGTTCACTTCAGGAACAACCAATGGGACATCTGGATTTTGACGGAAATAAGAAGTGTTATCAACCACTACTGCGCCTGCTTTCACAGCGTATGGTGCATATTTAGCAGATGTTGAACCACCAGCTGAGAAAAGGGCAATATCAACCCCTTCAAAAGCATCTTCAGTCGTTTCCTCGATGGTCACATCTTGACCTTTGAATTGCAAGACTTTTCCTGCAGAACGTGCAGACGCAAGGTAGCGAATCTTATCGATTGGAAGAGTTGATTCTTCCAACATTTTGATCATTTGAGCACCAACGGCACCTGTAGCACCGACAACAGCAACTGTATATCCCATAGTTAATCCTCTTTCAAAATTTTCTAAAAATTGAGTATTTGTACTATTATACAACTTTTTAGCATAAATGAAAAGTCCTGAAGGCACAAAAAAATCCTGATCCGAAGACCAGGATTCGAGGCATCTTCCGATGAGAACAGCCGGTTCACACAACTGTTCAAGGTCCGCTCCTGCGTTACAATTGAATGTAGACCTCCCCAGCGCAAAAGGCTCCTAAGAGCCAATCGACTCATCGCATATGACTATTATAGCATATTGGACGCTAGAGTCAAGTAAACTATTTTCTCCATTTGCTTCTCTTACTTTTTCAAAAATGTGGTTGGCCCTTCCAAGCTCTTTTGCATCCAGACGATATCGTGCCATTGGTCAAACTTATAGCCAATCTTTGGGAAATGCGCCACTTGGACATAACCTCGTTTTTCATGCATAGCAATGCTGGCCTCGTTTGGGAGGGCAATACAAGCCAAATAGCGCAAAAAGCCTCGTGCTTTCAACTCCTCTTCTAAAGCATCATAAAGGGCCGATCCAATTCCTTGTCCTCTGGCTTCTTTGGAGATGTAGATGGATAATTCCACAGTCCAATCATAGGCGGCGCGTGCATAATAGGTGGAAGCATAGGCATAGCCCACAACTACGCCCTCTTCTTCTGCGACTAGGTAAGGAAAATGAGCCAGCGTTTGCGTAATACGCTTCTCAAATTCTTGGACAGTCGGCACATCCACCTCAAAGGTAATGGCAGTGTCTGTCACGTAAGGTTGGTAAATATCCCGAATGGCCTTTGCATCAGCTAGCTGTACAGAACGAATCATCATGGTATCTCCTTTTCGAACACTCCTAGTATAACGGGAAGCCCGGCAACTGTCAATCATTGCCTGCGTCAAAAATCCCTCATCCTTCTCTTTCTTTCTCACAAAAAGAGGCTGGAGCCTTTTGGCCCAATCTCTTAGCAAAGAATGAGGATCTAGTCTTCTTTTTTTGAAAACTGACTGTTATAGAGTTCGTAATAGAAGCCCTTGTCTGCCAACAAGGACTGGTGATTCCCTTGCTCAATGATTTGGCCATCTTTGAGCACCAGGATTTTATCTGCTTCTTGAATGGTCGACAAGCGGTGGGCAATGACAAAGCTGGTCCGTCCCTTCATTAAGTTCTTCATGGCTTTTTGAATCAAGAGCTCCAAACGCGTATCAACGGAAGACGTTGCTTCGTCTAAAATCAAAATTTTAGGATCAGCCAAGAGCGCACGCGCAATGGTCAAGAGTTGCTTTTGCCCTAGAGATATATTGCTAGACTCCTGGTTCATTTCCATATTGTAACCACCCGGCAGGGTCCGGATAAAGTGATCGACATTGGCGGCCTTTGCAGCTGCAACAATTTCTTCATCTGTCGCCTCAAGATTACCAAATCGCAGATTTTCTTTAATGGTTCCCTCATACAACCAGGCATCCTGAAGCACCATCCCGAATTGTTTGCGGTATTCCTGACGGGAAATATGTCGGATGTCGTGGCCATCAACCGCAATGGATCCAGCCGTCACATCGTAAAAGCGCATCAGCAAATTGATAAGAGTAGTTTTTCCAGCTCCAGTCGGACCAACAATGGCCACCATTTCACCGGGTTTCACTTCCAAATTGAAATCCCGAATCAAAGGCTTGTCCGCTACATATTGGAAATCCACATGTTTGAAGCTCACTTGACCGGTCAAATCTCCAGTCAGGGCTTCACTTTTATCTTCTACCTCATCCGGTTCATCCATGACTTGGAAAATCCGATCCAGCGAAGATTTGGCACTTTGTAGCTGACCAGCTAACTGGGTCAAGTTTTGAATAGGTTGATTGATTTGCCAGACATATTGCACAAAAGCCTGCATATTTCCGACCGTCAAGCGACCAGCCAATACTTGCACACCTCCCACCAAGGCGACAACCAAGTAGGTCAAGTCGGATATCCCATTTAGGACTGGCATCATCAATCCAGAAATGAAATTAGCCTTAAAACCAACCTCTTTCAAGTGTTGAGTAATCTGATGGAATTCTTCTTGAGAGGACTCTTCTCTTACATAGAGTTTGAGAACATTGAAACCTGTCAAATTCTCCTGAACAAAACCGTTCATAGCTCCTAAGACATCTGCTTGCTGCTTGAAGTAAGGTTGGGATTTTTTCATGATAAAGCGAGCACTTAGATAAGTAATCGGAATCGATAGAATCACCACTAAACCTAATTGAAGGTTCAAATAAAGCACCATACTGATGACAAATAGCAAGGTAAAGACGGCATTGACAATTTGCAAAAAGGATTGTTGCAGAGCATTTGAGACTGTTTCGACATCGCTAGTAAAGCGTCCAAGCAGGTCTCCAAACTGGTGACGGTCAAAATATGACACTGGAATCCGATTGATTTTATGAGACAAATCATTCCGCATATCCTGAATTGTTTTTTGGACCGCATTGGTCATGAAATAGTTGGAATAATAGGACCCCAACTCATAAAAGACCCCACGAATCAAGTAAAGCGTCATAATGATAGCAATATAGGGGGCATTAAGTCCAGCTCCAGGCACTCCTTTAGCCATTTCCAAGAGATTTTGAGTCAATTCAGTAATGGCAAGCCCCAAAACAAAGGGTTCCACGACACTCATGATGACGCTGACGATTTTTAGAAAAATGGACAAGCAAACTTCAAAGCGATAAGCTCTCAAATAAGTCCATAGTCGACGAAAACTAGATTGTTCTTGTTTCATTTGCTTCTCCTTTCTATTCTTCCGCCAGAGATGGGCTACTATTCAATTGAGAATTGGCAATTTCCCGATAAATATCATTACTTGCCATTAAGTCTTCGTGTGTTCCACGGCCCACAATCTCACCTTGATCCAAAACAATAATTTGATCCGCATCCATGATGGTTCCTACACGTTGCGCTACGATCAAGACAGTCGCATCTCCAGTTACCTCTTTGAGGCGTTTGCGTAAGATGGCATCCGTCTTGTAGTCCAAGGCAGAGAAGGAATCGTCAAAGATATAAACATCCGGATCTTTAACGACAGCACGGGCGATGGACAAGCGTTGCTTTTGCCCTCCAGATAAGTTACTTCCACCTTCGGCTAAATGGGTGTCGAAGCGATCTTCCCGACTGTCTATAAATTCTTTGGCTTGGGAGATATCTGCTGCTTGTTCTAGTTCTTGGACAGAGGCATCTTCTTTCCCATAGCGAAGATTTTCCGCAATAGTCCCTGTAAACAGGAGCGCCTTTTGTGGAATAAACCCAATCTTTTGGCGAAGGGCCTTGAGATTGTACTCCCGAACATCTACGCCATCCACCAAAATTTTTCCAAGAGTCACATCATAGAATCGAGGGATCAATTGCACGAGGGAGGACTTTCCAGAACCAGTCGATCCAATAAAGGCAATGGTTTCACCTGGCTTAGCCTTAAAAGAAATATTGTGCAGAACAGGACTTTCTGTCTCACCGGGATAAGCAAACGTCACATTGTCAAATTCCAGATAGCCGTGTGATGTTGTCTCCGTCACGCCTTTATCATTTGGATCAATCGAAATCGGCATATCCATAATTTCCTTGAGACGACGACTAGAAACCGCAGTCCGAGGATACATAGTAAAGAGATTGGCTAAAAAGAGGAAAGATAAGAGCGCATGGAAGCTATACTCAATAAAGGCCACCAAATCCCCGATTTTGAGACTTCCGTCATGAAGGGGATTCAAAGCAAACCAAACGATTGCCACAATCATGGCAATGATGATCTGCACAAATAAAGGTTCTGTTAAACCAGTTAGTTTAAACAATTTATTGGAGTTGTCAGCATAGATTTCATTTTCAGATGCAAATTTTTCCTGCTGAAAGTCTTCACGGGCAAAGGCGCGTATGACCCGAAGCCCTGTCAAATTTTCACGAGCATACTGATTAAGATGGTCTAAAGTCTTTTGCTGCTTCTCTGAAAGTGGACGTGTCTTCACCGCTACATACCAAACGACAACAGCAAGAAATGGCACCGATACCGCTACGATCCAAGCTAGAGAAGGACTGGTCGTTAGAATCAAGAGAACACTTGAGACCATCATCAAGGGTGTGATGACCCCCATCTTCAACATGGAATCCGCAAATTGCATCAAAACAAAAGCATCCGAAGTCAAGCGAGTGACCAAAGAAGAGACTCCAATCTGTTCGTATTCGTGATGAGAATACTCTTGTAACTTAGCATAGAGGTCATTGCGCATATCGCGGACCATGGTCGTCGTTAGTTGCCCGACAGCATAGGACAAAACGATTCGGCCAAAAATCCCAATCAAAATAATCGCAAACATGACCCAGCCCCAGAAATAAAGCCGATCCACATCACGCGGGTTAATCCCCTCATCAATCATGCGAGCTAGAATCGTTGGCAAGCCTAAATTGACAATAACAAAAAGGACCGCTGAAAATAGATTCAGGGCTAGCCACTTGGGATACTTTTTCAAGTAAGACCAAATATATTGCATAGATGATTCTCCTTTTCCATACATAATAACCTTGATCACACAGAAAAGAGGGAGAGAGACGAAATCATTTTCAAAGAAAATCATTCCTGCCCCTATCCCATCTGTAGTCTCATTCATTATACCAAACCAGCCATAAAAGTAAAGCAAAAGAGCAGGTTTCCCCGCTCTTTCAAATGATTATTTTGTACTTGTACGTTTGAATTTAGTGTTTTTTAAGAAAAGAAGATCCCCTTGGTTGGTTGAACTTAACTTAGATAAATCAAATGTCAAATAGTCACCGTCGATATTGTATGTAATCTTTTCACCTCTACCATCTGTTGAGGTAATTGTTTTCTCTTTTTGATTGATTTTGACATCATATGATCGACCATTCTTTTGACCAGCGATTTCACTCGCAATGTTGAGACTTCCTTTTGAATCTTTGATCTTAATAGAAACTTCAAAATTAACAAGATCTCCAATAGACTCTAATTGACTACCTGATAAGCCTTGCTCCTCAAGAATTTTCTTGACTTCAGCTTTTGATGGTTTGTAGACATAAGTCCCGTTATCACTTTTGGCACCACAAGATACCAAAAGAACTGCTGCAAAGACAGCAACGAAAGCTAAAATAAGTCGTTTAATAGTTTTCATAAACAATCTCCTTATGTACTTTATGATCAGATTTTACCATTATTGAAATACGAATACAAGTTATTCTTAAGAAAAAAGAACAGGTTTCCCTGCTCTTTTAAATGATTATTTTGTGCGTTTGAATTCAGCGTTTTTAAGAAGCGACGATGCAAATTGGTTAGTTGATTCTTGATCTCTCGTGAAGATAAATGTCAATGTATCTCCTTTAATCCTGTATCGAATGTTATCGCCTTTTTCTTCTTTCGCACCAATTGTTTTAGTTTTTTGATTAACTTTAATTTCTGTTGAATCTGTAGTTTTATGGCCTGGTCTTTTAGTTTTAATAGTTAAATATCCCTCTGAATCATTAATTTCAACTGATAATTCTAAGGAATATTTATTATTTAAAGAATCAATATCTGAACCAGATGCACCTTGCTCTTTAAGAATTTTCTTCATCTCTGCTTTAGATGGTTTGTAAACATAGGTTCCGTTGTCACCTTTTGCACCACACCCAGTTAAAAGAAAAATAGCAAAGAAAGATACTAGAGCCAAAATAAACTGTTTAAAGTTTTTCATAATTTCTCCTCATTTCATAGAATATCCCTATTATAGCAACAATTCCATTGCATCGCAATGAAATTGTTACATTATTTAGTTTGACTGGGTTCAAACTATTGCTATTAGATAAAGATCAAAAATTTAGTTAGAATTCTAATAGACAATCATAATAAATACACATAAAAAGGTAGGATTTAGATCCCACCTCTATTAACTATTTAACTTTTTTAAACTTAGCAATTTTCATGTAGTTCTTAAACATGTCTGTGTCACCCATCAAAGAATTCTTCACATTCTTAATCGTTAACACATTTCCTGAAACTTGATAAGTAATTTCTGCTTTTCCATACTCATTTTTTGAGACAAGAGTTTTGGCTTTTTGGTCTACTTCCAAATCAATCACTTGATTTAGCTTTTGTCCAGCAGCATTCGTATTTACTTTCATCTCACCTTTTTTATCATTGATTGTAATAGAAATAGTGAATGAGTAATCATCACCTATCAAAGATTGAAATTCACTTGGCATAATTTCTTTTATTTCATCTTTAGTAGGCTCAAACACGTAAGTACCGTTATCACTTTTAGCGCCACAGGCTACCAAAAAGATTGCCGCAAAGACAGCTACCAAAGCTAACAAAAGACGTTTAAAATTTTTCATCATCTTCCCCTTTATGATATGATTTATAGCCATTATATCAAGAAATTAGTAACATCACAAGGAGATATAGTAAATGTAAAATGATTGTAACATCATTAAAACTGCACTATTTAGTAGTGTTTATCGAAAAGCAAGCAGAGTCAAGGGACCAGTTAGTATTCTGAATATCTATAGTTCACCTTACATCATTATTGACAAAAAAACCGAGGTCGAAACCCCGGTTTTCATATTGATTGAAAACTCTATTATTTAAGAGTAACTGAAGCTCCAGCTTCTTCCAATTTAGCTTTAAGTTCTTCAGCTTCAGCAGCTGGAACACCTTCTTTGATGACACCTGGTGCACCATCAACAAGTTCTTTAGCTTCTTTAAGTCCAAGACCTGTGATTTCACGTACAACTTTGATAACGGCAACTTTTTTGTCACCAGCAGCTGTCAATTCGATGTCGAATGAATCTTTAGCAGCACCTGCGTCAGCAGCACCAGCAGCAGCTACAGCTACAGGAGCAGCTGCAGTTACACCAAATTCTTCTTCGATAGCTTTTACAAGGTCGTTCAATTCAAGGATTGAAGCTTCTTTAATTTCAGCAATAATGTTTTCAATGTTCAATGCCATTGTTATTTCCTCCAAATAAGTTTTAAATTTTATAATAGTTTTTTCGTAGCTAGGCTACGCTGCGCAGATTAAGCTGCGTCTTCTTTGTTGTCTGCAACCGCTTTGACTGCAAGAGCAACGTTGCGCACTGGCGCTTGAAGTACAGAAAGGAGCATAGAAAGAAGTCCTTCGCGACTTGGAAGACTCGCAAGTGCAATAATTTCTTCTTTAGATGCGACAGCACCTTCAATGGCACCACCTTTGATTTCAAGTGCGTCAGCGTCTTTAGCAAAGTCGTTCAAGATCTTCGCTGGTGCAACTACATCTTCATGTGAAAATGCAACTGCAGATGGTCCAACAAATGATGATGCCAATTCTTCAAGACCAGCTTTTTCAGCAGCACGACGCAAGATTGAGTTTTTAATCACTTTGAACTCAACTTCGCTTTCGCGAAGGTTGCGACGAAGAACAGTATCTTGTTCAACTGTCAAACCACGAGAATCTACAACAACGATAGAAACGGCAGCTTTCATTTTTTCAGCTACTACGTCTACTAATTCCGCTTTTTTAGCAATAATTGCTTCACTACTCATTAGTGTGTTCACCTCCGTAATTATTTTGCTTGGGGAATTTTTCCAAAAGAAAAACGCGCCCAAACCTAGACACGAAAGTACAATACGCTTCATATAATGGATACGTCTTGTCCTCGGTAGGATTCTTATGAGTCGAGCTCCCCTACTGTCTTAGGCAGTTTTTTCAAACCATTAGTTAGTTTACCACATAAAAAAAAAGAATGCAAGTACTTTTGCAAACTTTTTTAATATTTTTAATCATTATAGAGACTTTTGATGTTATTCAACCAAGCATAGGCTAATCCCATTAGTATTCCTCCTCCAACCCAGTTGGCCACAAAGGTCACACCGTAATGCCGGAGAATATTAAACAATTCATAATGTGGCAATTGACTGGATACCGGATTAAAGCCTAATAGAGAGAACGAAGCAAAATTGGCTGCCAAGTGTTCATTGGTCATAAAGACAAACATATAGATAGCTGACAAGGCTAATAGGACTTTTGCTGTTTCATCCTTAAAGTACAAATAGGAAAGAATGGCAATATTTACAAAGATATTTGCGATAATCCCTTCAAAGAAAACCACTTGATTGGTCCGTTGCAGTTTATTTTCAGCGACTGTCGCAAGGAAACCTTTTGGGTCTACATGAGCAAAAGCCGTTGTCTGATTAAACAGAAAAGCAACGAGTAAGGCACCGACTAGATTAAAGAATGTACAGTATAAAAGAATTTCCAAGGCTTTTTTCCAATTAATTTTCTTTAGATAAGACCCTGCTGTTAAATACATCATATTGGAAGTGGTCAATTCAGTATTTAAGAAGAGAAGATAAACAAGTCCCCAAGCAAAGATAAATGGAAATAAAAACCTCCCCGAACCTGGTAAAAAAGTATTTAAGAGGTCTGTGGCTACAGCACCTACTGCCGTGCTTAAGGTTAGAAAACCACCAGCAAACATGGAGCGAACAGCATAACGGGTCTTAGACTTCTTGTAAAGATCTTCTTTCTTATTGCAAGCAGCACCAATCTTTTGAGCAAAATTAGATTCCGTCATAAACATCTCCTTATATTTAGTTTGTGAATAAAATCATTATATCATAGAGAAAAGATTTTAAAAAGGTTTTCAGAGTTAAAAATCGGCTATCAGCAGAAATACGTTTTAATTCGTTTTAACAATAAAAAGAAGAGGCTGAATCAGCCTCTCTGTTAGGAATTAGCGTAAACGGTTTGCCCAAGCGATATCCAAATTCAAAATTTCTTGAGATGTAAATTGTTGACGATATGGATTATATACAGAACCTGTGACTCCGCCTTGAACATTTGGTGAATCATACTGTGTTAAATTGTATGCTTCAATAATATGGTTTAATTTTGCATTATAGCTTGTATCCGTTGCATAGACACCTGTCAAAGCAGCGGTTGCATCTTGATAGCTAGATGTATTGCTCTTCCAAGCGCCTGCGAAGTGCCCTTGTTTTAAAACTGCTACGTAATCTTGCAGTGATTCATAGTAGCTTGGATAAGAACGAAAGGCATCATTAATGCTATAAGCATTTCCAGCACCATCATCTTCCCAGGTTTGCATTACGGCTGATTGACCTGCATAGCTACCTTTAATCCCGAAAAGATTGTAGTGTGGATATGAAGCCAAACCAGACTGACCTGAACTACTTTCAAGAATAGCTTGTGCAATCATTACGGATGCATATAGGTCATTTTCCTGACCAAGTTGACGAGCAGACTCCCCAATTTGTGAGATGAATGCTTCAGTTGGATCTTGGTAGGCTTGATAAGTTCCATCATTTGCCCCAACGGAGGTCACATGTTCGCTCATCGCTGCAGCAAACGTCCCAACTGCCACAACGGAAACGACGAACCCTAATAATTTCGTTTTATTCCGAATTTTTATTTTCATAATTCTATTTATCTCCAAATATTTTTTATCATCTTTTATCTTTAAAACGATTATATCATATAAATAGAATAAAACAAAGACACTTATATTACACTTGTATTACAATTCCGAGATAAATCCAAAACAAAAATGACATTTTCATGTCATTTCAATTTATTTCGTAAAAAGCATGATCTAGAATTTCATCCCATGACTTCTCTAGTCCTTCTTTTGTAACGGAAGAAAAGATAATGAAACTATCTGATGTGTCAAAGTCTAGTTTTTTCTTAATCATCGACTCGTGTTTGTTCCATTTTCCGCGTGGGATCTTATCCGCCTTAGTTGCAACAAGAATAACGGGAATTTCGTAGTATTTCAGAAATTCATACATCTGAACATCATCTGCAGATGGTTCGTGACGAAAGTCAACCAAACTAACGACCGCTTTTAAGTTTTCACGACAAGTCAGGTACTCTTCAATCATGCGTCCCCACTTCTCCCGCTCTTTTTTAGAGACACGGGCATAGCCATAACCTGGTACATCGACAAGACGAAGTTTATCATCGACATTGAAGAAATTTAGCAATTGGGTCTTTCCAGGTTTTCCAGAAGTTCTGGCTAGGTTCTTTCGATTCAAGAGAGTATTAATAAAAGAAGACTTGCCGACATTTGATCGACCGGCAAGTGCAACTTCTGGAATATCATCTTGAGGATAGTGACTCTTATTTGCAGCGCTTAAGAGAATATCCGCATTGTGTGTGTTTATTTCCATGTTTTATCTTTCTAGGCTATTTCAAGAATTGGTTTTTCCGTTCCATCCACGGCTTCTTTGGTGATGCGAACCAATTTGACATCTTCTTGACTTGGAACTTCAAACATGACATCCATCATGGTTTCTTCGATAATGGAGCGAAGTCCACGAGCTCCAGTCTTTCTTTCGATGGCTTTATTCGCAATCTCTTGAAGTGCTTCATCATCAAATTCCAATTCCACATTATCGTAAGAAAGCAAGGTTTGGTATTGTTTTACCAAGGCATTGCGTGGCTCTTTGAGGATGCGGACGAGGTCATCAACAGTCAATTGCTCAAGAGCCGCAAAGACTGGAAGGCGTCCAATCAATTCAGGGATAATCCCAAATTTTTGAATATCTTCTGCCACGATTTCTTGCATATAAGAGCTTGCTTCATCAATAGCCTTGTTATTTTTACCAAAACCAATGATTTTCTCACCTAAGCGTTGCTTAACAATTTCTTCGATTCCGTCAAATGCTCCACCAACGATGAAGAGAATATTTTTCGTATCCACTTGGATCATTTCTTGTTGAGGGTGCTTGCGACCACCTTGAGGGGGAACGCTAGCAACTGTCCCTTCAATGATCTTCAAGAGAGCTTGTTGGACACCTTCACCGGAAACATCACGAGTGATCGAGACATTTTCGCTTTTCTTAGCGATTTTATCAATTTCATCCACGTAGATGATCCCACGTTCTGCACGTTCAATATTGAAATCAGCTGCCTGAAGAAGTTTTAAGAGAATATTTTCAACGTCTTCTCCTACATAACCAGCTTCAGTCAAGGCAGTCGCATCAGCAATGGCAAATGGAACATTCAAGCTACGTGCCAATGTTTGGGCTAAGAAGGTTTTACCTGAACCAGTTGGGCCGATCATGAGGATGTTTGATTTTTGCAATTCTACATCAGTATCATCTTCACGTGTATCGTGGTAATTGATCCGTTTGTAGTGATTGTAAACGGCTACGGCAAGAGCACGTTTGGCACGGTCTTGACCGATGACATAGTGGTTCAAAATTTGAAGCAATTCGATTGGTTTTGGAACTTCGCTAAGATCTGCAAGTACTTCTTCAGCGAGTTCTTCACGAATGATTTCTTGGGCTAACTCGACGCATTCATTACAAATGAAGGCATTGTTCCCAGCGATGATTTTTTGGACTTCATCTTGACTCTTACCGCAAAATGAACAGTAGACCATCATATCCGAATTTTGATTGGTTGGCATGGTTTTCCTCTTTCTGTCGTTTATTTGATTGATTTTATCTTAAAACAGGGTCATGTAAAAGGCGTGAATAGAATTGACGAGGTTGGTAAAAGCATTTAGTAAGAATAAAATGGCCAGGCCAAAGCGTTTCTTACGAAAGGTTTGGAGCGCACAAATTAGACAGATGACGCACAGGACTGCTGTAAAAAAACCAAATACACTGCGTTCCATTAGTCTAATTCCTTTCTCTTGTAGTAGTGAACTGTAAAATCGTAAGGATTTTTCTCGTCTTTTGGATGATGGACTTGACGGATCCTTTCATAGAGGTTCTGATCGATCTCCGGCGCATAGGTATCCCCATCGATCTCAGCATGAATCTCAGTCTGAATCAACTCTTCTAACTGATCTGAGAATAACTTAAGGATTTGACTTCCACCGATAATATACAAACTCTTTTCTTGCTTCTGATACCAGTTCAAGACTTCTTCTTTGCTGTGCATGACAAGGACATCCTCGTTCTCCACATTGTAGGCTTGATCTTGTGTGAGAATAATACTGGTCCGGCCTGGTAGGACGCGTTTTTTCATACCATCAAAGGTCACTCGACCCATGAGGATCACTTGTCCCATGGTGGTTTGTTTAAAATGTTGGAGCTCTGCTGGCAGATGCCACGGCATAACATGGTCCTTTCCAATGATGCCGTTCTCTGTCTGAGCCCAGATACCAATCATCTTTTTCATTCTCTCATCCTTTACACTGATACTTCTATTTTATCAAATTTTCTTCTAAAAGACTGATTTCAACTATCTAGTTTAGCGGATATTTTTCAGAGACAAACAGAAAAAAACCGCGAGGATTTCGCGGTTTTTTTAGCCACAATCGAGCTTAGTCTTCTTTTTTGCGTTTGGCAAGTCCAAATAATGAGAGACCTGCAAGAGCACTAAAGATTGCTAGACCAGTATTAGAAGATTCTTTTGTACCAGTATTTGGAAGTTGTGCTGTTGAATCTTGAGGATCGATATAAGTCACTTCTTCTTTCGCTTCTGGGACAACTGGAACAGTTGGTTCTTCTGGTTTTGGTTGCGGTTGTGGTGTTGGAGTCGGCATCGGGCTTGGTGTTACTGTCTTCTTGTAGATGTGTTGGATATTGCCATCTTTATCGACTACAGTTTTCACAAAGTCATAACCTGGGATGTCTTTCTTCGGTTGTTCGCCGTCTTCAGTTGGGTAACCTGGAATTGGTTTACCATTTTCATCTACGTGTGAAGTTGTCACTTTTTCGTAGACATGCTCTGTATCACCGTTTGGCAATTTCTTCGTTTCTACGAAGCGGTAACCTGGAATTTTAGCTTTTGGCTCTTCTCCATCAACTGTAGGATATCCTGGGATTTCCTTACCTTCTTTGTCCACAAACTTAGTGATTGGACGAACAGTTGGTGTGTAAGTCGCTTGTGCTTTGGTTCCATTCACATCTTCACGAACCACTGTCACTGCTGGTGCAGTTCCTGTGAATTCTGGTTCTGGTGTGAAGGTTACAGTACCGTCCGGCGCAACTGTGTAAGTACCAACACCTGGGATAGTCTTGGTTGTTGAGCCGTCGTCAAAGGTTGCTGGAACCTTGTCGTTCATTGGAACACGGCTATCACCTTCTGTAAAGACTGGTTTACCTGTTTGGGTTTGACCCTTGTTTCCAATTGAAGTTACTGGTTCTGCTGTAGGAGCAACTGGCGTTACAGTTGGTGTGTAAGTCGCGGTCACTGGCGTACCGTTCTTATCGACACGTTTGACTGTTACACCGGTACCTTTACCTGTAAATGATTTTTCTGGAACGAAGGTTACAGTTCCATCTGGAGCTACTGTATAAGTACCTTCACCTGGAATTGTCTTGGTTGTTGAACCATCTTCGAAGGTTGCTGGTACATCATCATCCATTGGCACACTTGGGTGACCAGGTGTGAAGTTTGACTTACCTGTTTGGGTTTGACCTTGGATGTCTGTCGATGCTACAGGATCAGCAGTTGGTGTTACCGGAGTCACAGTTTGTGTGTAAGTTGCTTGGGCTTTAGTGCCGTTCACGTCTTCACGTACCACGGTTACTGCTGGTGCAGTTCCGACGAATGATTTCTCTGGTACGAAAGTAACTGTTCCGTCTGGTGCTACTGTGTAAGTACCGACGTTAGGAACTGTCTTGGTCGTTGTACCATCATCGAAGGTTGCAGGTACATCATCGTTCATTGGTACACGGCTATCGCCTTCAGTAAATTTAGGCTTACCTGTTTGAGTTGCACCTTGGATATCAGTAGATACTGCTGGAGTACCTGTTGGTGTAACTGGTGTTACGGTTGGTGTATAAGTCGCGGAAGCTTTTGTTCCGTTCTTATCTTCACGAACAACTGTTACAGCTGGTGCAGTTCCGACGAATGATTTTTCTGGGACGAATGTAACTGTTCCATCTACTGCTACTGTGTAAATACCAACACCGTCTACAGTTTTCATAGTTGAACCATCATCGAAGGTTGCAGGTACATCATCGTTCATTGGTACACGGCTATCGCCTTCAGTAAATTTAGGCTTACCTGTTTGAGTTGCACCTTGGATATCAGTAGATGTTGCAGGTTCTGCAGTTGGTACGACTGGAGTTACAGTTGGTGTATACTTAGCTGTTGCTGGTGTACCGTTCTTATCGACACGCTTAACAGTTACGCCTGTTCCCACTCCTGTGAATGATTTTTCTGGAACGAAGGTGACTGTTCCGTCTGGAGCAACTGTGTAAGTTCCTTCACCTGGAATCGTCTTGGAAGTTGATCCATCTTCAAAGGTTGCTGGCACATCATCATCCATTGGAATTGCAGGGTTACCAGGTGTGAAGGTTGGTTTACCAGATTGTGTTTGACCTTGGACATCTGTAGATGTTGCAGGTTCCGCAGTTGGAACAACTGGAGTAATCTTCGGTGTGTATGTTGTTTCAGCTGGTGTGCCATTTGTATCTTTGGCTTGAACCTTAACGGGAACGACTTTACCTGAGTATGATTTATCCGTTGGTGTGAAGGTGACAACTCCGGTAGTCTTATCAACTGTGTAAGTACCGATCTCTTTACCTTCTGGTGATTTCGCAACTACTGAAGCAGCTGGTTGGCCATTTTCGTCAAGAAGGGTAATGGTATCCTTATCGATTGGGGCAACTGGGTCACCTTCTGTGAAGGTCACTGTTCCAGTTTGAACCAGACCTTGAGGTGCTTCTGATTCAGCTGGTGTTGCTGTTGGAGTAACTGGAGTTACAGTTGGTGTATACTTAGCTGTTGCTGGAGTACCGTTCTTATCGACACGTTTAACAGTTACCCCTGTACCTGTTCCTGTGAATGATTTCTCAGGAACAAAGGTGACTGTGCCATCTGGAGCTACTGTGTAAGTTCCTTCACCTGGAATGGTCTTGGTAGTTGATCCATCTTCAAATGTCGCTGGAACCGTGTCATCCATTGGCACATCTGGATTTCCAGGTGTGAAGGTTGGAGTACCTGATTGGGTTTGTCCTTGTTTATCCGTTGACGTTGCAGGTTCTGCAGTTGGCTTCACTGGAGTTACAGTTGGTGTATACTTAGCTGTAGCTGGAGTACCGTTCTTGTCCACGCGCTTAACAGTTACCCCTGTACCTGTTCCTGTGAATGATTTCTCAGGAACGAAGGTGACTGTGCCATCTGGAGCTACTGTGTAAGTTCCTTCACCTGGAATCGTCTTGGTAGTAGATCCATCTTCAAATGTCGCTGGAACAGTGTCATCCATTGGGACACTTGGGTTTCCTTCGGTGAAGGTTGGTTTACCTGTTTGTGTCTTACCTTGGATATCAATAGATGTTGCAGGTTCCGCAGTTGGCACGACTGGCGTAATCTTCGGTGTGTACGTTGTTTCAGCTGGTGTGCCATTTGTATCTTTGGCTTGAACCTTAACGGGAACGACTTTACCTGAGTATGATTTATCCGTTGGTGTGAAGGTGACAACTCCGGTAGTCTTATCAACTGTGTAAGTACCGATCTCTTTACCTTCTGGTGATTTCGCAACTACTGAAGCAGCTGGTTGGCCATTTTCGTCAAGAAGGGTAATGGTATCCTTATCGATTGGGGCAACTGGGTCACCTTCTGTGAAGGTCACTGTTCCAGTTTGAACCAGACCTTGAGGTGCTTCTGATTCAGCTGGTGTTGCTGTTGGAGTAACTGGAGTTACAGTTGGTGTATACTTAGCTGTTGCTGGAGTACCGTTCTTATCGACACGTTTAACAGTTACCCCTGTACCTGTTCCTGTGAATGATTTCTCAGGAACAAAGGTGACTGTGCCATCTGGAGCTACTGTGTAAGTTCCTTCACCTGGAATGGTCTTGGTAGTTGATCCATCTTCAAATGTCGCTGGAACCGTGTCATCCATTGGCACATCTGGATTTCCAGGTGTGAAGGTTGGAGTACCTGATTGGGTTTGTCCTTGTTTATCCGTTGACGTTGCAGGTTCTGCAGTTGGCTTCACTGGAGTTACAGTTGGTGTATACTTAGCTGTAGCTGGAGTACCGTTCTTGTCCACGCGCTTAACAGTTACGCCTTCTGGTGTTCCAACATAAGTAGGAAGTGGCTTGAATGTAACCGTTCCGTCTGGAGCTACTGTATAAGTACCTACGCCATCGACTGTCTTCGTCGTTGATCCGTCTTCAAAAGTTGCAGGAACGGTATCGTCCATTGGTACACGGCTATCGCCTTCAGTGAAGACTGGCTTACCTGTTTGAGTGGCACCTTGGATATCTGTAGAAGTTACCGGAGTACCTGTCGGTTTCACTGGTGTCACAGTTGGTGTGTAGGTCGCTTGAGCCTTGGTTCCGTTCATGTCTTCACGCACAACAGTCACTGCTGGTGCTGTTCCGACGAACGATTTTTCTGGAACGAAGGTGACTGTACCATCTGCTGCTACTGTATAAGTACCAACGTTTGGAACTGTCTTTGTCGTTGTCCCATCGTCAAATGTAGCTGGAACAGCTTCATTAATCGCTACTGTCTTCTCAACGCCGTCAACGTTTACCGTTCCACCTTGGAATTCCGGTTTGCCTGTTTGAGTGGCACCTTGAATATCAGTGGTTTTAGCTGGTGTTGCGGTTGGAGTTACAGGGACAATCTCTGGTGTGTAAGTTGTATCAACCTTGATTCCGTTTGAGCTTTCGGCTTGAACTTTCACTGGTGTAACTGCACCGGTATAGGATTTATCAGTTGGTGTGAATGTGACTTGGCCAGTTGCTGGATCGATTGAGAAGTTACCAATAACAGTTGTACCATCCGCCGCATAGGCTGGTGTTGTACCAGTTACTTCATTCCCATCTTTATCCAAAAGTTTATAGCTGTTTGCTTTAATGGTTACAGGTTTGTTTTGACCATTTACTTGAACAGTTGTTCCAGCAAAGGTTGGTGTACCCGTTTGAGTTGCACCTTGGATGTCCTTAGATGTAGCAGGTTGTGCAGTTGGTTTAGCAGCCACTACGGTTGGTGTGTAAGTCGCATCCGATGTGATGGTTGCAGTCTTACCGTTCGCATTTGTAATTGTAGCAGTTGCTTGGACCGTTACACCTTTAGCAGTCCCAACAAAGTCTTTTTCAGGAGTAAATGTAACTGCTCCAGTCGTTGGGTCGATAGAATAGCTACCTTCACCTGCTACTGTCACAGATGTTGCATCAGTTGGTTGACCAGTCGCTGGATCCACCAATTTCTTGCTGGTGATTTGAGCTGTCTTATCATTGCTCAAATCGAAAGTTGGTGTTTGAGTTTGAGGAACATTTTGAATGTCTTCAGAAACCTTATTAGTAGGAGTAACGGTAATCGGTGTCACAGTTGGGGTGTACTTCGCGGTCGCTGTCTTAACGTATTCATCACGAATCGTACCATCTTTATCTCGTCCAACTGGCGCAGACAAGGTCACCGTTACGCCATTTGCAGTTCCTGTAAATCCAGGTTCTGGAACGAAGGTCACTTGACCGGTCGTATCATCGATAGTGTAAGTTCCTTCTCCTGCCACTTTAACAGAAAGCGCATTTGTCGGTTGACCAGTTGCTGGATCTACCAATTTAGCAGGATATAGCGCACTTGGAGTGATAGCAACCTTATTACCATCTAAGTTAGTTCCTACTACGTTAAAGGTTGGTGTACCAGTTTGGGTTGCTCCTTGTACATCAGTAGACGTCTTGTTTTCGCCTTCGATGTCTTTTGGCGTTACAGTCGGGATGTAAAGACCGTCCATGGTACGGATGGCTGTATCGACATTGGCTTCCATGTCTGGGAATTTCGTTGACCAACCTGTGTCATAACCATTGGTATCTGTCCGACGGATCGAAATACCATCTGCCGTTCCTAGGAAGTGATCTTCTGGGATGAATTCCACATCTACTGAAGTTCCGTTTGGCGTGATCTTGTATTTCCCTTGACCAGCCACAGCATAGTAACCATCTGCACCAGGTGTTACGACTTGACCTGTACGGTTGTCCACCATTTGTGGAGCTACTGTTTCGTCAATCTTAGCCATTTCAGTACGGCTATACTTGTAGAGACCACGAGCCGTAAAGGCTACAGTAGCGGTTTGTTTCTCAAATTGAGGACCCGTTGTTTCCTTGACTTCCCCTTTTGGTGGGTGGGTTACTTGGGTCTTGAAGTCTTCCACTTCCCCTGAGAAAGCCATCCCCGTTGGGCTTTCAATTTGTTTATCATCCTTAGCAATCCGAGCACGAACACCTAACTCAGTTACGCTAGGATCGATATAGGTTTTGCTCTTAGTGAATTTTAAGGTAACAGCCCCATCTTTGGTAATAGTAGCCAAGTCAGAGCGTTCGTCTTCATCAAAGGTTCCGTTTTGGTTAAAGTCAATCCAACCATAAATATAAGCTTTGGGAGCCCCATCTGTGTGAGCTTCCACCGTAATGGTGTAGTCCCCTGGATGGGTACGGTCCATCTTGATCATCTCATTGGTCTTTCCCTTGAGATCACCTGGAATCAATTGGTCAACGCCTTCATCAACGGTCGTTGCATTGTCATCCCCAAACCAGTCGAGGGTGTTGTTTTCATCCATATCTGGACTCAAGTGACCAAGATAAGGTTGATTAACTTTGTTTCCTGTTATCCCATCAACGGTTGCAATAGAGTGGATCGCCTTCCCGTAAGATGCTGGTGCATCCCCTTCATCCAGCGGGAAGAAGCCAAACATAGCGGACTGTTTCCCACCTGAAACGATATAAAGGCCAATCTCAGAGGCTCCTTTTGTCATCACAAGAGGGACAGCAACATCACTTGAAGAAATATTTGGTCCGAAGACTCCTGTTCCGAGACCACCAGTTGTTAAATCGGCACTTCCAAAGTACTTCCAAGCGACCTCTTTTTTATCTGGCCCTGCTTGATTTGAACGTCGAAGTTGGTCAAGGTTCGTCCTATAGAGATTCATGCCATCTATATTAGTTGTAGGGTTTGAACCAAATAAATTATCTGTATTTTGTGGAATAAACGTTCTAGTCCATTTTTTTCCATATTTATACCACTCACCAATGTGTTGCCAACCTTCTCCGTTTGTGGTGAATAGTACCAATTCACCAGGGTTAGCTGACTCACCATCTGCCATGACTACAGCAGGTTTCACGGATTTGCCGCGGAAGGTCGCAGAAACTTCAAACTGAACCCCAATATTGCCACCATCCAACTCGGAACTGATGGTTGTTTTTTTAGCCCCAGTTTTGATGCCTTCACCTATTATTTCTGACCATCTGGTTTGAGCTTCGGCAACAACTTTGGCTTCTTCACCAGCAGCAAAAGCTGCTTTCGTATTATTTCCAGTAGCCCCATTCACATAACCATTTCTGGCATTTGGATCATAGGTCGCTTTTTCAGCAGCAGTCGCTCCCCGGTCTTCTAAGCGCTTTTTGTAAATTTCTGTCGCTTGGAAAGGCTTCAAAGATTTAACTTTGATGGTTACCACATAACCCGGCATAATTTCCTTAGTATAGGCAGACCCTACTTGAAGAGCAAGATTCCCACTCGATGTCGTGGTAGTCCCTGTCCAATTGGCAGTATCCCCAAAGTCCAACCAAGAGATTTGACTAGCCAAGTCAGTAGCTTTGATATTTGTTGTGAACCCTGGTTTTGCTTCTTTCGGAGTTGAAGTGGCATCTTGGACATCATCTCCAATTAGGTTTGGATCATTTGGATCACCGATAGAACGACGGCTACGACGACGAGGTGTATTAGCTGTCTCTTCCGTTGCTACTGTATTATTTGGTGTTACACCTTGTCCAGCTGAAAGAGTTGGTGCTTCTTTTTTATCTGCACTTGTTGAAGTTGTTTCTACCGCCTTATTTTCTGTCGTAGTTACTTCTAGTCTTGGTGTTGTTGCAGCTGTTGATGTTTCCGGTGCAGTTGAGGCAGCAGATGCTGCTGTGCTCGTGCTTGAAGCGGAACTTGTAGACGCTGGTGCAGTGATTGCTGCGTTTGCATCATAAGTCGATGATGCTGGTGCAGTTGATGTTGCTAGCGTTGCTGCGGCTGTTGATGTAGCCTGTGCTTCTGGAGCTGTCGCCACAGCTGCGGCACTATTTGATTTCGAATCTGACTGCTCATCTGCGGCTGCTGTAGCGGCGGTTCCCACCATCACAAGCGTCCCCAAAAGAACAGAGCAGACTCCCACATTCAGCTTCCGAATTGAGAATCTGCTGATTCGATCATTAAATAAGTCTTTTCCCATTTAATGGACCTCCATTATTATCTGTAAATTAACATTTTATTTGAAATTGTTTAGTTTTTTTAAAACCTTACCTATTTTACCAAAAGCCGAACAATAATCCAACTATTTAAGCTCAAAAATGTAAAAAATTTAAAGAGTTTTCGTTTTAAACTTAAAACAAAAACTCTTGGATTTTATGGACCCAAAAAAGGTCATTTTATTACTAGATGGCAAGATCAAACTTGAGCTGTGGCTTCACTGGATCATAATCGACCAGTTCAAAATCTTCAGCTTTGATGTCAAAGAAATTCGTCCCATCTGGCACGTTCAAGACCAAGTGTGGCTGGCAATCTGAAGGCTCCCGACGAAGCAATTCTTCCGCCTGCTCAAATTGATTGTCATAAATATGCAGATTGTTAATGAAATAAAAGAACTTGCCGACCTTCCAGCCAAAGTGTTTGGCGATCATCATCTGAAGAGCCACATATTGCATGGCATTGATATGGTGGGCTACTAGCATATCATTGGAACGCTGGGTCAGGGTCGCATCCAGATAGATCTCCCCATCCACGCGTCGCACATCCAGCATGGTTTGAAAGGCACATGGCAAGAGACCATCGGTTTCTTCAAAGGCTTCATAATCCCAGAGCGAGATGATATTGCGCCGATTCCAAGGGTTGGCTTCTAATTGATTGAGGATCTTGTGGATGATGTCATGCTTTTTGACCACAGCACCATAGCGCTGACCGATGGTGCGACTATCCCCTACTTCCCAGTCATTCCAGTAGTGGACATTGTACTTGTCCTCTAAGAGATCCAAACTATTGGACTGGTCTTGGTAGATCCAGAGCATCTCTTTGATCGCGGATTTGATGGCAATGGGACGCAGGGTGGTGATCGGAAACTCGCCTTTTGCGAGGTCAAACTCCATAAAAGCCCCTGTGATGTATTTGGAATTGGCCGTCCGACCATCCTTGTACTTGGGACGGGCTTGCTCTGACCAGACCCCTTCTTCCATGATTTTTCGAATGTTTTCTTTAAAAATTGTATCTGCTTTTGTCATATACTCTCCTTGAATCCAGTTTTGTCTTCATTATATCACAGGACACAGAAAAAAAGGAGATCCCAGCTTTTGGCTGATCCCCTATTCTTCTTATTGTAATACAAGTGATGCTGCACCGATGACACCAGCATCATTTCCTAACGTAGCAAGCGCCAATTGAGTTGATTCGCGTACTTGTGGGAAGGCATTTTCTTCAAAGACTTTGCGCACACCGTCAAGAAGGAAATCACCCGCAGCAGATACCCCACCACCGATTACGATCTTGGATGGGTTCAAGGTGGAGCCGATATTGGCAATCGCAAGACCTAAGTAGCGAGCGAAGCTTTTGTAGACGATCAAGGCAAGCGCGTCTCCTTCTTTTGCAAGATCAAAGACGATCTTGGCTGTCACTTCTTCACCATTGTCGATCAAGGCTTTCAATTGAGAAGTTCCTTCATAGACATCTGCATAGCGACGTGTCAAGTTGACAATTCCTGTAGCAGAAGCAACAGTTTCAAGACACCCTTTCTTACCGCAAGTACATTGGATTGGATCATCAAAATCTACCGTGATGTGGCCAAGCTCTCCAGCCGCACCTTTGATCCCGTGCAAGAGGCGACCTTCAGCGACAATACCGCCACCAACACCGGTACCAAGCGTCATAAAGACTACGTCCGGTTGGTTTTCACCAGCCCCTTTCCAACGTTCACCCAAGGCAGCAACGTTGGCATCGTTGTCGATGAAAAATGGAATGTGAAGCGCACTTTCGATTTTTTCTTTGACTGGTTGAAGATTTTTCCAGTTCAAGTTGTAAGCACCGATAACGGTTCCTTTTTCGCGGTCCACAACACCTGGTGAACCCATTCCAATTCCTTGGAATTCAGCAGCATCTAGTCCCAACAATTCCAAACGATGAGCGATAGACTCGATCATATCGTCTACGATGTGGCTACCTTCATCCAAAATATTTGTTTTGATAGACCATTTTTCTTGCACTTCTCCATCCAAAGTGAGAATGGCGAATTTGATGGAAGTACCTCCAAGGTCAATCCCGATAATCTTTTTTGACATCTGTTTCTCCTTTCGAATCGCGTCAATGCTTCCCTCTTATTATAGCAGACTTTCTGCCAAAGGAAAAGGTTTGCAATGCATTTTTTTATTTTCTTAATAAGAGGCTAAAGGACTGAAATCCTAAGAATAAAAAGATCAAGCCAATGATATTCAGCAGAAAAACACTGATAGACAATGGACTTACAATTAAAAACAGGCCGATAAAGAGTTGAATCAAGGCGAAAAAGATAAAGCGCTTGGCCAACTCTTCGATCTTTCCTGAGTAGAAATTAGCTTTCTTGAAATTGAGTACAGCTCTGAAGATCAACCAGATTCCCAAGGTCACTGGAAAGACAATTGGGAGCGTTTGGTAGCCATAAAGGAGCAGATAGACTGCAAAGACTAGAGCGACCATACTGTGAAAGAGCTGTTGCTGCTTGATGATGCCGACCTGACGATAGCGAAAATAACGGAAAAATCGCGAAAGCGAGATCAGAAAGAATCCGCATGAAATCAACCAACTAAAGGAGCCAATATGCTCAATCGGATTGATAAATAAGACAAGACCAATTAAGGTAAAGATAGTTGCTGAAATCCCAAGGGATATCCGGTTTAATGGATTCATAATGCCTCCTTATTCGTCTAGTTCACTAAGATATTCGTAGCGATCATATTTTTCAAGCAGGTCTTCATTGGCTTGGTCCAACTCCTTTTGAAGAGTCGATAGCTTGCCAAAGTCTGATCCATTTTCATTCATCTCGGCTTCGATCTCTGCGATCCGCTGTTCGATTTTTTCAATATCTGCTTCGATGCTGGCCCACTCCTGCTTTTCCATGTAGCTCATGCGTTTTTTCTCTTCTTTGGGTTTGGCCGTTTTCTCTTTTTCAAGCTTAGGACTGGTTGCTGCTTGCGCTGTTTCAAAGGCTTTTTCATCCAGATAGTCCGTATAATTACCAAAGAACTCACGAATGCCCCCATTTTCAAAAGCGAGGATTTTAGTCGCGACCTTATCTAGGAAATAGCGGTCGTGGCTGACGGTAATGACGGGCCCACCAAAGTGTTGGAGGAAGTTTTCCAGAACCGTCAACGTGGCAATGTCCAAATCATTGGTCGGTTCATCGAGAAGTAAAACATTGGGCTTTTCGATCAAGAGTTTTAGCAAATACAAACGCTTCTTCTCCCCACCGGAGAGTTTTTCTATCAAGGTGCCGTGCATTGAGCGCGGAAAGAGGAATTGCTCCAAGAGATCCGCGATAGAGGTGGTTCCAACAGTTGTCTTCACTTCTTCAGCCACTTCCTGCAAGAAATTGATCACGCGCTTGCTCTCATCTAATCCCTCGATTTGTTGAGAGAAATAGGCGATCCGAACTGTTTCACCAATAATGACTTGCCCACTCTGAGGCTGGAGTTGCCCAGCGATAAGATTCAAAAGAGTGGATTTGCCGACACCATTGTCCCCAACAATCCCGATCCGGTCTTTGTTTTGCACTAAGAGATTAAAGTCTTGGAAAATCGGCTTATTTTCAAAAGCAAAACTCACCTCTTTAAACTCAATCACTTTCTTTCCGATTCGGCTGGTCTCAAAGTTCATCTCCAAATCCGTCTGACTACTTTGACCAGACAAGTCCTGCTTGAGATCATGGAAACGATTGATCCGCGCCTGTTGCTTGGTCGCACGCGCCTGGGGTTGACGCCGCATCCAGGTCAACTCCTGCTTATAGAGTTGTTGTTTCTTATGAAGGAGGGCTGCATCCCTTTCATCCTGCTCAGCCTTTAAACGAACGTAGTCCTGGTAATTACCCTGGTACTCGATCAAGCCAGCCCGATCCAACTCAAAGATCCGTGTTGAAATATTATCCAAGAAATAGCGATCGTGGGTAATGAAGAGGACGGTTTTCTTAGAATTCTTCAGGAAATTGGTCAACCATTCGATGGTATCAATGTCTAGGTGGTTGGTAGGCTCATCGAGCAAGAGAAGATCGTGGTGAGACAGCAAGACCTGAGCCAGCTGTACCCGACGACGCAAGCCACCAGATAGATCCCCAACTTGAGCATTCAGATCTTCAATTCCAAGCTTTGACAGGACGGTCTTGACCTGACTCTCAATTTCCCAGGCATTGAGCGAGTCCATCTCCGCCATGACTTTTTCAAGCCGAGCTTGATTTTCTTCTCGGTAATTGGCCATCAAAAGCTCATAGTCACGAATCAGCTGCATCTCCCGCAAATCGCTGGACAATACTGTATCCAACACCGTCTTTTGATCATCGAAATCAGGCTCCTGCGTCAAGTAGCCAATGGTATAATCACTCTTTGCAGAAAAAGGACTAACATCCCCGTCAAAGCCAGAGCGACCAGACAAGACATCGAGTAGAGTGGTCTTTCCGGTTCCATTGACCCCGATCAATCCGATCCGATCCAAATCGTGGATAATAAAGGAAATCTCACGAAAGACGGTCTTATCTCCGACAGATTTGGTTAATTTATCGACAATAAAATCGCTCATTTTTCCTCCTCTTTGAGTTGCTGAATAAAGGTCAGGATAGCCTCTTTGTCATTGGCCAATTCCCCATCGACAATGGCATATTCAATTTTTGTCAGAATGTCTCCCAAAGCAGGCCCAGGCTGAAAACCGTAGTCTTTGATCAGCATTCCACCATTGACCACGACCTCGTGCTTATCATGAATAGTCAGGCTGTCATAGACCTGCTCAATCGCTAGGTAATCGACGCTTAATTCAGAAGCCTCACGTAATTCTTCAGCTAGTAGCAACAAACGCTTGTCATATTTGTAGCAATCTCGCTTATCTAGACTTCTCTTTTGACGGATATTTAAGATTCCCACGATCCGCTCCACAGTCTTTGCAAAATCGCGTGAGGTCTTCCAACCCTTCATGAACTTTGGAATATCTTGAATCTCTAAGGCCAAAACCAAGGCTGCCCAGGCTTGCTCAGAGGTAGTAAAAGTATAGTCCATGACCAGTTCAAACAAGTGCTCAAGCGCTGCTTTTTCCCCCTTCATAGCTGGAAGGTACTGGTAAGCTTCCGATTCAAGCATGGCAGACAAGCCCTGTCTCCAGTAGGGCGCAAGCAAGAGTTTATCAAACTCAATAAAAGTACGCTCAACAGAGATCTTCTCGAGCAAAGGAGCACATTCCTTCATGGCGTCAAACGTTGCTTCTTCCAGATCAAAGCCGAGACTGGCCTGAAAACGAAAGCCTCGCATAATCCGCAAAGCATCCTCATGAAAGCGTTCGTGAGGGACTCCTACAGCCCGTAGAAGTTTATTTTCTAAATCTTCTAAGCCATCAAAGAGATCGACAATCTCTCCTTTTTCATTCAAGGCAAAAGCATTGACCGTGAAATCACGGCGTTTGAGGTCTTCTTCCAGAGAGCGTACAAAAGACACGGAGCTAGGGCGGCGGTAATCTACATAGACATCCTCCGTCCGAAAAGTGGTGATTTCATATTCCTGCCCATTTTCAAGGACCAGAACCGTCCCATGCTCAATGCCAACATCCACTGTACGATCAAAGATGGCCTTGGTTTCTTCAGGATAGGCAGAAGAGGCAATATCGACATCGTGAATCGGGCGCTCCAAAAGGGCATCCCGAACCGATCCGCCGACAAAGTAGGCCTCAAAGCCCGCAGACTTTATCTTCTCTAATATTGGTAAAGCCTCCTGAAACTCAGAAGGCATCTTTTCTAATCTCATAGTAAGTGTTCCAAACCATAAACAAGCTCATGACGCTTGACAACTTCTTTAATTCCTAGATTTACTCCTGTCATGAAGGAAACACGATCGTAGGAATCATGGCGGAGGGTTAGCCCTTCTCCTTGGCTACCAAAAATCACCTCTTGGTGAGCCACAAGACCAGGCAAGCGAACAGAATGGATGCGCATTCCTTCAAAATTAGCCCCTCTAGCTCCAGGCATTAACTCTTCTTCATCCGCTGCACCTTGCTGGATTTTCTCGCGTTGCTCGGAGATCAACTCAGCTGTCTTAATCGCCGTTCCACTCGGTGCATCTTTTTTCTTATCGTGGTGCAATTCGATTATTTCCACATTTGGAAAATACTTGGCTGCTTGTGCTGCAAATTGCATCAAGAGTACAGCTCCAATAGCAAAGTTCGGTGCAATCAAGCCACCCAAGCCCTTGTCGCGAGAAAGCTCTGTCAATTCTTGAATCTGCTCAGGGGTAAAGCCAGTCGTTCCCACAACAGGCGCAAAGCCATTTTCAACTGCAAAGCGAGTATTTTCATAAGCCACCTTTGGCATGGTGAAATCCACCCAAACATCTGCTTCTAGACCCACAACATCTTCTTTGCGGTTAAAGACAGGAACACCTGCGACATCTGTCTCTTCTGTGAATGGATCAATCAAGGCTGCCAACTCCAGCTCAGGATCTCCTGACACCATCTGATAGGCTGCTTGCCCCATTCTTCCTTTAAAACCTGCAATAATGACTTTAATTGACATAGAATTCTCCTTAAATGACGGGAATGTACCCAACTGCTATACTATGGTCTCCAAGGTGAGTCCCGATCACACCACCAAAAGTCGCAAACGGAATCTCTCCTTCCACACCATCAGCCACCAACAGTTGGCGAAGCGCTTCGGCTTTTTCAGGTACATTGGCATGGATGATAAAGACTTGGAAATGCCCTCCGGTAATCCCTTCATCAACGATTTCCACCAAGCGCTTGATCGCTTTCTTTTCCGTACGGACTTTTTCAAAAACTTCGATGACCCCTTGGTCATTAAAGTAAAGGATCGGCTTGATGCTCAAAAGATTACCAATGATGGCAGCACCATTTGAGAGACGGCCCCCTTTAACCAAGTGGTCCAAATCGTCCACCATGATAAAGGCGCCAGTTCCATCGATTTGCGTCTGCACATGTGCGACAATCTCGTCGAACGAACGACCCTCACCGGCCCATTTCAAGCAATTTTCAGCCATCATGCCTAAAGGAGCACTGGTGATTTTTGAATCAGGAAATTCAACCATGAGGCCTTCAAATTCATCCTTCAAATACTGGATATTTTGGTAGAAGCCAGAAATTCCTGATGACAAGAAGAGACCAATGGCATGCGTATACCCTTTGGCTGTCAATCCAGCTAAGATTTCTTCTAATTCTGCTACACTAGGCTGGCTGGTCTTTGGCAATTCCTTAGATGCAGCCATCTTTTGGTAGAACTCCGCTTCCGTCAAGTTCTTCCCTTCTACATAAGATTCCCCATCGATATAGATCGGGATCTCTAAAATAAATAAGTCGTCGTGATGGATCACATCCTGCGGTAAATAGGCAGACGAATCCGTGATCACTGCTAATTTCATCGATTAAAACTCCAAATTAATCCCTGGTAAATCAAGGGCGATTTCTGTGACTTCATAGGTCAAACGGTTGAGCATATTCAAGCAAGGACGAGCCAATTCTTCCACTTCATCTTTGCTGAATTCACTTGGTTCATTGACAAAACGTCCAATCAAGTGGTTGATTTGAGTGATGGTTCCACTGATCACAAAACCGTCAAAAACAATCATGTAGCTCAAGATGACAATCAAAGAAGTTGTGTTTTGTTCTTGATCACGATTGATTAATTGAAAATTTACATCCACCTTTGTTTCAGGAATGCCATTTTCTTTTTCCCATTCAAAATTACGAGCGTCATAGTGGTATTGGCTGACAAATTCTTTTTCACGTTGGATATCCATTTTTATTCTCCTAAAAATATGCGTTATGCTTATTATACCATAATTCAGATCAAGATACCATTTCAGGATGATGTCAGTTTTGAGGATAAGAAAAAGAAAAGGCCGGGCGACCGACCTTTCTCTAAACAAAGAATACCTAGTTCCGCTCGACCAAAGCCTGATGTTACTTATTTAGCTCATTATCCTTTTGTACATCATAATATCTGTCAAACTCATCCTTGGTATTTACTTGATGTGACTGACCATCTGTACTCAATTCTGCTGGAATCGTGATTCCTTCATAAAGATTGGTATTAGCGGGAACAAAGAGTTGGTACAAGTCGATAAACTGTTGGACATTGCCATAGACTCTATTATTTTCAATTTTAGAATCTATCAGAATATAAAACTTAGAGTCCTTTTTACTTAGTAATTGATAGGCTTTTGGATCTTTTGTTTCCAGTACACTATTTTTTAATACATTTATTTTAAAAGATAGCATATTTTGATTTGCAAGGTCAAGCCCAGTTGTCGTACTAAGATTATCTGTAGATTCGGAAATTCTATCTTTTAATTTACCTAAATCCACAAAAATATCTTGACGATTATTCCTTTGAACTTTTGTTTCTTCCCAATCAATTTTCATTGTCTCGAGATTTAACCAAAGATATCTACTAATAGTTTTTTCTTCAGTAGTTAGATAAGATTTGATAGGTAGATAATCTTTCCCATCTTTTTCTACAATCGCTTCAATTTCTACTGGCTTATAAGTCTTATTATATTTTTTTACAAAACTATAAAGGTCTAGATCTTCTTTTTGTAAGGTGTGATTTTGTATTTTATAGATTGAAAGTTTGAAATAACCTTCAGAATCATCTTTGGGAAAAGACATTGTTGGTATATTCTTTAATTTTTTTATATTCTGACGAATAATATAGCGTTCATTAGATGCCCCATGCACACCTAAATAATTTTCACTTATTTCTGGATTGTACTTAGCAAATAGCTTATCTTCTTCTGGCGTTAGAGACTTCCAGTGTACTACAACTCCTCGTCCATCATCCAAGAATTTATAGGAATCAATTTCCCATTTTCCAGTGTAATAATCATAGTTCTCATATTTTGCACGCTCTTGCTTAACTTTCACTTGTTGTCGGTGGTGTTGATAGGTCGATAAGTTAAAAACTGCAATCGCAATGGCTAGAATCAATGAACTAGCAATGATTAATTTCTTTTTCATTTATTTTTTCCTCCCCAACTAAGAATCTAATAAATTTCGAAAAATTTTTAGAAGGCTACTCGTCAAAAAGTTCTCCTCCTACACGAAGTGGACTACCGCTACCAATTCCTTCGATTACATCTTTCTCGCCGTTTTTACCGTCTTTTAAATAGACCAAAACACTCCAACTTGAATTTTGGATATGGTTAAGGCCTCCATAGACAATAAGAATTTCGCCACCTCCTTGTGGCGTACCATTTCCTATCTCATCCCATTGCGTTTCATCCCAAGCAATCTGGACAGATTCAACTTTAGGACTTTGAGATTTCACAAAATCTTCGATTTCTTTTCCATGCTTCTTTACATCTTCTAACTGTTGTTCCTTGGAACTGACATGCTTTGTTGGATAGATCTTTTTTGAAAACAAATTTGGATGTTGTAAGCCGATGATTGTCCCTCCTGATAGGATCATGACTAGTATTCCCAAAATAAGGTATTTCTTCTTTTTTCTCATTGTTCCTCCAAGAAAAAATGCTTTCTACTATCATATCGAAATCTATAGAGATAAGCAACTTCATCACTAGTTGGTGTTTTTGCGCAACAAAAAAGGTTGGGAGTCCCCAACCTTTTAGATAGGATTAGTTTTTAGGTTTGCGAAGCAATCCGAATAAGATACCACTTACGACTGCACCGATCAATACGAAGACGAGGTAAAGAAGAGGGTTAGAAGTAAGGGCGATAACGAAGATTCCTCCGTGAGGCGCCATGAGTTTCAAACCTGCAAGACCAACAAGGGCACCTGTCAGAGCTGAACCTGCGATGAAACTTGGAATGGCACGTGCTGGGTCAGCTGCACCGAATGGAATGGCACCTTCAGTGATGAAGGAAAGACCCATGATAATGTTTGTCAAACCTGAGTTGCGTTCTTCTTCAGTAAATTTGTCTTTGAACAAGACAGTTGCCACGAATACTGCCAATGGAGGAACCATACCAGCTGCCATAACAGCTGCCATAACGGTTGAACCACCACTTGTAAGGGCTGAAGCTGTCAACGTACTTGTACCGAATACATAAGCTGCTTTGTTAACTGGTCCACCCATATCGACAGCCATCATACCACCGACAAGAAGACCAAGAAGTACTGCCGAGCTACCTGACAAGCTAGTCAAGAAGTTATTCAAAGATGTATTGATCGCTGACATTGGAATGTTGATAAGGAACATCAAGAATCCTGTCAAACCAACACCAAGTAATGGCAAGAGAAGGATCGAGCGGATACCATCGAGCGAGCGTGGAAGACCGGCAAGGGCTTTGCGAAGCACGAGAACGACTCCACCTGCAAGGAAACCACCTACCAAAGCTCCAAGGAAACCAGATGATACAGCTGCTGGTAATTTACCGTTTGCAGCACCGAAAGCAATATTTCCAAAGGCTGTACCTGAGCTAGCAATGGATCCAGCAACAAAACCTGCTACAAAACCCGGTTTTCAGCAATTGAGAATCCGATGTAACCTGCAAGTACAGGAAGCATGAAGCCAAAGGCTACTCCACCGATTGTCTTAAACTGAGCTGCTAATTCATGGTATGAACCAAGTTGAGACAATTGATCTTGAGGTACCCCAAGAATTTGGTCAATCAAGAAGGCAAGGGCGATCAAGATCCCACCACCGATAACGAATGGAAGCATTTGAGAAACTCCACTCATCAAGTGTTTGTAGAAGGCTCCACCCAAGCTCAATTTTTCTTGACTAGCGCTTGCTTCTGCCACATTTTCTGCGTGGAAGACATCTGCTTTGCCATCCAAGATCGTTTGGATCAATTCTTTGGTTTGACGGATACCGGCTGCGACTGGTTTAGAGATCAATTTTTTGCCGTCAAAACGAGCTGTTTCAACTGCCTTATCTGCAGCAATGATCACTCCTTCAGCTTTGGCGATTTCTTCAGCTGTCAAGCGGTTGCCGACACCGGATGCACCGTTTGTTTCAACACGGACCGTAACACCCATTTCTTCCCCTTTTTTGATGAGGGCTTCTTCTGCCATGTAAGTGTGGGCGATACCAGTTGTACATGCTGTAACGGCAACAATGAGAGGTTTGTCAGATGAAGCTGCTTCTTTGACAGCTTCTGCTTTTTTCGCTTCTTCTGCGACTGCTTCTTGCTCTTCCGCGTCAAATGTTGCGATCACTTCATCTGGGTTGCTTGCTTGGCGAAGCTTGTCCGCAAATCCTGGTTTCATCAAGTATTTAGACAATTCAGCAAGGGCCGCCAAGTGAGTGTCGTTGGCTCCTTCTGGAGCTGCGATCATGAAGAACAAGTCTGTTGGTTGACCATCAAGTGATGCGTAATCCACACCCTTGTTTGATTTTGCAAACAAGACCGTTGCTTCTTTGACTGCTTCGTTTTTGCTGTGAGGCATGGCAATTCCGTCACCCAAACCAGTTGAAGTTTGTGCTTCCCGGTTCATGATCCCAGTCTTGAAGGTGTCAAAATCTGTCACCACACCATTGTCAACGAGCGATTGGACCATCTCATTGATCACGCCCTCTTTGTCAGTTGCTTGAAGGTCAAACAACATCACGTTTTTATTTAAAACGTCTTGAATTTTCATAGTTTTTCTACCTCTACTTTTTCATAAGTTTCTTTAATATAGTCAGCTGTCGCCAAATCATCTGAGAAGGTGGTTGCGGTTCCGCAAGCCACTCCCCATTTGAAGGCTTCGATGACATCACCCGTCGTTGCAAGTTTGCCGGTAAAGCCTGCCACCATGGAGTCGCCTGCTCCGACTGAGTTCTTGACTTGACCTTTGATTGGCTTGGCAAAGTAGGTACCACTTGGGCTGACAAGAAGAGCACCATCGCCCGCCATGGAAATGATGACGTTTTGTGCCCCTTTGGCCAAGATTTCTTTGGCATAGCGTTCAATTTCTGACAACTCCGTCAAGGTCACTCCAAAAATAGCTCCCAACTCATGGTTGTTGGGTTTGACCAATTGAGGATTGAACTCCAAGGAATCAATCAAGGTTTGGCCTTCAAAGTCGCAAACGACTTGTGCCCCTGTCGCACGAGTTGTTGCAATCAGCTCTTTGTAGATGCTGTTACCCAGTGAAGATGGGGCAGATCCTGCAAAAACTACCACATCATCTGCTGTTAAGCCTGATAGGATGCTGAGCAGTTCTTGCAACTGAGCTTCTGTCACTTCTGGACCATTTCCATTGATCTCTGTTTCTTGATCAGCTTTGATCTTGACATTGATCCGTGTGTCTTGGTCCACTTCCACAAAATTGGTAGAGATAGCTTCATTGTTTAGGACATCTTCGATGAAACGACCTGTGAAGCCACCGATAAATCCAGTCGCTGTGTTCTCAATAGCGAGGCGTTTCAAAACACGACTAACATTGATCCCTTTACCACCGGCGAATTTATCCTCTGAAGCCATCCGGTTGACTGCGCCTGTCTCTACATGATCAAGACGAACAATATAGTCAATCGCTGGATTCAGTGTTACTGTATAAATCAAACCTCTATAACCTCCGTTTTTTCTTTTAAAACCTGCAATCGTTGCGGTACACATTGATTGGTGATAATCATGGCTCGCTTGATCGGAGCCACTTTGACAAAGGATGTCACCCCAATTTTTGAATCATCCGCTAGGATATAGGTTTTTTTTGCATTTTCGATAATCGCACGCTTGACAGACCCTTCTTCCAGGTCCGGAGTGCTGTAATAGTCATCATCGATTCCATTCATTCCAAGAAAGGCCTTGTCAAAGTTCAACTGACCGATTTGGTTAAGGGCGATTCCTCCGATACTAGCATCTGTGGAAGACTTGACCTTGCCACCGATGATCACTGTCGGAACATTGCGCTCGACCAGCTTGGTTGCGTGGTGAATCGAGTTGGTCACCACCGTTACCGTTGGATTTACAATTTCTTGTACCAGTAGCTCATTGGTCGTCCCAGCATCGATAAAGATCACATCATGATCTTGGATCATCTCTGCTGCTTTCAAGGCTATCTTTGACTTAAATTGGATGTTTTTGATAGATTTTTCTGTATTGCTTTCTTCCTCTTGGAGAAAGTGCAGACTTTCAGCACCGCCGTGAACCCGGCGAAGTTTGCTTTCAGCTTCTAACTCATCCAAGTCTCGTCGGACAGTCGATTCCGACGTCCCAAGCTCTTGTACAAGGGTATCCAAGGAAACGAAGGTTTCCTTTAGCACCTTTTCGAGGATGAACTGTTTTCGTTCAGATTTAAGCATTGCTCCTCCTTTGCAATCGATTACAAGACCTATTATACTCTATTTATATTTTTTGTCAACAAAAAATTATCACTTTCTATCATTTTCTTTCATTTTTTTAAATAGCAAAAAAGCCAGAATGGATTATCCTGACTTTTTCTATGTTCACACATGTATAGATGTATGTTTTAATCAATTTTTGTATGTTGCTTTTTCTTCTTGAAGCCGAATAATCCAGCCACAAGTCCGACTAATACACCTGCCGTCGCTACGAGAACATTTTTACTGTTATCTGCTCCTTCTGGAGCTTGACTGTTTGCTTTTTTAGGGTTGATCACTTCAACTTTTGCTTCCTGTTTTGGCGCCGCTTGAGCAACTTCATGCTGGACTTGTGAATGGCTGTCACTTGGCGGAAGAAGAGTCGGTGCATCTGACAGGGTTGTCGGATTGCTGGAGCGGATATCACTTGGCAGATCTGCAGCTTTCAAAACAGTTGGCTCAATGCGAGAGGCTAGTTCCTCATACCGAGAGTTCAATTGTTCGATAGTCTGATGATAAGACTGCAAGGTTGCAAATTCAGCCTCTAGTGTATCCTTTTTATTCTCCAGATTGGCGACAGAAGCTAGCAGGTCAGACTGGGCTTGCATCAGCAATTCTGGTGCATGTTGCAGGTCTGAGAGACGTTTTTGTGCATCCTCTAGTTTTTCTTGAGCTGCCTTCAGATGACCATGCGATTCTTGGACCACCTGAGCTTTCTGCGCCTCCTCTTCCTTCAGCAAAGTTAATTTCTCACGCGCAGCTGCTAACAAATCTTTGGCCTTTTGAAGTGCTGCTTCTTTTGGCTGAATGGATGATTCGATCCGATTGCGTGACACAGCAAGCGTCGCTTGGGCTTTTTCAACAGCCGCATCTTTTTGCACAAGAAGGATCTTGTAATGTTGGATGGTCTGTTGGGTATTACCTTTTTCTACTTCCAGATTAGCAAGAGTATGGCGAGCATCCGCTAGCTTTCCTTCTAGAAGGAGGATTTGAGACTCTTGATTGCTCTTATCTACTTTAAGCGAAGCGACTTCATCTGCCTTACTCTTCACATCTGCTCTTGTCGTTGTAGCTCCAGCTCCTTGACGAAGGCGATAAGCTAAAGCACTCGTCGTCACAGCTGAAGTTACCGGTGTGTGTATGAAGGCTGCTTCAGACATGGCATTGGACGGATCGTAAGCGACGGACAAAGCTGTGGCTTTATTGTCCATCATTTGAAGGTAGTGCCCCACCTTGGCAAAGGCTTCAGCCCCGATCTTCATATAAATAGCATTGGCATCGATCTGTATTTCATCTGTTGGCAGGTCAAACTGAGCAGCTACTTCTTGGTAGGCCGCCTTTTCGTTGTACCAAAAATCGACCGCACCAGCAGGTGAAAAACCATAGGCAATGTTCTCGTTAGGCAAATACTTGAACATATGCCAGTTAGCTTTTTTAAAGTATTCTAGCTGAATTTGGCTAGCAGGCAGGGAATAAGGATCGATTTCAAGCTCCGCAAGACCTGCATTGCGGCGGTAAGTATTGATAGCATCCGCGATTTCAAGGGCGCGCAAGCTGGCATTGAGAGAGCTAGATTCACCCACCGTAATGCCGTCTTCATCACGGCTGCGTTTGTAGAGGGCCAAGGCACTTGCTGCTACGTCGTTACCTTGATTGGCTAAGACTTGCAAGTAGCTCTCGTAACTGGCTTGGCTGAGCTGGACAGGACTGTTTGCAGCCGCTTGCTCAATAGCTACCAATTCTGCTTCCTTGGTGTTAATGACTGCTTTCAGGTCCTCTAAGTGGATCTGAGCACGTTGGATTTCAGCTTCTAGATGACCAACTAGGTCTGTTTCTTCTTGTTGGCTAGTTTGTATAGAAGCAAGATACTGCTGTGATTCCCGAATGCTTCGTTCGACTTGACTTTGCTCAAGCAGGGCTTGTTGCAAAACCTGTTCATCGTTCGAAATTGGGGCCTTGGCTTTTTTCCATTCATTTTCCGCAACATCGACCAAAGATTCCTGAGCCGTCACCTGGTTTTCTTGCTGGCGAACTGCTTCCAAGACCTGAGCATGCGCATTTTCAGCCTCTCGAACCTTGTCTTCTTCAATGGTCACATAAGCTTGTGCAACTTTGACACCATTTTCCGCATCCCTAATCTGCGTATTTGAAGTGGTCACGACCAAGTTTTCAGCATCTGTCATAGCTGTCTTTTTCTCATCTAGCTCTCGGCCAGCTGTTTTGACCTCTGTTTGGGCCTCAGATACTTTTTGTGCTTGGTATTGAACATCCTTGGACACTTGCCCTTTTTGAGCTGTAATTTGCTTCAATTCATCGACTGAAGCAGGTTTGCCCACAACTTCAGTACTATTGGTCTTTGTTGTATCACTTTGCTGCATCTCTTCCGCACGCGCCTTGTGGCTAAACAAACCTGATAGCAAGGTCGTCGCAGCAACCCCCGTCGTGAAAACCGATTTTCCTAATTTCTTTCCCATAAACTCACCCCCAAAACCGAATCTAATCTCGAATTTTTTCACCCTCCTAGCATACCACATTTTGTTACCAATAACTAGTGCATTGAATAAGATTTTTCAATAAAATTTAAGGGAAAAGAAAAACAGCTGACGCTGTTACTCTTCTTCCTGTTTGATTTGCTCTATCATCTTAGCTTCTTCTGCTGTGAAATCGTAATTTTCTAGCAGATCTGGACGACGCTCCAAGGTCTTTTTCAAGCTCTGATAAAGTCGCCACTTGCGAATATTTTCATGGTGGCCACTCATGAGAACATCGGGAACCGTCATCCCTCTGAAGTCATAAGGGCGTGTGTATTGAGGATATTCGAGAAGGCCAGATGAGAAACTGTCATCTTGGTGGCTGGACTCTTTTCCGATCACTTCTGGAATCAAGCGGACTGTCGCATCTATCATGGTCATGGCCGCTAGCTCTCCACCGGTCAGGACGTAATCTCCAAGAGAAACTTCATCTGTTACCAAGGTTTTGATTCGTTCGTCATAACCCTCATAGTGACCGCAGATGAAGATCAATTCTTCTTCTTGAGCCAACTCTTCTGCATAACCTTGGTCAAAGGTCCGACCAGCTGGATCCAGTAGGATCACACGCGGATTCTGTTTCTCAATGGCATCAAAGGCATCAAAGACCGGCTGGGCCCGTAGAAGCATGCCTTGCCCGCCACCATAGGGCTCATCGTCCACATGTCGCGCCTTCTCTGCATTTTCACGGAAATTATGATAGGTGATTTCAATAAGCCCTTTTTCACGCGCCTTGCCGACGATGGAGTGCTCCAAAGGCGAAAACATTTCTGGAAAGAGGGTTAAAATATCAATCTTCATCGTCTAACCCTTCTAAGATGTTTACATCCACTCGATTTCCCGGAATATCAATATTCAAGACTACTGGTGGGATATAAGGCAAGAGCAGGTCTCGTTTGCCTTTGCGTTTTACCACCCAAACATCATTGGCACCTGGTTGCAGGATTTCCTTGATCTGGCCGATTAGCTGGTCATTTTCATAAACATCAAGACCAATGATCTCGTGGTAGTAAAACTCACCATCCTCCAAATCCATCAAGTCTTCTTCAGCAACCTTGAGGCTAAAGCCCTTGAACTTCTCAATCGCATTGATATGGTACATATCCTTAAACTTAATAATATCAAAGTTCTTGTGCTTGCGGTGACTAGCAATGGTCACCGTTTGAACAAACCGATCCTTCTCATCAAAGAGAGCCAACTCAGCTCCTTTTTTAAAACGCTCTTCCGCAAAGTCTGTCACAGACAAGACCCGCATTTCTCCTTGTAAGCCTTGGGTATTGACAATTTTCCCAACGTTAAAGTAATTCATGATTTCTCCAGAGTGTAGTTTATTCATTCTATTTTATCACGTTCATAGGATTTTCTCAAATACTCTTTTCTGCCAGAAACTGCTCCAAATCCTTTTCGTGCTGGTATTTAACTACCACCACCTTATCCTTGCAACAAAAAAACAGAGCCTGGGCCCCGTTTTATTTTTCGTCAATAACGATTCTTACTTTTTTATCTTCAGTTGGGACAGAGTAGACAATCGTTCTTATCGCAGAAATGGTGCGACCTTTTCGACCGATTACACGACCAACATCACTAGGATCAAGGTCAAGGTGGTACTCCAAGAATTCAGGAGTATCTTCGATCTTGATGGTTAAGGCATCTGGTTGTGAAATCAAGGGTTTCACAATTGCAATAATAAGATTTTCAATCGTATCCATACATCAACCTACTTAACAATTATTTTGAGAATTTAGAATCGTGGAATTTCTTCAAGACACCTTCTTTTGAAAGGATGTTACGAACTGTATCTGAAGGTTGAGCTCCATCAGCCAACCATGCAAGAACGCGTTCTTCGTTCAATGTTACTTGGTTTTCAGCAACAAGTGGGTTGTAAGTTCCAACTGTTTCGATGAAACGTCCGTCACGAGGTGAACGTGAATCTGCTACGTTGATACGGTAGTAAGGTTTTTTCTTAGAACCCATACGAGTCAAACGGATTTTAACTGCCATTTTTATAAGTCTCTTTTCTTTAAATAAATTTTTCGGTGAAATAGACAAGCTATTTAGCACAAGATCTATTATAACACATTTCACAGATATGTCAAGAAAAAATCTTGACAGTCTGAAAATTTTTTCATTTCAATAATGCAAGGATCTTTGAATAAGAATCCACTTCATAAGTCGGCATGACCTGACTTGTATTCTCAAGGTGCTCAGGATTATACCAGACGGTATCAATCCCAGCAGCATTGCCACCTGCGATATCAGCAGACAGAGAGTCTCCGATCATGAGGGTTTGATCCTTACTGAAGCCTGGAATCCGCTGTCCAACTTTTTCAAAGAAGGCTGGATCTGGCTTTTGGGTCTGAAGCTGCTCGGAGATAAAGACCTCTTTAAAATAAGGCGCGATCGTAGAATGAGCCATGCGCCCTTCTTGAATGGCCGTTACTCCATTGGTCGCACCATATATCTGGTACCCTACTTGGACAAGCTCCGCCAGCATTTCCTCGGCTCCTGGAAAGGATTGCCCCTGAAGGCTGATGTAATCTTGGTAACGCAAAGCCATCTCAGCCCCATCAACCGTGATCCCAAAGTGGGCAAAGCCGATCGCAAACCGACTATCCACGAGTTCTTGCTTGGTCAACTTCTTTTGTTCCAAATCCTTCCAAAGGCCTTGGTTCATGGGTTTGTAGTAATCCTTGAAAGCCTGGATATTCGAGAAATTCATATCCTCTAGCATCTGTGTCAAAGCAGTATCTTCAGCGGATTCAAAGTCCAGTAAGGTCCGATCCAGATCAAATAGTAAAAATGTATAAGCCATTACAAGCGCTCCTTCAATTTTTCAACAAATAGATAGGCGGCAGGGCAAGTCAGGGTGTTTTTAATGGTCAAGTGATTGATCTGGTAGATCTTCTTGCGATCGGTGTGGGGAAATTCTCGACAAGCCTTGGGACGCACGTCATAGATGGAGCAAAGGTTATCTCCATCAAGAAAAGGACAAGGCATCGCTTTGAAAACCTTGTCGCCATCCTCATCAACTTGAAGAAATTCTGCCTCAAAAGCAGGCAGTTTCATCTTGAAATACTTGGCGATGCGCGTGATATCAGCTTCCTTAAAATCTGGTCCTAAGGTCTTACAGCAGTTGGCGCAAGCTGTACAATCGATTTCTTGGAAAACCTCGTCATGAATTTCTTGAGCAATTTGATCTAAATTTTTTGGTGGCTTCTTTTTCAGATTTGCCAATACCTTGCGGTGCTCTTTTTGTTTTTGGAGCGCTAACTGATGGTATTTTTCAATATCAATTTCTTGAGACATCCTCTATTTCCTCTTTTAAATAATAGAAAGATTATACCATAAAGACAGTAAAAAAAGATAGATCGAGCGATCTATCTCATAAAGTAGACGAGCATTTTAAAGTAGAATAGTTAAGGTGCCTCAAAAAATGCATCCTCATTTTGTAGAATGAATCAAGAAAATATCAAAACGATTATTCTTCATCCATTGATAATACTGACAAGAAGGCTTCTTGTGGTACTTCTACCGAACCAATGGCCTTCATCCGTTTCTTACCGGCTTTTTGTTTTTCAAGAAGCTTGCGTTTCCGTGAGACGTCCCCTCCATAACACTTGGCCAAGACGTTCTTACGAAGGGCCTTGATATCTGTACGGGCCACGATCTTATGACCGATGGCTGCTTGGATGGGCACCTCAAACTGTTGACGGGGGATAATCTTCTTGAGCTTCTCAACAATCAACTTACCGCGTTCATAGGCAAAATCCTTGTGGACGATAAAACTGAGAGCGTCGACAGTATCGCCATTGAGGAGGATATCCATCTTAACCAGTTTAGATGGACGGTATTCAGACAATTCATAGTCAAAGCTCGCATAGCCACGCGTAGACGACTTGAGCTTATCAAAGAAATCAAAGACAATTTCCGCCAGTGGGATTTGATAAATGACATTGACCCGATTTTCATCAATGTAATCCATGGTCACAAAGTCCCCACGTTTGCGTTGGGCCAATTCCATGACAGCTCCGACGAACTCTTGTGGCACCATGATTTGAGCCTTGACATAAGGTTCTTCGATCGAAGCGATCTTGGTTGGATCTGGGAACTCAGATGGGTTTGAGACATCCAGTGCTTCTCCATCTGTCAAATTAACCTTGTAGATAACAGATGGTGCTGTCATGATGAGATCAATATTGAACTCACGCTCCAAGCGCTCTTGGATCACATCCATATGAAGGAGTCCCAAGAAACCACAACGGAAACCAAAACCAAGGGCTTGAGAGGTTTCCGGTTCAAATTGAAGACTAGCGTCATTCAATTGCAATTTTTCCAAAGCTTCCCGAAGATCGTTGTATTTATTGGATTCGATTGGATAGAGACCAGCAAAGACCATTGGATTCATTTGCTTGTAGCCATGAAGAGGCTCACTTGCTGGATTGGCCGCCAAGGTGACGGTGTCTCCAACACGAGTATCTACTACTGTCTTGATTGAGGCAGCAATGTAGCCAACATCACCCGTCGCAAGAAAATCACGGTTAACCGCCTTTGGTGTAAAAATTCCGACCTCTGTCACATCAAAAGTCTTGCCGTTACTCATGAGCTGAATCGTATCACCTGGTTTGACCATACCATTGACCACTCGTACTTGAAGGATCACTCCACGATAGGCATCATAAACAGAGTCAAAGATTAAGGCTTGAAGGGGCGCTTCAACATCACCCGTCGGTGCTGGAACTTTCTCAACGATCTGCTCCAAAATTTCTTCAATCCCGATTCCTGCCTTGGCAGAGGCAAGAACTGCTTCACTAGCATCTAACCCGATCACATCCTCAATCTCTGTGCGTACATGCTCCGGATCGGCAGCTGGCAAGTCAATTTTATTGATGACTGGAAGGATTTCCAAATCATTATCCAGTGCTAAGTAGACATTGGCTAGGGTCTGAGCTTCAATCCCTTGAGCGGCATCCACTACGAGAATGGCCCCCTCACAGGCAGCAAGTGAGCGAGAAACTTCATAGGTAAAGTCCACGTGTCCCGGTGTGTCGATCAAGTGGAAAATATAGGTCTCCCCATCCTTGGCTCTATAATTTAGCTCGATAGCATTCAGCTTAATGGTAATCCCACGTTCCCGCTCCAAGTCCATGCTATCCAAGAGCTGGGCTTGCATCTCGCGGCTAGATACCGTTTCGGTTTTCTCTAAAATTCGATCGGCCAAAGTTGACTTTCCGTGGTCAATATGAGCGATAATCGAGAAGTTCCGAATCTTCTCTTGTCGTTTCTTTAGTTCTTCAAAATTTGGCATAATCATCTTCCTAGTAAAATTAATCGTCTCTTCATTATAACAAAAAAGACCGTCCTTTGCCTATCTTAAATTCACTATTTTCGTCAAATTAGACCGCTAGTGGAAGGGATAGCGATTAGTTCGGAGTAAATTAAAATACGATTTATTTCAGATCTACTTATTTCATATTTTTCAAGACTTTCTATTTACTTTTTCGATTTAATTCATTATAATAGAATCTGTAAATACAAGGAGGTGAGTAGCTTGGCTAGAGGTCGAGGAAAAGCAAGTCCTCAAGACAAAGAGGCAATACGGATTATATCGGAAAAAATCCGAGAATTACTGAAAGAACAAGGAAAGAAACAGATCGAATTATCTCGTATTACTGGAATTCCTGCTAGTACCTTGACGGGATATGTCAAAGGTACTTCTCTTCCAATTACGGAAAATTTAGAGAAGATTGCGAGTTTTTTCCAGGTCCCCGTTTCTGAAATCGATCCCCGCTTGCGCAAGGATTTTATTGCCATCGATTCGGAAATTGAGAGATTATACAATCAACTGGATCAAACCAATCAAGATAAGCTCCTGTCCTATGGAAAAGGTCTGTTGACGCACCAAAAAGAAAGACAGAAAATTGAAAAACAATACTACCCGTATGCTGTCTATGATTCTTTTGCAAGCTATCAACATCAAAAACAAGCAGATACGGTCTGGTTTGATCAAAAGATTCCTTACGATTTGGCTTTTTGGATTCATACGGATTCTCTAGAGCCCAAATATGAAAAAGGAGCTGTTGTGTTAGTCAAGCAAACCTACTACGATCAGGCAGGGGCTATTTATGCCATCGACTTTGATGGGCAAACTTTGATCAAGCGTGTCTTTCGTGAGGCTAACGGTATTCGACTGGTTTCCCTTAATAAGAAATATAGTGATCAGATCATTCCACTGGATGAGGAACCCGGGGTGATTGGAAAAGTGATTGATGGCTTTATTCCGCTAGATTTGGAGGAGATCAAATGATAAAATTAATCGCTATTGACTTAGATGGCACTCTTTTACGCGAGGACAAGACTTTATCCAAAGGAAATATTGAAGCCCTTCACCAGGCCCATGAAGCCGGTTATGACATTGTGATCTGTACGGGCCGTCCCTTATCAGGTGTACGTCCTATTTTTGAAGCAATTGATCTACCTGAGGGCGACTATTACATGATTATCAATAATGGCTGTACCACATTATCTACAAAAAAATGGGAGATCATCGGTAAGGAAGAACTGACCCTTAACGATATGCATCGCCTCTACCAGTTGACTGAAGACCATAAGGTTCAGCTGACCTTGTTTGATCTGGATCATTACCTGGTCGTCGAGGAGGAAGCGAGTCAATTGGTCGCAAAAGATGCTGACATGGTCCACAATCAACCTAAAACAGTTCATGAGAAGGATCTCAGCCGTTATGTGCCGATTTTTCAAGCTATGTACGTAGGAGCTCCTTCTGCTATTGATGCCTTTCAAGCTCAGCACGAGGCTGGATTAGAGACGGACTTCAACACGGTTCGCTCGCAAGACATCTTATTTGAAGTACTGCCAAAAGGTGCCAGCAAGGCTTCTGCTCTCCAAGCCCTGAGCCAGAAATTAGGCTACAGGAGTGAGCAAGTCATGGCACTTGGTGATGCCAATAATGATTTAGAAATGCTTCGTTTTGCTGGCTATAGCGTCGCTATGGGCAACGGCAATACTGCTGTCAAGGAAATAGCTGACTTCATCACCCTGACTAATGATGAGGATGGCGTGGCCCATGCTATTCACAAATTAATTGAAACTGAAAAAGGAGAATGATTATGAAATACACAAGTCTGTTGGACCGTTTTCTTACCTATGTAAGGGTCAACACACGTTCAGACGAAAACTCTACAACCACTCCAAGTACCCAATCACAAGTTGATTTTGCGACCAAGGTCTTGATCCCTGAGATGAAACGTGTGGGTCTTAAAAACGTCTACTATTTGCCAAACGGTTATGCTATTGGAACACTTCCAGCTAATGATCCAAGCTTCACTCGCAAGATTGGCTTTATCTCTCACATGGACACCGCTGACTTCAATGCAGAAAACGTCAATCCTCAAATTGTTGAGAATTACGATGGGGGTGTGATTGCTCTAGGAGACTCTGGTTTCACACTGGATCCAGCTGATTTTGCCCATTTGAACAACTACAAGGGACAAACCTTGATCACGACGGACGGTACTACTCTTTTGGGATCAGATGATAAATCTGGTATCGCTGAAATCATGACGGCTATCGAATACCTGACGGCTCATCCTGAAATCAAACACAGGGAGATCCGTGTCGGCTTTGGTCCAGATGAAGAAATCGGCGTCGGAGCAGATCAATTTGATGCAGAGGATTTTGACGTAGACTTTGCCTATACGGTCGATGGTGGTCCTCTTGGAGAACTTCAATACGAAACCTTCTCAGCAGCTGGAGCTGAAATCACCTTCAAAGGACGCAATGTCCACCCAGGTACGGCCAAAGGTCAAATGATCAACGCCCTTCAATTGGCCATTGATTTCCATAACAAACTCCCTGAAGGAGAACGTCCTGAATTAACCGAAGGCTATGAAGGCTTCTACCACTTGATGAACATTGAAGGAACTGTTGAGGAAGCAAGTGCCAGTTACATCATTCGGGACTTTGAAACTGAAAGCTTTGAGAAACGCAAAGACCTCATGACATCTATTACGGATCAGATGAATGCGGAGCTCGGTAGCGAACGCGTTCTCCTCACCCCCAAAGATCAGTACTACAACATGAAGCAAGTGATTGAAAAAGATATGACGCCGATTACCCTTGCGAAGGAAGTGATGGAAGATCTTGGTATCACTCCAATCATTGAACCGATCCGCGGTGGTACAGATGGATCTAAAATTTCCTTTATGGGGATCCCTACACCAAACATCTTTGCCGGTGGCGAAAATATGCACGGTCGCTTTGAATACGTTAGCCTCCAAACCATGGAACGCGCTGTTGATACCATTATCGGCATTGTGACCAAAAAATAAGAAACAAAAAGGATTCGGATAGATTGTCCGGATCCTTTATTGTATTGTAGAAAGCTTAATAATATCTTTGACCTGATCAATGGTCTGAATCAGTTTAAGACTTGTCTCATTGATAGGAAGATAATAGACTTTATCTGCCAAAGATTCTGTAAAAGGACGATTGGTGAGTAAGATCACCTGTTGTCCTTTTTCTTTCACCCGCTTTCGCACCTTTTGGTAAAAACGCTCATCGCGGATTTCTAGATCATCCACCAAGACACAAGCAACATCCAAACCGAATGATTCATTGGTTCCGTTATGGGTCAGATAATAGGCTGCTCCCGCTTTGACCTTATATAAGCCAGCTGATGGCTCAACCGGAAGAAAGGCTGGCCTTGTATCAGCCTCTACTCCTTTTTCTAACTCCACTAGATTGGCCAAGACCTGCAAATAAACAGGTGCTAATTTACTCAAATCCAAGAGTTCTTCAAACTCAAAACCACGTTTCAAAGCTTCTAAGATATAGAAGAGCCGATGGGGCATATGACGAGCAATTTTCTGGATTAATTCATCATCGCTCATTTCCTCAGGAAAAATCGTCAGCAAGTTCTTATCTTTAAGGGTTTCTAGGGCTTGTTGGTAAGCTTCGTCTATTCTCTTTCCAAATCCATAAACTGCCCCATAGGAGTGAATTTGGGTATTGAGACGAGCATTTATAGCAGCATCCGAAAAAATCGGGATCTTAAAGAATATATAGTCCAAACTCGGTTCGTAAACGGCCTTTAGATCCTTTAATAAGGGGTGAGGCAAATGCTCGAGAGAGCGCCCCAATTGCAGCTGCACTCCTTGCTCAAACAAGGAATAGCCCAAGCCCATAGAGGCCATCGAGATACTATCTGAAGCAAATGGATTAACCTCTAAGATATAAAAAGCGTAGCTTGTCGGATCCAAGGCAAACTTAATGGAGATGGCTCCTGTTAGCTTCAAATAGCGACTGATGTGGATCGCTGCTTCACGAAGATTTTGAAACTCCCGGTCAGTCAGGGTGACTGCTGGCATAAATTGGTAAGAGTCACTAGAGTGGATCCCAACGGGATCAATGCTTTCAATAGAGGCCGCCAAGTAGTGATTGTCTTCACGATCCCGCATGACTACAAAATCCAGTTCCTTAAAGCCATAAGTCGAAAACTCCAGCAAACACTGCTGACTTGGAGAGACCGAAAGTCCCATTTCTACAGCTTCGCATAAATCATCCAGGTTATGAGCAATCTTTCGCCCCTGCCCTTGCTTACTCGCTACCGGCCAGATCATAATGGGAAATTGAATACCTTCAGAAAACTCGATAGCTTCTCGAACTGAACCAACCAGTGCAGAAGCGGGTACCTGATAGCCCAGCTCTTGAAAGAGACGTCGTTGATCTGCCTGCTGATAAAAGTTCCGGTAGCGTTGGAGGCTCGGTCCTACAATCATGATCGATGCATCTTTGAAAAATCCAGTTTCTTCCAAACGAAACAAGAGATTCAAAATCTGTTTGTCCGCAAAAGCTAAGAGCAAGCGGGATCCAGTATAAGAAAGAAGAGTCGTCCTAAGAGCGTCCAGCTTGAGCTTACTAACTACAACTATATCTGCAGCTTCTTGGGTAATAGCATTTTCTTCGCCCAAGTAAAGAGCAAGAGCGTTCCCATCCTTGGTATTGAATTTTTGTGCTTCATTTACCGCAGCCAAAAGGCTAATATCCTGATAAGAATCTCCACACAGGAGAAGCAATTTCTGGTTTTGTTTCATCATTCCTTCTCCCTTCTACTTTCGTGAATTTTGGCATCAATCAACTCTAAAAATTCATCGTAAAAATAGAGATTTTCTCTTGGACCTGGACTAGCATCTACTTGGAATTGAACTCCTAAAATTGGTTGGTAACGATGACGAAAAGCTTCAATACTATGGTCATTGACGTTTTCATGCGTGACCAATAAATCATGGGGCAGACTGTCCCTCGCTATACTATACAAGTGATTTTGACTGGTTATCTCGATTTTTCCTGTCGCAATTTCACGCACAGGAATATTTAAACCGAAATGCCCAACTTCCATGGGGGCCAGCTCAGCGCCGTAGGCTTGTGCCAACAACTGGGCTCCCAAGCCCATGCCCCAGATCGGAATCTGACCATTGAGCTTTTTGATCAAGTGGCAGAGTTTTTTCACCTGATGGGGATCGCCAGGCCCACTGGATAAAATAACCCCGTCTGGTTGCTGCTCCATCAGTTCATCATAAGAGATATCATAGGGATAAACCGTGACATTACAGTCCCTTTGACTCAGCTGGCGTAAGACAGAGTGCTTGACCCCTAGATCAATCAGGGCAATACTCTTTCCAAATCCAGGTACAGCATAGGCCGTTTTGGTCGAGACTTGACGCACTTGGTCTTTTGGAAGGACTGTCGCACGCAACTGATCCAAGATATGCTCGATCGAATCTCCCTTGTTAATGACAGTCGCCTTCATCCGTCCATACTTGCGGACAATTTTTGCCACCTGCCTCGTATCAATCCCTACAATCCCAGGGATTTTTTTTCGCTTCAAGAATTCATCCAAGGTCATCTGTTGCCGCCAATTGCTCGGCATCTCCACTAGATGCTGAACCACTACCGCTAAACAAGTGGGTGTAATGGATTCAGAATCATCCCGATTGATCCCTGCTGCGCCAATAACCGGGAAGGTAAAGGAGAGAATCTGGCCACTAAAAGCCTGATCCGTGAGCAATTCTTGATAACCTGTCATGGCTGTGGTAAAGACCAACTCACCAGTCACATATAGGTCTGCACCAAAGGCTTCTCCTTCAAATACAGTCCCATCCTCTAGAACCAATAATCGTTTCATTGAACCCCTCCCTTCTATTACACTACTCCAATTTTATCACAGTTCCTCAAAAAAAGGAAAGTCAGATTCCATGTAGCGATCTACTCTGTCCTCTTTCTTTCCTTTCAATGAATTGTCAGTTATCTTATTTTGCTCCGCGACCTTTAAGGACGGCTTCAATGATGGCCATACGGACAAAGACGCCATTGGTCATTTGTTCTACGATGCGTGATTTAGGAGCTTCTACCAAGTGGTCTGCAATTTCAACGTCACGGTTCACTGGTGCTGGATGCATCAAGATCGCAGTATCTTTCATACGGTCATAACGTTCTTGTGTCAACCCATGAAGACGGTGGTAGTTTTCTTTAGAGAAGAGTGATTCGTAATCATGACGTTCGTGTTGTACACGCAAGAACATCATCACATCCACTTCTTCAATAACTTCATCGATCGTCACAAATTTTCCATAATCTTCAAATTCCGCACTTCTCCATTCGTCTGGACCTGCAAAGTAGAGGGTCGCACCCAAACGTTTCAAAATTTGCATATTGGATTTTGCCACACGTGAGTGATCCAAGTCCCCAGCGATACAAACTTTCAAGCCATCAAAGTGACCAAATTCTTGATAGATAGTCATTAAATCAAGCAAGCTTTGACTTGGGTGTTGACCAGATCCGTCCCCCCCATTGACAATAGAGGCTGTAATCGTTGGGCTTTCCACCAATTCTTTATAGTAGTCCACTTCAGGGTGACGAATAACACAGACATCGACCCCAAGAGCTGACATGGTCAAGATCGTATCGTAAAGCGTTTCCCCTTTGTTGACTGAGCTTGTCTTGACATCAAAATCAAGCAAATCACATCCTAATTTCAATTCAGCGACTTCAAAGGCTTTGTGAGTACGAGTAGAAGGTTCAAAGAAGAGGTTTGAGATGATATGTTGGTCATCATAGGAAACTTTCGCTCCATTCTTGAACTCGATCCCCCGTTTGATCAAGGCCATTACTTCTTCATTGGTAAGAGTTTCCATTGAGACAAGGTTTTTAAGAGCGATTTGATTTTCAGACATGTTGATTCTCCTTTTATAATGTGAATGGTTTACTATTTATTTAAGCTTCTTTGATGAGGACGCGGTCTTGGCCGTCTAGCTCCACCATCTCGACAATGATTTCCTCTGACTTACTGGTCGGGATATTTTTCCCAACAAAGTCCGGACGAATCGGCAACTCCCGATGCCCACGGTCGACTAGAACCGCAAGACTTACTCGAGCAGGACGACCGTGACTGACCAGATTATCAATGGCAGCGCGAATCGTGCGACCTGTATAGAGGACATCATCGATCAAGATGACTTCTCTATGAGCGATATCAACTGGTAACACCGTTGTATCTTCTGTCGCCTTCATATCATCTCGGAAAGGCTTGGTATCGAGTTCTGCAACAGGGACATCAATTTGTTCCAGCTGAGAGAGGCGTTCTTGGATCCGGCGAGCAATGTAAACACCGCGCGTCTTGATCCCCACCAGCACAATCTGGCTTAAATCTTTGTTTCGTTCAATGATTTCGTAGGTGATGCGGGTAATGGCCCGTTTCATCGTCAAATCATCAACGACTTCTTTGGTTTTCATTCAGTCCTCCTTAGTTGTAAAAGAAAAACCTCCTTTTTCAAGGAGGTTCAGCAAATGAATGGTCTAAGAGGATAGAGTCTCGCCCTATACTCCTAGCCATTGTTTTTCACAGTCTCCTTGCCTGACTCACGGGACAGGATTAAAGGATTTATTTAATTGAGATAACTATATCACAGTTTAAAATGACATGCAAGAAAAAACTCAACATTTTTCAAAAAAATTTAAAGATATGACTTTTCGTCTGAATAATGTTCGGTTTTTACTGAAAAACAGCCTATTTTCGCTTAATCTTCTTTATCCCATAGAGCACATAGCCAGCCAAGAGATAGGCGATAAAGATGATCACTACCCATTTGCCAACAAAGGCCCAGCCGTATTTATTGACATTGATAAAGAAATAAGCAAAAGGACTATCTTTTGCACCTGGAATCGGCCACTTCAGGACCAAACCATTGAGAAGGGCAAAGAGCATATAAGCCAGCGGAATCAAGGTCCAAAGGAAGGGATCGAACTTGCGGTATTGCTTGGCTTTATCAATCACCAGGGTATCAAAGAAGAACATCAAAGGAACAATGTAATGACAAAGGAAGTTTTCCAAACGATAAAACTTCTCAGGCGTGGCAAGAGGGGCAAGCATGAAATGGTAGATGACAAAGGTAATCATAATAGCCATGGTCACCGCCCCCTTCAAGCGAAGATAGCCCTGACTCTGGGTCGAACGACCACGGAGCATGCGCCAGACCATATCGCCCATGAAGAACATGACCAACATGTTAGACAAAATGGTGTAATAAAGCATCATACCAAAGCCACCATGCTTGGTCAGTTGCAGATAAACGCCGAGCACACTTAAGATAAACAATAGAAAACGATAGCTAAATAGTAGTTTGAATTTCATAGTATTCTCCTGAAGAAAAGGGGCTAAGCCCTTCGGTTTAATCAGGAACTTTCCTTAAGTGAAGACGGACGTCAGCGAACTTCTTCGAAGTTCCATGACTTAGTTTTGAACCCAAGGTTTCAAAACTCCCGAGTAGTTGAAACAATATTGTTTCAACTACTTTTCTCACAGCGGAAAGTTCCATAATAAACTTAAACAACTCTTTTAGTTTTTGAACTTTATATAGAGTTATTTCTTCTTATCTTTAAATCTTCTTCACAAATTCTGATTTGAGTTTCATTGCGCCAAAGCCATCAATCTTACAATCGATGTTGTGGTCGCCTTCTACTATACGGATGTTTTTCACGCGCGTTCCTTGTTTCAAATCCTTTGGTGCACCCTTGACTTTCAAATCTTTGATCAAGGTAACGGTATCGCCATCAGCCAATTTGTTTCCGTTTGCGTCAATCGCTACGACACCCTCTTCTTCTTCGACCTCAGCTGGGTTCCATTCATAAGCACACTCTGGACATACCAAGAGTGCTCCATCTTCATAGACATATTCAGAGTTACATTTTGGACAGTTTGGTAGGTTATTCATTTCAATCTCCTTAGCAAAATTAACTCTCATAGTATACCATGAATGAGAATATTTGACAAATCTGGCTTGACTGTATAAAAAGGAGACAACTTGGCCTCCTTACATGGATGATATCTTTCAATCTTCTTGCAATTCTTGAATATCCCGAATCACGCGCACGCCTGCTTGATTCTTCTCGCTCAGTTCAGCATCAGAGTATGGGAAGGTATTGATCAAGATACTCTCCATACCGATACTTTGGGCAACAGCAACATCTGTTGTAAAGTCATTCCCCACCATGACCGTTTTCTCAGGGTTCAACTGGTGTTCTTTCAGCACTTCCAAGAGGAACTCTGGCTGAGGTTTGCGAATACCTGCATCTGATGACAAGTAAATGGCATGGAAAAGTTCTCTCAAGCCTACTAAATCAATCTCAGGATTGGTAAATTCTGCTTGGGCATTGGATAAGAGATAAATCCGGCAACCGGCAGCTTTCATATCCTCTAAAACCTCTTTCGTGTGTGGATAAAGCTCCAACCGTTTGCGAGAGAGAACTCGGAAGGTCCGTGCAATCAGGCGCCCCCACTCTTTTAGGTGACGGACACTGTCGCCTTTTGGATCGCCCTCTAAATACAATTGCACAAAGATAACCGTCAAATCAATCTCCGGATAGGCAACCTGCTTATCCTTGGCGATTTCTGCTTCGGCTTGTTGGACCAACTCTCTATAACGTAGTCGCAAGTCTTCCCCAGTGTAGTTAGCCCCATAGGATTGGTAGATCTGGGCCATGGTATCCCATAAGACTGGACTGTCCTCATCGGTTTCGATGTCGACCAAGGTTCCATAAAAATCAAAAATATAGTTTTTAAATGCGTACTTGTGCAGATTCATCTCTCACTCCCGTAACAAACATGGTAAAGGTTGCCTTGCAGACATTGGCACCGTCTTGATTGGTAATATCCACATCCACAACGCGAGTCGTCCGTCCACTGTGGACACATTCGCCATGAATCGTGAGGACATCCCCCAGACGTCCTGCTTTCAAGTAATTGATGGAGGATTGCAAGGTCACACCATCGACCCCCTGAGAAACCACGACCAAACCACTGACTTGGTCACACAAGGTAAAGAGATAGCCTCCATGCGCATTTCCATAATAATTGAGCGAGGAATCAACGACCTTGGTTGTCACCACTACATGGCCATCTCTCATCTTTTCGATTTCGTAATTTTCAAATGCAGCAATTGCATCAAAGTGAAAATCTTTCATATATTTGCCACCTTTTCTAGCATCTTTTCAACTCCTCTATCATACTACAATTAAGATTTAGATACAAGCGAAGGAGCAATTCCTTAGAAACAGAAAAGGAGACTCCAACTAAGTAAGAAGACGATACTAGGAACAATGTATTTTCGTGGGTGCTTCCAACATTCCCTCTTTAAATTCCATTTTCTTAAAGGGAAATAGATTTCAATAAGTAAGTGCAAAAAAGCTTCCACTACTGCTAGAATCATGACTCCTAGTAAAAATAGAATCCCCAAGTCAGGCATGACCACCATTTTTAATAATAGAGCAACAAATAGATTCACAGCTAAGAAATAAGTCAGCAATACACGGTAATACATCAAGTAAAAGAACCGACTCTTAGGAAGAGACTTAACATGATCGATCAAATCTTTATCAGCGGAAATGAGGGTGGTTAATGGCGTATTGACAGAAGCTATCGTTAAAAGAATGATGATTTTTAAAGATGCATCATAATCCTGTATCAGAATGAGAAGGAGGAATACGAGGGTAAAGACAAAATTGATGGAAAAATAGCGCTCTTGAAACAAGGAAAGCCAAAAATAATTGCCACTTCTTCTCTTTGCGACGAGCAACTGGTCATTTTTTGAAATCGCGACCAGGTCCTCATTTTTAAAAATTAAGACAGCAAGGAGGGCTGACAGTAAGATCATATAGGAAACTTGTTGGACCCATAAAGAAGAGACTGTAAGAACAGTCGTTACAAAAATGAGCACCCCTCCTAGAAAACTGGGCCGTGTATTGAACTGGATAAAGACATAAAATACACTCAATACCACCAGTAAAGATAGGAGGACAAGCTTAAAGGTTTGTGGCAGGTCTAACTTGATTCCCAAAAAGAGGATCAATAACAGCACGCGCTCTAACAAATTGAGAAGAAAGGTTACCGTCAGAAAAGAACCTTTGAAACGATTGAGAGACAAAGGAAGCTGGTAATAGGCCTGGACCCTGTCCATCGAAAAGTAGGAATAGAGCAATTGAAAGGTTGATAGAGCAGTGACAATAGCCGTACTGATCAATAAGACTTGAAAGCTCGTAGAAAATTTGGCCCCAACAAGATGGTAATAAAGAGCAAAGGCTAAGGAAGTCAAGAACAAGAAGAGCCGATTTTTGGATACCAAATCCCTAAAAATTGCTAGTAGCATGCTCTACCCCCTCTGACGATTGACGTCATGAAACCAATCTTCTAAATTTGATTCGATCGCGTCTAGGTGACCATCTTCAATAGTATAAGCTGTATCACAGACTCGAACGATACTCTCCGCGATATGCGAACTCATCAGAATAGCGCCTTCTTCTTTATACTGCAATAGCAAACCATATAGAAATTCTGTCGCATCAAAATCAAGGCCATCAAATGGTTCGTCCAAAATAAGGAGGGGAGGTTTGAGATAAAAAGCTGTGATCAAGAAGACTTTCTTCTTATTTCCCGTTGACAAACTACCGATATCGATGTTGAGAAATTCTTCAAAATGAAAACCTGAGATCAGGTCCTGCAATACCTTTTCATCTCTCTTTCGATGATACAAACGACAGACAAAATTAAAATAGTGAACAAAATCCCAGTTTAAAAAACTATTGTTTTCAGTAAAAACTGTATAGGTACGGCTCTTATAGAAATTCGTATGAAAAGAGGTCACCTTGTCTTCAATGGTAACAATCTCGACTGCATACTGCCGATGATCAAAAACACTACTTAAAGCTTTTAGCAAGGTTGTCTTCCCAGCTCCATTTCGACCAATCAACCCTACTACAGAATGATTGGGTACAAGCAAATTCGTGTCTTTTATAACGGGCTTGTCTTTTTTATACCATACATTTAGCCCCTTGATGTTTAAACACTCAGTCTTCATCGACGCACTCCTTTATAAAGGTAAGAAGCCCCAACTAAAAGCAACAGCAAAGCGTATAACCATTCCTTTTGAAAGGCAAAGACTAAGGCACCGATCAAGAAGCAAATTCCTATAAGGATTCTAAATTGTAATTTCATATCTTGCCTTCTTTCTATTCACAGTATGAAAGATTACAATTGTATTTTATGCTTATACTATAGTACTTTTTTAAAGCAGATTCAAGCACGAATGGAACATTCTCAGTGCTTTAGGCACATTTTACATTTGAAGACGAAAAAAGAACTAGATACCTCTAGCCCCTTTACTTAAAATCTTAATTTTTCCCAATCATCGTCTGTCCGTTTGCGATAATAAAACTCAGACAAGTCCGGGTCTTCCATCACTTCCAGCAGAGGAAGCATGTCGTAGGACAAGTCCAACTGTTCTAAGTTATCCTTCTCAACCCAAGAAACTTCTCCTTCTTCAGACGATCTGAGCTGGCCTGTAAATTCTGTCGCTTTGTAGCAAAAGACAATATAGCGGCCTCCCTCATCTGGCTCCCAGTCTTTAACTGCGACCAGTTTTGGATCTGCAATTGTCAGTCCTGTCTCTTCGTAGACTTCACGAATGACGGATTCAGCAATACTTTCTCCTTCTTCGATATGGCCTCCAGGAAAGGCATAACCAGACCATTTCTTGTAACGCTCTGGTGACCGGTATTGGAGGACTACTTTATTCGTTGTACAGTCTTCGATCAGACATAGATTTGTTAAAATAGTAGATGTTTCGCGTGACATTTGTTTCTCTTTCTAATTTTTAATATTCTCTTTTATACTTTACTTCAGCCTTCATAATCCAAGGATTTACTAAGTCATGATACTCATGATAACCATGGAGCAAAGAGCCTCTGGTAATAACAATCTGATTGGATTCAATTTCGGAGTCTATTGTAATGGGGACGCGTGAATCTTCTATAAAAGAAAAAGATAAAAGTGTCAAAAACCAAGCACAAAAGACGAAAAGAGCACTCAGGATCTCTAAAACAAACCGACTTTTCTTATCCGAAGAATTTTTATAATATCGGTACCAAAAATGAACCCACAAAGTCATAGCAAGGAAAAAAGCCCAGGTATTCCACAAGAAAGGTGTAAAAGATAAACCGAACTGCCCTAAAATGATCTGTGCAAGAACGAAGATCAAGAAAATAACGTAAACAATACTAAACAGATTCCATCGTTTCAACAAAATTGCTTCTCCTTTCTCATCATTGGTGGAACTATAGCTAGTTTCCAGCTTAATCAATATAAACTTTTTTCTGTATTTCTTTCTTCATCACAAAGGGATTTACCAGCTCATGGTATTCATCATAAGCATCCAAAAGAGAGCCTCTCTGAAAGACAATTGTTTTCTCCTTTATATAATATTCCGAGTGAATTGTTACCAAATCGTGGCCACCGAAGCTAAAGAACAACTCAATGAAAAATGTTAGGATCAGGCTAGCAAAGAGACTCAAAAGAACACTCAAAAGATTCTTCCAATTTGGAGCATGTTTTCGATAGAAGCGATACCAGATGTGACATAGAATAGTCCCAACCACTATATACAACCAGGAATTCCAGAGGAGCGGCGTAAAGGCATAACCATAGAAGTCCAAAAGGAAGTTGGCAAAAACAAAAAGCAACAAAATCAGATACAAGATCCGAAACAGGTTCAGATACTCTTTCATGTTTGATCTCCCTTTCTTAGTAATTGGTTTAAACTGGATCTCCTAAAGTAACATCAACAGAATATGATAACCTAACCGGAGCCAATGGTCTATAAGGGGCGTATCCGGATCACTTTTTTTACTGTCTAAAAATAGACTTAACGATAATAAAAGTAAGCTAAGTGCTATAACTATTTTAAGAACCAATCTCATACCACCAAGAGCTAAAGAAACTATTGAACCAATTAGTGGTAAAGAGGAAAATATAAATGCCACTAAGCCGAAATAGATCTTAATCAATGATAAAACCAATAAACCATAAACAACAATCTTCGTAAAAAGAGAGACCCTTTTACCTTCTTTTTTCAGTTGTGAAATGGAATAGATGACATAGATCATATACATAAAGAGCAACATATTTATTTCTCCTATTTCCCATGGATTTTAATTCTATTTTATCCAACAACCGTTAAGAATACAACCGCTAGCTTAGAAATGTCCAACAAAGACAAGGACAGGATCAGATATTCTTCACTTCTGTTGCGACCTTTTGGAGATGCTGTTCCCGCATGCTAGCGGTATTCACATCCCGGCCGACTTCTCCTAAGATGCAGACGCGCTTGGTTTTAATCCCACAGTGGTTCAAGACGGCATTTTTCAAAACTGAAATGCCATAACTATCAGGAATGTTGAGAGGACCTGAAAATATCTTGTACCACCAAGTAGGCGCCATGGAGGTCGCATAAATACTGGCTGTTTTTCCTTTGAGCAACTTCTTGAATTGCTTGCCTCTAAGGTAATTCCAGATAAAGCTTCCTTGATCATTGGCTGAGTAGGCAATCCCCGGTGTAAAGACCCGGTCGATCCAGCCCTTCATAAGGCTCGGCATACTACTCCACCAGATGGGATAGACAAAGATCAGGTGATCCGCCCACTGGATCCATTCTTGAGAACGAAGAATAAAAGGATCTTCCTCCATCCGCTTTCGATAGCCATAGCGAAGGACCGGATCAAAGTCTTCTTCATTGAGATTAATAGTTATAATCTCATGACGGCTTGTGTCCAAATTGCTTACAATGGTTTGAAAAATAGCCTGACAGTAACTTTCCTTGTCCGGATGCCTATTGATGACTAGAATCTTCATTCTTCCCTCCTTCTAATCCAAGGCCTTGACTTCCAACATCATATCGCGGATCTGTGCTGCCAATTCGAAATCAAGCACTTCGACAGCTTCTTGCATCTGGCCTTGCAGTTTCTTGACCAATTCCTTGCGCTCTTGGCGGTTGAGACTGGTGATATCCTCTTCCTTATCCTCTTCTTTGGCCACCGCCTTGGTAACAGAGATCAGGTCACGGATTTCCTTCTTAATGGTTTGTGGCACAATGCCATGCTCTTCATTATAGGCCATCTGAATCTGACGACGACGGGCTGTTTCATCGATGGCTTTTTGCATAGACCGGGTCATGGTGTCCGCATACATGATCACGTGACCCTCACTATTACGGGCGGCACGACCAATGGTCTGAATCAGTCCTCGCTCATTACGGAGGAAACCTTCCTTGTCAGCATCTAGGATAGCAACCAGACTGACTTCTGGTACGTCAATCCCTTCGCGAAGAAGGTTGATCCCGACCAAGACATCAAAGACCCCCAGACGCAAATCACGAATAATCTCCGTCCGCTCTAAGGTTTTAATGTCCGAGTGCATGTATTTGACCTTAACACCCATTTCCTTGAAGTAGTCCGTCAAGTCTTCTGCCATCTTCTTGGTCAAGGTGGTGACAAAGGTCCGCTCTCCACGTTCTACACGCGCATTGATCTCACCCAAGAGATCGTCCATTTGTCCCATTGTTGGACGCACTTCCACCTCGGGATCTAGAAGACCAGTCGGACGAATAATCTGCTCGATCACTGTATCGGTTTGTTCCATCTCATAGTCACCTGGTGTCGCTGACACATAGACAATCTGGTGGACATGACTTTCAAACTCCTCACGACGCAGAGGCCGGTTGTCCAAGGCCGACGGCAAACGGAAACCATAGTTGACCAACATCTCCTTGCGCGAGCGGTCTCCATTGTACATGCCCTTGATCTGTCCCATGGTCATGTGGCTTTCATCGATCATGATGAGGAAATCTTCTGGGAAGAAGTCCAAAAGGGTGTAGGGTGGCTCTCCTTCACTCCGTCCATCCATATGACGGGAGTAGTTTTCTACGCCATTGGTGTAGCCCATCTCCCGTAGCATTTCAATATCATACTCAGTCCGTTGTTTCAATCGCTGGGCTTCCAGCAGTTTTCCTTCCTTCTCAAAGATAGCTAACTGCTCTTCCAGCTCAGCCTGAATCTTGGCAATGGCCACTTCCATATGGTCGTCATTGGTCACGAAGTGAGTGGCTGGGAAAATGGCTAAGTGGTCCACATCTCCTAGAACTTGGCCCGTCAAAGCTTCAATCTCACGAATCCGCTCAATCTCATCTCCGAAAAACTCAACGCGAAAGGCATGCTCATCACGCGAAGCTGGGAAAATCTCGACCACATCTCCACGGACACGGAATTTCCCCCGTTGAAAGTCGATGTCATTGCGTTCAAACTGGATGTCCACCAAGTCGTTCAGCAATTTATCACGAGAAATCTCCAGACCTGGACGCAGGCTCACTACGCTATCGGCGTATTCCTTAGGCGAACCCAATCCATAGATACATGAAACAGACGCAACTACAATGACGTCATTTCGTTCTAAAAGAGCGGAGGTTGCGGAGTGACGAAGCTTGTCAATCTCATCATTGACCGAGCTATCTTTTTCGATATAGGTATCGCTTGATGGCACATAAGCTTCTGGCTGGTAGTAATCGTAGTAAGATACGAAGTACTCGACGGCATTTTCAGGGAAAAATTCCTTGAACTCCCCATAGAGCTGGCCCGCTAGCGTTTTATTATGGGCGATGACCAGGGTCGGCTTATTGACTTGGGCAATAACCTGGCTCATGGTATAGGTCTTCCCCGTACCAGTTGCCCCCATCAAGATTTGGGCCTTCTCGCCCCCCTCGATGTTATCCACCAACTGTTCAATGGCCTGCGGTTGGTCCCCAGACGGTTGGTATTTGGATACTAGTTTAAATTTGTTGTCTGTTACTCGATTAATCATCTCTTTGTCCTCACATATATAGACCTTATTTTACCATAAATCAGCAGAATTCTCTGAGATGAGGAATGAAGAGTAAAAACACCATGTTACAAAATGATCCATTAAATCGGTACATGACAGAATTTAAGTATGATTAATTGGACACGCATTAGCATAAAAACTAAACAAGACTCTCGCAATTACTTCGAAAGTCTTGTCTTTTATTCTAAAACCATGCAATACGTGACAAGAGGCTGGGACAGAAGTCTTAGCCTCTCAATTGTTTTTGGATTGTCGATCAAGACGCAGTGGTTGAGTGGGCTCTACTACGCTGATTTCATCAGCTTTTACAGCCCTACTCAACTGTGCGGAGGTGGGACGACGAAATCGAATTCTAACGAATGACCGATTTCTGTCCCACTCTCCCAAAATTAGAAAAGTTTGCTTATCAGTATCATTTTTATTTACTACTTAACTTCTTGATTCCTTACCAAGAGGTAGAGAGTTGCTCCAAGTGAACATACAAATCCAATAATGTAAGTACAGAGTTGCAAATAGGAAGATCTCCCTAATATTGTATCTGCAACAATATTATAAAATAGGAAACTAGTCAATGGTTCCACTATTCTTTCTATGAATGGTTGTACTAAAATAGGAAATAGCAATAAAATAGCTAAACTCCCCATTGGACTTTTGAAAAAATAACTTAAGAAGTAAGATATTAAAAAGTATTGGATGGAGCCAATCAAATAGAAGCTGAAAATTTCTAAACTGACACCATTTTCGCTACTAAAAAAATGAAACCATATAAGCAGTACAATGAAATACAAGGTTGATTGTAGTACTACATCACATAACTCTACAAACAGGATCCTAATTGAACTTAAGATCCTTTTTCCACTTACCAAATAAACTAGTTTTGTTTCGTGTGATTGTAACTCAACAAATGCATTAACACACCCAATACTAACAGAGAGCATTGAGGCAAAAACAAGAGCTTGCTTTATAGATAATTGTACAACAGTATCATTGATTGAAACTGGTAACACACCTAAGAGACACACAAAACCTATCAAAAGTGACTGTATGGCTATCTGGCACTTCACGGGTTTTAAACTATATTTTTTGACGATAAGACTGAAAAATACTTTTGCCATTCTTCCTCCTCATTCGAATCATTTCTACAACCATTATGAACACCAAGAACAAGATCCCTTCTACTACTAAAAGTGTAAAGCCGTACAATTGGCTCGTTTGAGTCCCTTCAATTCGACCAAATGCAAATGACTTTGCTCCAATCAAAGGGAAGAGATTTTCTATTTTAGAGGAAATTCCTCTTAGAATACCTGATAAGGTGATTACCAATAATAAAACATCTGCAATTAATGAAGTCATTGATTTTTTCGTTACTATTACGAAAAGTAAAGCTAATAAAGTAAGAACGATTGCAAATATCATAACTCTTACCGTAACATCTAAGAACAAAGTCAATTCTAAATAATTCTTTAAAGTTGAATCTAGAAAAATGAGTAAGATAACGGCATTTACTATAGAAATTATTAAAGTAGAAAGTAACGATAAGACAATTGAACTTGCAATAAAACCAGTAAGACGAACTTTCCAATTTGGGATCAATAACTGAGTAAAATTATCATCACCAAATTGGTAATGGGTTGAATAAACAAGTGAAACCAAGATTGGCAAGAAAATAACACTTGCTTGGTAGGGGGAGGATAAGAGAGCATCCCTGACTGTATAGACTGAATTCGATGATAACATAGACGGATCAAGGTTAACTGCTCGGCCATTTCCTTCTACTAAGGCATTTATCACCTGGATATTTTGAATTGTAAAAAATATGCTGACTCCCAAAATAAGAAAAAAAGTAACTTTAAAAGTAGGTAAACTACTATATTTATAAAGGTCACTAAAAAAGGAACGCTTCAACATATTATGCACCTTCTTTCCCTTCGAGCGCCTTAAAATATGCTTCCTCAAAAGAGCCAAACTCTTTCAAAATGTCTTTTGTAGGAGCATCAATAACAATTTTGCCATTAGAAATACCAACCAAATGATCTACAGTTAATTCTAACTCACTCATATAATGACTTGTCATTAATACAGTTTTACCTTCATTGACAAAAGACTGCAAAAAATTACGTACCCAGCGAATTCCTTCTGGATCTAGTCCATTGATTGGTTCATCTAAAATTAAGATGTCAGGATTTGCTAATAAGGCTGTCGCTAAACCAAGACGTTGCTTCATTCCTAATGAATAGTCTTTTACTTTTTTATTTTTAGCTTCACTTAACCCCACCAACTCTAAACATTCCTTGCACCTATTTCTATCAACACCACAAGCCAAGCCAATCCACCGAAGATGCTGAAATCCTGTTCTGGTTGGGTAAGGTTGGCAACTGTCAAAGAACGATCCAACAATACAAAAAGGATTATCTCCCAATTGAGAGTATTTTTTTCCATCGATCAACGCCATTCCCATTTGACTATTTTCTAAACCAAGTAAAATTCTGATTAAAGTTGATTTTCCAGATCCATTCGGTCCAATCAATCCAGTAATCTCACCTTTCTTAGCTTTAAAAGACACGTTTTGAAGGACAATTTTATTATTATATTCCTTATGTAGCTTTTGAATTGTTATCATTCATTCTTTTTCCCTTCTGACTTTTAGTGAAATTCCACCTTCACTTGGAGCAAGTATAACAGGAGAAAATCAGGAAATTATCAGAATAATTATTTTCTTCATTTCTAACAAATTGCACTCTATATTTGCTATAATATGCTCATATAATTGGAGGAACTATGAAGTATAAAATTTTAGCCATTGACGATGATGAAAAAATCTTACGATTAATAGGGAATGCATTAGAAGCAAACAACTTTCACGTGGAAACTCGTAAAAATATAGAGGAGATCAATATCTGTGACTTTACTGGATTTGATCTAATTTTACTTGACGTCATGATGCCTATTTCTGGTTTAGAAATTTGTCGTTCCATTCGTCCACAAATTGCTACTCCAATCTTATTTCTAACTGCTAAAGATTTTGAATAAGATTTACTAAAAGGAATACAAGCCGGAGCCGATGATTACATCACAAAACCATTCAGCATAAAAGAATTGATTGCAAGAATTCAAATGCATCTTCGTAGAGAAGAAAGATCTCACCCTGCCTCTAAAGAAGAAATGAATTCAGATATTACTTTTTATCGAGATCGTCAAGAAGTTTATTATCAATCAAAGAGAATATCACTAACTAAGCGAGAGTTTGATTTACTTTATATTTTAGCTAAAAATGAGAACCGAATATTTAGCGTAGAGGAACTTTACGATTACCTCTATCCCGTAAGCTCTGATGCCCAACTACGGTCAATCACTGAATACATCTATCAAATTAGACAAAAATTTAAAATTCATCAAATTGATCCAATCAAAACAGTATGGGGAGGAGGATACAAATGGAAAAAGAATTGACGATCAAGCAACTCATTAAGCGTACCTACCTTACAATTATTTGGCAATTTCTTCTATGTCTTATACTTTTCTACATACTCCCCGCTCTTCTATCTTCTGTATCTGGAATCAATGAGAAAAACGCCAATCGCTTTGCTTTATTTTTTAGTGTCAGTTCTTGGATTTATCTTTGCATCATTTTAATTGTTATCATTGTAATAAATATTAGACAGTTATTAACCAAGATTCAAAATGAAATGAAGATGGTTTATCATAGTGGTCTATATTTCACAAAAAATGAACATCACCATTTGCAGATTAAGGAATTTATTGAAACAAATGATTTGATCGAAAAAATGCAAGCTGATATAAAAAATAGGATTGAAAATGAAAAAGAACAAAAAAAGAACTCATGTTTCAAGTATCTAGCGCTGCACATGATCTTCGAACTCCTCTAACTGTCATCAGAGGAAATGCTGAATTCTTACAATCTACCAAACAAACACCTCAAGTAATGGAATGTCTAAAAGATTTGGAGCAAGCAAGTATTCAATTAAACGATTATTTTAACCACTTCATCCAATACTCCAAAACCTTTTACGACCATGATATTCAACTTGAAAACATATCAATTAAACAAGTAACTTATCAATTACAGGAACATATCTCACCTTTACTCCCCAGAAATACACATTTTATTTTTACAAACACAGTAACTCCATCAACACAAATTGCAATTCATTCCAATCTATTTTTCCGAGCAATCACAAATATCATTAATAATGCCATACAACATCAAAAAGAAAACGATGCACAAATCCAGCTAACAATTTCACAAGAAAATAGTCAATTAGTTCTAACTATATGGAATAACCAATCTAATTTTTCAAAAAATATATTACAGAATGCTGGAAATCTTTTCTATAAAGATGACCAAGCAAGAACACCCTCTCAAGAAAGTCACTATGGACTTGGTTTATCTTTCGTAAAACGCGTCATGAAACTTCATAATGGAACGATGCATTTAGAAAATATTAATCATGGTGCCCAAGTCAAGCTAATTATTCCTATTATTATATAGAAAAAGCCGAACCCATCAATATGAGTTCGGCTTTCCTTCATTTATGACTCCAATGACTCCAAAAAATCAGTAATGTATGAAACTTCATGTCAGAAAACCTAACATCATAAGCTGATTTTTCTTGCTAATCTGATACATTTCTGATATAATAGCTTTTATAGAAAAACATAAGATCATTCATACTCTAGTTGGTATGAATGTTTTGTTTTTTCAGGCCATCCTTTGGTCAATGCACTCATGGGTCAAACACCCAAAGAGAAATGAAGAAAAAGGAGTCAGAAATGAAGAAAAAATTACTAGCCTATTTGCTTTTCTTATTTCCATTGGTTGCATTCGCTGGTCATGCTCATGCTGAGACGATCAAGGTCGTTTTCGACACAGCTTATGCACCATTTGAATTTAAAGATTCAGATCAAACATATAAAGGAATTGACGTAGAAATCTTGGACAAGGTCGCTGAAATCAATGGCTGGGATTTAGATAAATCCTTCCCTGGATTTGATGCTGCGGTCAATGCAGTTCAAGCTGGTCAAGCGGATGCCATTATGGCCGGAATGACCAAAACAACTGAACGTGAAAAAGTCTTCACCATGTCTGATACTTACTACGATACAAAAGTTGTCATTGCGACGAAGAAAGCCGACAAAATCACAAAGTACAGGCAATTAAAAGGGAAGAAAGTCGGAGTCAAAAACGGTACTGCAGCCCAACGCTTCCTTGATAAAAACAAGGACAAGTACGGCTACAGTATCACAACTTTTGATACGGGTGATCTTATGTACAATAGCTTATCAACTGGTGCAGTGGATGCTGTTATGGACGACCAGCCGGTCATTCAATATGCCATCCAAAAAGGTCAGGACCTAGCGATCAATATGGATGGAGAAGCAGTCGGTGGCTTTGCCTTTGGTGTTAAAAAAGGTGGGAAACATGAAAAATTGATCACTCAATTTAACAAGGCCCTCTCCCAAATGAAAGCTGATGGAACACTTGATAAGATCATCAAGAAATGGACAGGTGAAAGCCAATCATCAGGGAACAGTGCCGTTCCAGAAACCACTACTCCTGCTGGTCAAAAAGCGACCCCTAAAAAATCAACATATAGTATCTCAAGTGATTCTTCCTTTGCACCATTCGTTTTCCAGAATGGAAAAAATAAGTATACAGGAATCGATATGGATTTGATCAAGGCCATTGCCAAAGACCAAGGATTTACCATTGAAATTGATAACCCTGGATTTGACGCTGCGGTAAGTGATGTCCAATCTGGTCATGCGCAAGGAATAATCGCAGGGATGACCGTGACCGATGCTCGGAAAGAAACATTTGACTTTTCTGAACCATATTATACTGCTAACTCTATTGTTGCAGTCCAAAAGGATAGCAAGATTGATTCTTACGATGACTTAAAAGGTAAGACGGTCGGTGTTAAAAACGGAACTGCATCGCAGACCTTCCTTGAAAAGAATAAAAATAAATATGGCTACAAGATCAAAACTTTCTCTGACGGTGCTTCTATGTCTGACAGTTTGAATTCTGGTTCTGTCGCTGCGATTATGGATGACGAACCGGTTATCAAATACGCCATTAAACAAGGACGTAAATTCAAAACACCTATCGAAGGAACTCCAAGTGGTCAACTAGCATTTGCCGTTAAAAAAGGTGAAAATCCTGAATTGATCAAGATGTTCAACAACGGTCTTGCAAACTTGAAGAAAAATGGCCAATACCAAAAGATTCTCGATAAATACCTTAAGTCAGATAGCAAATCAAGTACTTCAAGTACAGCCGTAGATGAAACAACCATCTGGGGCTTGCTCCAAAACAACTACAAACAATTGCTAAGTGGTTTGGGTGTAACCCTTGCCCTTGCACTTCTCTCTTTCGCGATTGCTGTGGTGATCGGTGTTATCTTTGGGATGTTTAGTGTTAGCCCTTATAAATGGCTCCGCTGGACAGCAGAAATCTTTGTCGATGTTATTCGTGGGATCCCATTGATGATCCTTGCTGCCTTCATCTTCTGGGGAATTCCAAACTTGATTGAATCTGTCACAGGTCATCAATCCCCAATCAACGACTTTGTTGCAGGAACCATCGCCCTCTCCCTCAATGCTGCTGCTTATATCGCAGAAATTGTCCGTGGGGGGATTCAAGCAGTCCCTGCTGGTCAGATGGAAGCCAGTCGAAGCCTTGGAATCTCTTATGGCAAGACCATGCGTAAGATCATCTTGCCACAAGCAACCAAACTCATGCTTCCAAACTTTGTTAACCAATTCGTCATTGCCCTGAAAGATACGACGATCGTTTCTGCCATCGGATTGGTCGAACTCTTCCAAACTGGTAAAATCATCATTGCTCGGAACTACCAAAGTTTCAAGATGTATGCTATCCTTGCCGTTTTCTACCTCGTGATTATCACCTTGCTAACACGATTTGCAAAAAAATTAGAAAAGAAGGTTAACTAATGACTAAATTAAAAATTGATGTCCATGACCTCCACAAATACTATGGTGAAAATGAGGTCTTAAAAGGAATCTCCGCGAAATTTTACGAAGGGGATGTGGTCTGTATTATCGGACCGTCCGGTTCTGGTAAATCGACCTTCCTTCGGAGTCTCAATCTACTCGAAGAAGTGACAAAAGGTCAAATTACCGTAAATGGATATGATCTAACCGATCCAAAAACCAATGTTGATTTGGTCCGTGAAAATATTGGGATGGTTTTCCAACACTTCAACCTCTTCCCTCACATGAGTGTGCTAGAAAACATTATGTTTGCGCCAGTAGAGCATAAACTGATGACTCGCGAAGAAGCTAGAGAACTAGCCATGGAACTCTTGGAAAAAGTTGGACTCGCAGATAAAGCCGATGCCAATCCAAACAGCCTTTCCGGTGGTCAAAAACAACGGGTGGCCATTGCGCGTGGACTCGCCATGAATCCAGATATTATGCTCTTTGACGAACCGACTTCTGCCCTTGACCCTGAGATGGTTGGAGATGTATTGAACGTTATGAAGGACTTGGCCAAGCAAGGGATGACCATGATTATCGTCACCCACGAGATGGGATTTGCCCGCCAAGTAGCCAACCGCGTCATCTTTACTGCAGACGGCGAATTCCTCGAAGACGGCAAACCAGACCAAATCTTCGATAACCCCCAACACCCAAGATTGAAAGAATTCTTGGATAAGGTGCTAAACGTTTAAAAAAATAGTGGTTTTTGAAGCATCTAGCAATTTTGCTAGATGCTTTTTTAGACTAAAAAAGCATTTTCAGATTTGAAAATACTTAAAAGACATATTAAAAACTTTCCTAAGGTGAGTATGGACGTCAGCGAATTTCTGCGAAGTTCCAAGACTAATTATTGAGCCTAAAGTCTCAATAATTCCGAGTGCCTGAAACAATTTAGTTTCAGGCACTTTTCTCACGGCGGAAAGTTTTAATGTTCTCTTAATTCGTTATACAAATTTTGTAGATATTTATTTCTTTGCAGAATCACTTTACTTATTTTACTTTAAAAATAGTTTGTTTTCATTCTAACGAATCTGTTGCTGAGCTGTCTGCATCTTGTAGTAAACACCTTGTGCTTGCATCAGCTCTTCGTGAGTGCCATGCTCAACAATATCGCCATCCACCATGACAAGGATCATATTGGCATTTTGAATGGTCGACAAGCGGTGAGCAATGATAAAGCTGGTCCGTCCCTTCATGAGCTGATGAAAGGCGTCTTGAATCAAGACCTCCGTCCGAGTATCGATGGACGATGTCGCCTCATCCAAGATCAAAATCTTAGGAACCGAAAGGAAAACACGCGCAATCGTTAAGAGTTGGCGTTGACCTTGGGACAAAGACTCTCCAGCATCTGAAAGATAAGTATCATAGCCTTGTGGCAACTGCCGGATAAAGAAATCCGCATTGGCTGCTTTGGCTGCTTCTATCACTTCTTCTCTGGTCGCATCTGGACGAGAAAAAGCGATATTTTCATGAATAGTCCCAACCTTGAGCCAGGTTTCTTGCAACACCATGCCAAACTGTTGGCGGTAGGAAGCACGGGTGTAGTCCGTAATCGGCACCCCATCAATCGTAATCATCCCAGAGTTCACAGGGTAAAAACGCATGAGCAGATTGATCAAGGTCGACTTCCCTGCTCCTGTAGGCCCTACAATAGCAACCTTACTAGCAGCGGGGACTTGAATGGTTAAATCCTTGATCAAAGTCCGCCCTACATCATAACCAAATGTGACGTTCTCAAAGCCAATCGCCCCTTTGACATCCTGAGTTTCTAGAACCTGATGTCCCGTCTCTTTGATATCAGCTTGATCCAAGACACTATACAAGCGCTCTGCGCAAGCAAGGGCACTTTGGAGTTCTGACAAGACAGAGGAAATATCATTAAATGGCTTGGTGTATTGGTTGACATAATTGAGGAAGGTCACTAATTGACCAACTGTGAAGTGCGAACCTGAAATGATTCGAACCGCACCAAATCCAGCCACCACTGCATAAATCATAGCATTCACAAAGCGAGTCGCAGGATTGACAGTAGAAGAATAAAAGATAGCAGATTGGGAATACTTGGCGTAGGTTTCATTCGTCTCCTTAAAGGACTTACGGAATTGATCCTGAGCGTTAAAGGATTGGATCAAACTTTCTTGCGTCAACGACTCTTCGATCAACTGAGTTTGAAGGCCACGCGCCTTGGTCTGCTCTTGGAAAAGTGTATAAGAACGCTTGGCAATAAAACGAGCAATCAAAAGAGACAAAGGAGTCAAGACCAGAACCGCCATCATCATAAAGAAATCCAATTCTTCCATGGTCACGATGGTCACAAGAATGGTTAAGAGCCCAACAAAGAACTGGTTGAAGACCATGAGAAGCCCGCTATTGAGTTGCTCCACATCGGTCGTGAGACGACTGACGAAGTCCCCACTCCCTTGCTTATCCAGATAAGACAGGGGCAAGCGGTGTACTTTTTCCATCACTTCTGCCCTTAGGGTTTGGCTAAACCGATAGACCAATTGATTGTAGAGAAGAGGATTGATCCATTGAATCAAGGTATTTGCCAAAATAATCAGCACCATTTGGATCAAAACAGGCCATAAGACTTTCATCCCTTGAGGATTGATGACCAAGTCAACCGCATGTCCAATCAAGATCGGTAACCAAACCGTTAAGGCTACTTGAGCAATGGTTCCGATACTGGCTAGAATCAGGAGCCCGGGATGGTGAGCAAAATCTCTAAACAGACGTTTTAAATAACTAGAACGTTTTTGACTCATGCTTCCTCCCTCCCGTGTTGTGATTCATGAATCTCTTGATAAATCTCATTCGTATTCAAGAGGAACTCATGATTTCCCAGTCCTACTTGATGCCCCTTATTCAAGACCAAAATCTGATCAGCCGACTTGAGACTATTGGTTCGTTGAGATACTAAGATCAAACTTGTGTCACTCAATTCTTCTTTAATTGATTTTAAGAGACGAGCCTCTGTCAAATAATCCAGGGCAGAAGTCGAATCATCCAATATCAAGAAAGGGGCCTTCTTCAAAAGGGCACGCGCAATGGTCAACCGCTGGTGTTGGCCACCTGAAAAATTTCGACCAAAGGCTTCAACCGGCTCATCCAGTTGTCCTTCTTTTTCACGAACAAAGTCAGCCGCCTGAGCCGTTTCTAGTGCCCACCACAAATCATGATCCGACACAGTTTCTTCCATTCCCAGTAGGAGATTGGAGCGAATAGTCCCTCTAAAGAGCTCTGACTTCTGCGGAACTATAGCTACCCACTCCCGCCACTCTTTGAGAGTTTTAGGAGAGTGAGCTTGATGATAGAGGGCTAATTTACCCTGACTAACGGCATACAAATGACTCAATAACTGAACAAGGGTGGACTTCCCAGATCCTGTACCACCGATAATTCCCAGCATCTGTCCTTGGTCAAGATCAAAGGAAATTCCCTCTAGGGCTGGGCTTGAAGCCGTTGGATAGGTGAAAGAAACTTCCTCTGCACTGATCGCTTCTTGTTCTCTTGCGGTTTCCTCTGCCAAAGCTTCTAGGAGGTCTTCTTCTTTCAAATCAAAGATCTCTTGTACCCGCTTGGCTGAAATATAGCTGACATTTAAAGACGTGACCAGCATAGCCAGCTTGATCAATTCTGTTAAAATTTGCAATAAATAATTGACCAGAGCGACCAACATCCCTTGAGTCAGAAGACCAGCAGAGATGGTCAATTGTCCCTGCCAAATAACGCCGACCAAGGTCGTATTGACCACAAGGAAGGTCAAGGGACTTACCAAACTAGACCAGATACCAGCGCGAATTTGCCAGACTTTGTAGTCCTGATTGACCTCTCTAAAATCTTCTAATTCACTAGCCTGTTGTCCAAAGGCCCGAATCACTCGCATCCCTTGAAATTGCTGACGAGTTACCGTAACCATTCGGTCTGTGATTTTCCGAATGGTTGCAAAGAGAGGATTGACAATCCGAGACATGATGACAATAATCAGCGTCAAAATGGCTACCATCCCCAAGAACCAAAGGGTTAATGTGGGGCTGATGGTGAAGGCCATGATAATAGAGCCAAAGACAATAATCGGCGCCCTCAAAAAGAGGCGCAAGAAGAGATTGATCCCAACCTGGATTTGATAAGTATCAGAAGTGAGACGGGTTACCAAACTAGATGTACCGATTCTATCTCGTTTTTCCTTTGGAAGGGACAAGATCTTATCATACAAATCCTTGGTCATCTCACGGGTAAAGCCGACAGCTGCTTTAGATGAAAAATACTGAGCCGTAATAGCAACGACGACACCAAGGCCGGCAAATAAAAACAAAACACCGACCGTCATCACTACTCCGCTCGTTTCCTTTTGCGGAACGATCTGATCGACCAAGTGGGCAATAATTAAGGGAACACATAATTCAAAAATAGCTTCTAAAAGTTTAAACACGGGCCCTAAAAAGGTTTCTGCCAGATAGCCCTTAAAATACTTCAATAACGATTTCATACGACTCGATTCTAATTGTAAAGGATGTACCTATTTTACCACAATTTTCACAGACAAAAAAACTCTCCCTGCATAGCAGAGAGAATGAGAACATATATAATCTGCACTTTTATACAAATTTATTAACTTCTTTAAGGATAAAATAATTTTATTTGTAAAAGTTATTCAATCATCTACTGAAACTTTCCGCTGTGAGAAAAGTGCTAGAAACACTATTGTTTCTAACACTCGGGAGTTTTGAAACTTTAGGTTCAAAACTAAGTCATGGAACTTCGTAGAAGTTCGCTGACGTCCGTCCTCGCCTAAGGAAAGTTTCTAAGATGACTTTTTCTTTAATCTTAATCTTCCTGCATAGCAGAGAGAGTTCGTTTAGTTTTGTCCTATTTAAACCTTGCTAGACAAATGAACCGTCAGAATTTCATTCACTCTTTAGGCTTTTGTTCAAGGTCTTACCCATTTTCCTCAGTCCAATCAGTAAGAGAGGGAAAGAGAATAAGGTTATAAGTCCTAGCACAATAAAGACTGCTACAAATCCATAACTATCAATAAACCAACCCGTCAGTGGGAAGATAACGATCATGGATAGACTAAACATCATCGAATTGATACTCAGCATGGTTGCACGCACACTGGACGGTAAATAGCCTTGTAACTCATTGTAGTAAATGGGTTGATACACTGCATAAAGGGCATTGGTCAAGAGATAGACACTAAGATAAGCGAATGGAGTCCTGAATGCGACCAAAAACAAGGCCAAACCTGTCAGTGCAACCAGAATCGGAAAGACGCGATCACTATTCCATTTTTTCCCAATTTGACTAGCCAGATAAACCGCTAGGAGATTAAAGAGACTCCCAACAAGCATGACGAGCGACACTTGCCAACTAGCTAGGTCACTAATTTTCTGTTGGTAGTAAAAATAAAACATACACATGATAGTCCCTACCAACTGATAGGTGAGCATCCAGTAAAAAAGTACTGGCTTTTCCTGCCATTCTTGTTTGACTACCACCACTATCCGTTTTAAGGTAAGCCGGTCTCTTTCATTATTCTTGGTTTCAGGCTCTTTCATCAGAAAAATCAAGAGAATAGAAACTAATGAAAGGCCAATGGCAATATAATAGGTCCAAGCCAAGGCGCCATGAACAAAGAGGCCTGCCACAACTGTACCTAAAGTTCGGGTGACCTCAGCCACACCAGACAAAAAGCTAGAAATTTGAAGATACCGGTCCTTTTGACCCGCTTCAACCGCCGAATCATATAAGAAAGCGGTACTGGTTCCCGAGTCAAAATTGTAGGACCAAGCATTGACCATCATGGCAAGAGCATAAATCCAAAAATTCCCCTGACCAAACAAAATCAAGATGGAGGATCCAATACTGGATAAGCGAGCCAAATAGAGATTGGTCTTGTAGCTAAATCGATCAGCCAACATACCAGAAGGGATCTCACACAAGAGACTGGTCCCATGAAAGATACTCTCTAAGAGACCGATTTGAAGCAAGGAAAGACCATTCTGAATGAAAAATAAAATCCAAAAACTGGTAATTCCAAAATAAGATGTAAATTCCAGTCCTGCTAGGAGTGGAATATTGCCTTTGTAAGTTCTTTTAAACATTGTTTTCTCTCTTTCAATAGATATTTTTTGTGTTTCTAAAAGACTTACTTAGAGTTGCCTACATTTTCTCCACCTCCTCCATCCTTTCTTGATTCATTTCCTGACGCAATTGGATGACTTGATTTGACAAGGATACCAATAATTCCGTTTGCAACTTTTGAATTTCTAGTAAATCCGTCTGGTCTTGTTGCACCATATGGTCAATCTTCGTATGCAACAAGCGGATTTCCCGTTCAGACTCCATATTGACGTTAAAGTCATTTCTCGCTTGTAAGCGATCATAATCTGCCGCCCGGTTTTGGCTCATCATGATCAAAGGAGCTTGAATGGCCGCAATCGTAGACAGGGCTAGATTCAACAAGATAAAAGGATACGGGTCAAAATTCCAGCCAAAAGGATGCACCACGTTAATCAGCATCCAAATCCCTTTCCTAATCATCTTGTGATATAAAAGTTAAAAACGCCTACCGGCGTTTTTACGTCTTTTTAAGGTTTAATACGGTGCAACATACGTGGGAATGGAATGGCTTCACGGATGTGTTTTGTACCAGCCGCAAAGGTGACCATCCGCTCGATACCGATCCCGAATCCACCGTGTGGCACTGTACCGTACTTACGAAGGTCAAGGTAGAATTCATACTCTGTACGATCCATTCCAAGCTCTTCCATCTTAGCGACAAGGGCGTCGTAGTCTTCCTCACGCATCGAACCACCAATGATTTCTCCGTAGCCTTCTGGCGCCAGCAAGTCTGCACAAAGCACGCGCTCTGGGTTACCAGGAACTGGTTTCATGTAAAAGGCCTTGATAGCTGCTGGGTAGTTGATTACGAAGGTTGGGATACCAAAGTGGTTTGAAATCCACGTTTCGTGTGGCGAACCAAAGTCATCTCCATGCTCAAGATGCTCGTAATCAGCATCCTCATCACCTTCATGTTCTTGCAAAAGATCAATGGCTTCGTCGTAAGTGATGCGTTTGAATGGTTCAGCAATGTAGCGTTTCAAGAGTTCAGTATCCCGTTCCAATGCTTCCAAAGCTTGAGGAGCACGATCTAGAACACCTTGGAGTAAAGCCTTAACATAAGCTTCTTGCAAGTCAAGTGACTCGTCATGTGTCAAGTAAGAGTACTCAGCGTCCATCATCCAGAACTCCGTCAAATGACGGCGAGTCTTAGATTTTTCAGCACGGAATACTGGACCAAAGTCAAAGACACGACCAAGGGCCATAGCACCAGCTTCAAGATAAAGCTGACCAGATTGGCTCAAGTAAGCTGGAGTACCGAAGTAGTCTGTTTCGAAAAGTTCTGTAGAATCTTCTGCTGCATTTCCTGAAAGAATTGGGCTATCAAATTTCATGAAGCCATTCTTATCAAAGAACTCATAAGTTGCATAGATAATGGCGTTACGAATTTGCATGACAGCAACTTGCTTGCGTGAACGCAACCACAAGTGACGGTTGTCCATCAAGAAATCTGTACCGTGTTCTTTTGGTGTGATTGGATAATCTTGTGATTCACCGATCACTTCAATGTCTGTAATATCGAGCTCATAGCCAAATTTCGAGCGCTCGTCTTCTTTGACAATCCCTGTAACGTAAACAGACGTTTCTTGGCTCAAGTGTTTGATGGTATCAAATTTTTCAAGACCCACTTCTTCGCCAAATTTTTCGATAAAGTTTGGTTTGAACGCTACACCTTGGAAAAAGGCAGTCCCGTCACGCAATTGCAAGAAGGCAATTTTCCCTTTACCTGATTTGTTTGCAACCCAAGCACCGATGGTCACTTCTTGACCGACGTAGTCTTTTACTTCGATGATGGTAATCCGTTTTGTCATAATTCATCTTCCTTTTCTGGTTGTTCTTGTCCAAAGACATCATTACCTTTTATTGTAACACAATTCACCTATATACGCTAGATTCTACCTGCCAAAAATCTTGATTTTTTAACAGAAAAGATTCCCAGAATATTAACTGAGAATCCTTATTGCTTATATTTCCATAAAGGCCTTAAGGCGACGTACAGCTTCCTTGAGCGTATCCAAATCGGTCGCATAAGACAAGCGAACATTTTCAGGAGCACCAAAGCCAGCTCCCGTTACCAGAGCGACCTCTGCTTCTTCTAAAATCGCTGTAGTAAATTCCGTCACATCCGTGTACCCCTTCATCTTCATGGCCTTCTTGACATTTGGGAAAAGATAGAAGGCTCCTTGCGGTTTGATGGCTTCAAAGCCAGGCACTTCATTCAAAAGAGGATAAATGGTATTCAAGCGCTCTTCAAAAGCTTTACGCATGATCTCAATAGAAGATTGATCTCCTGTCAAGGCCTCAATGGCAGCATATTGGGAGACCGTCGTTAAGTTGGAAGTTGTTTGGCTGATGACCTTGGCCATGGCTCCAATAATTTCAGGATCCCCTACTGCAAAACCAACCCGCCAACCAGTCATGGCATAGGTTTTGGAAACGCCGTTAATCACAATGGTTTGCTTGCGAATCGCCTCTGATAAGCTAGAAATTGGCGTAAAGGTGTTGCCATTATAGACCAAACGGCCATAGATATCATCTGCCAAAATCAAGATGTCGTGTTCGACAGCCCAGTTACCGATCGCCTCCAATTCTTCCTTTCTGTAGATCATTCCTGTAGGATTAGAAGGCGAATTCAGTAAGACAACCTTTGTCTTGTCTGTACGCGCTGCTTCCAGTTGCACTACAGTGGCTTTGAAGTGATTTTCTTCTGTTGTTTGGAACGTAACGGGTGTTCCTTCCACCATCTTGACTTGGTCTACATAAGAGACCCAGCAAGGTGTTGGAATGATGACTTCATCACCTGGATTGATAACAGAAGTAAAGAAAGCATAAAGAATAAACTTGGCCCCAGTACCAACCACAACCTCATTTCGGTTCACTGCATAACCATAGAATTGTTTCATATAGTCACTAATGGCATCTTTCAATTCTGGAAGCCCAGAAGCGACCGTATAAAAGCTGGCGCGACCATCCTCGATCGATGCGACTGCTGCTTCTTGAATGTTTTTTGGAGTTGCAAAGTCAGGCTGCCCAAGGGTCAAGCTCAAAATATCCCGACCTTCCGCAGCTAGAGCTTTAGCGCGCGCATTTGCGGCCAACGTCACGCTTTCTTCCATTTCCATTACACGATGTGATAATTTCATACCTTCTCCTCAACACTTACAATACACGAATGACTTTTCCAGTCTTAAAATCAACGACATAATAGGAACTACCAGTCTTTACTTCCCAGATCGCCTTTCCCTGATACCGACCAAAAGTGACCCGCTCAATGGGATCCTTACTTTTGTCCTTCACAATTGCAGACGCTTTTTTCTGGCTGATCCCCTTGTTTAATGGGTAAGAATAAACGGCATGATTCTCCTTTGCCACAAGAACCGCCAGCTTTTGGCCTTCTTGATCTTCTCCCATCACTGTCACATAGGAATCCTGGCCATTAAAGACTGACGTATCCTCAATCTGAACCATCGTAGACCGAGATAAAGCCACTTGTTTGGCTTTAGCGATTCGATTAGCTTCCTGGTCCACCGTATGAACAGCCAAAAATAAAACCGAAAAAATCCCTGTTAGCAATAAGAGGCAAATCCCAATAAGATGTTGCCACATGATAAAATGATTCTTTTTTTCTTTCACTCTCACATTATACACCAAAGCCTAGCAGAATTCTATAGATTTTTAAGAAAGATTTATTACTAATATTTCATCCCTTTTACAATATTTTAGTATAAATTTATTTGATAAACAAAGTAAAATTAACAACTGACGCTGATTTGTTTATAGTTATATAAATTTGTTACATTTTTGTAACGAATTTGAAAATAAATTTAAAAGGCATAAATACTATTTATTGATAAAATAGAAGTATGGAAAATTTAAAGAGACTATTCAAAGAAGCAAACGTAGATTTAAAAACCATGATTGTCTTTCACAAGGCAGAGAGATTGATCCGTGCATCTGAGGCGAATATCTTTAAGAAGCACCAGTTGACACCAACCCAATTCTCTGTTTTAGAGACCTTGTACAGCAAAGGCGATCTCCGTATCCAAGATCTGATTGACAGTATTCTTGCGACATCTGGTAATATGACCGTCGTGATCCGTAACATGGTCCGTGATGGTTGGATTACCCGTGAGACTGATCCAGAAGACCGTCGCGCCTATCTGGTATCGATTACTGATGCAGGGCGTAAAAAAGATCGAAGAAGCCCTTCCAGACCATATCAAAAACATCCAACGCCTGATGCAGGTTTTTAACACTGGTGAACAGGCTGAATTGCAAGAGCTTTTGAAGAAGTTTAAAACCATTGCCTAAATCACCACTAAAAAGAGCCATATGACTCCAAAATCTTCTATTTTGGAGTTTTTGTGGTGAGGCATTTCCATAAACTGAACCAAAAATTCCTGATCCTGGTCAGGAATTTTTTAATGTAGACAAACTATTTTAATATTTGTTTAGCGATTCTACAAAAAAATGAGTTCAAATTTTTAAAATGAACAAGAAAATACCAAAACTTTCCGTCGTGAGAAAAGTGCTAGAAACAATAGTGTTTCTAGCACTCGGGAGTTTTGGAACCTTAGGTCCAAAACTAAGTCATGGAACTTCTTTGAAGTTCGCTGACGTCCGTTCTCACCTAAGGAAAGTTTTTAAGAAGACTTTGTCTTCAATCTGAAATTCCTGATCCTCGTCAGGAATTTTTTTAATCTTTTACAAATACCCACTCTTTTTCTCGTGACAGGTCCTGACGATAAGAAAAACCGGCCACTTCGAGTTTTTTCAGATCTTCTAGCTGGCTAATTCCTTGCTTCATCATGGCTGTAACCATGGCCCCACGAGCTTTTTTTGAGATAGTAGAGTGAATTTTAAGCTTACCACCACGATCCTCCATAAATTTAATTTGAATCATGCGTTCACGAATGGCTTTTGAAAAGATCAATTCAAACTCAGATGACAAGAGAGAAAGAATTTGATCCTCTTCTACTACTGCCCGATCATAGCCCTCTTTCCAAATCGTTTTTAAGGACTGACCGTCCGGTTTTAGCTTCATCATAAAGTCCAAGCGATGGGGAGCGATTCCCTCATAAGCAGGAATGACACCGTACAAAGCTGTGGTAATTAGCAAATGCTCTGAAAGATAGGTTTGCTCTTTGTCGGATAAGTTTTTTCGCTCCATACTGCGGTACATGAGACCATCAAACAGTTCCAAGGCAGGATAAGACTTGGCGCTTCCATTGACCAAGGCTTCGATCCTTTCCCGCTCGACTTGAGCTCTCTCTTCTGAGATCGCATAGAAGCTAGCTAAGTCTTCAAGCGAGAAGTCCCCTAAGCTTTGGAGGATCTGTTTGGTCTGGGGGGATAACGGTTTGGGTACGACCGCGCGGCCTTTTTCATTTAGTTCTTTAGCGGATGGAATTAAAATTTTCATAGAACTATTGTACCATAATTTTGAAAATTCCTTGACAGGAGTTTTTTTTAATGGTATTATCTAGTTATTAAAACTAGATATAAGAAAGGTGAAAATTCTGTGACTGCATTTCACTATCCTAGTTGGGAAGAGCTTCCTGATTTGGATCTCTATCTGGATCAAGTATTGCTCTATGTCAATAAGACCTGTGCACCGGTTCTTTCTTCTTCAGACAAAGGCTTAACCGCTGCTATGATCAATAATTATGTCAAACACGGCTATGTCGAAAAACCAGACAAGAAGAAATACCAGCGCCATCAAATAGCACGCTTGATCGCCATTACGACCCTGAAGACCGTCTTTTCTATCCAAGAGATCGCTTCCACCTTGAATTACCTTCACCAGCAAGCGAACTCAGACCTTCTCTACAATAGTTTTGTCGATTATCTCAATGAGCAAAAAGAACCAATAGCTCCCATTATCCGTGCAGCTTGCCAGACGGTTCAACTGTATCTTGAAACCGTCTCTTATATTCAACCAGAAAATTCGGAGGACATCCCTGATGAACTACACCATGAAACTAAGTAAGAAATTATCTTTTGGAGAAGAAATCGCAAATAGTGTGACCCATGCTGTTGGCGCCTTTCTCATGCTGATTCTTCTCCCGATCTCTGCCATCTATAGCTTCGAACAGCACGGCCTTCTCAGTGCTGTTGGAACATCTATTTTTGTGATTAGCCTCTTTTTGATGTTTCTTTCTTCGACAGTCTACCATGCTATGTCCTATGATTCACCTCAAAAGTATGTGCTTCGCATTATTGATCATTCCATGATCTACATCGCCATTGCCGGTAGCTACACACCAGTTGTCTTAACCTTGATGAATAACTGGATTGGCTACAGCATTATCCTGATCCAATGGGGGACGACCATCTTTGGAATCCTCTACAAAATCTTTGCTAAAAAGGTCAATGAAAAATTCAGTCTCGCTCTTTATTTAATCATGGGCTGGTTGGTGGTCTTTATCATTCCACCCATCATTCACCAAACCACTCCGATTTTTTGGGGCCTCATGCTCATGGGTGGTCTTTGCTACACAGTGGGTGCTGGTTTCTATGCTAAGAAAAAACCTTACTTCCACATGATTTGGCACCTCTTTATTCTAGCTGCTTCTGCTCTTCAGTATCTAGCCATTGTTTACTATATGTAACCGAGAGCCACTCTTCGGAGTGGTTTTTTTGTCGGTTTTTCTGTACAATAGAAAAAAACTGTATGGGGACAGTCATGACCAAAACAAGTAAATACAAAGACATCATTCATTATCTAAAAGAAGCCGTTCAAGAGGGGCAACTCGCAACCGGACAGAAAATCCCGTCTGTTCGCCAATTGGCTCGTCAGTTTTCTTGTAGCAAGGATACGGTCCAGCGGGCCTTACTGGACTTGACCTACCAACATGTGCTCTATGCCAAACCTCAAAGTGGTTACTATGTCTTGGAGCAAGAGTCGAATCAATATGAAGATCTCCCCATCAAATTAGAGGAGGATCGTAACCAAGCTTTTGAGGACTTCCGGACTTGTATCAATGAGACCTTAATTGGTCGCGAAAATTATCTCTTCAATAACGTTTCCGACCAAGCAGGTCTTCCTGAGGTACGAGCCTCCATTCAAGGCTTACTAGAAGACGAAGGTATCTATTCTACAATAGATCAGATTGTATTGACCATGGGCACGCAACAAGCTCTGAACATCCTCAGTCAGATTGACTTTCCAAATAAGAAATCTCAGATCTTGATTGAACAGCCCACCTATCACCGTATGAACCAGCTGCTCTCTGCCCAACAGCTAGCCTACCGGACCATTCAAAGAAATCTAGATGGGATTGATCTAGAAGAGCTTGAAGCCATTTTCAAAAGTGGGCATATTAAATTTTTCTATACCATTCCGCGCTTCCACTATCCGCTTGGCCATAGCTATCTCACAAAAGACAAGGAAGCGATTCTAGCCCTAGCGGAGCGTTACGACGTCTATATCGTAGAAGATGACTATCTAGGAGATCTGGATGGGCACAATGCGCCTTCATTTCACTATCTGGATCGCCACGATCGCGTGATCTATATCAAGTCTTTTTCAACCAACCTCTTCTCGGCCCTTCGGATCACTTCTATGATTCTTCCTAAAAACCTTGTAAATCCAGTCTTGAGCTATAAAACCATTCTGGACTATGATAGTAACCTCATCATGCAAAAGGCCTTAAGCCTCTATATCGAAAATGGCATGTATCTGACCAATAAAAAACGACTCCTCACGAGACGAAAAAAGGAAGAAGAGACGCTTCAGGCCCTGCTGGCTGATTCCTCACTTCTTCCTCATCTCACACTGATTCATGACGGGGTCTTGCTGGATCTCAGTCAGGTCAAATCCTTAGCAAGTATAAAACATAGTGGCCTTGCACTTGACTTCTTTGAAGAGGCCTATATTGGAGCTTGTCCCTACCAACTTGCCAAAATCCCAGCAGCAGCCGTCGCCACTGTCTTACCAGAACTGAGTAACTTTTTTGAATAGGAAAGAGGCTGGGACAAAAGTCCTAGCCTCTCAATTATCTTTGGATTGTCGAGCAAGACGCAGTGGTTGAGTGGGCTCTACTACGCTGATTTCATCAGCTTTTACATCCCTACTCAACTTTGTAGAGGTGGGACGACGAAATCGAACTCTAACGAATAACCGATTTCTGTCCCACTCTCTCTTTTATTTCTTCAACTGTTGATAGACCACTCTTGCATTTTGAATGCCAATGTGATAGTCCAGACGAATCAAGCGAATGGCTTCTATCTCTGGAGCCTTGAGATACTTTTCTTTTTGTTCCTTAGAAATGCTTCCCGGTTGAAGGAGGAAATGGGTCAGTTGATTCCTTACCTTATTGAGCTCGACTTGCAGAGTGAAATAGAGTCCAAATAAGATAATCACAACTCCCATGAGGATGAAATCATTTGACATATGCCTTACTCCCTTTTCTTCTTTTCTTTATTTTACTGCGAATAGATCAAAAATACAAGGTTAAATTTGGAATGAACACTCATCCTTTACTGCATCATACCAGCTTGCAGGTCATACATTTTCTTATAGGTCCCCTCAAGAGCAATGAGCTCCTCATGGCTTCCCGATTCGATGATCTTTCCTTTATCGAGTACATAGATGCAGTTGGCATCTTGGATAGTGGAAAGGCGGTGAGCGATAGCAATGGTCGTCCGCCCCTGTCGCATCTTCTTCAGAGAGCTTTGAATCATCTCTTCAGTTTCCTGGTCAATATTGGCTGTGGCCTCATCTAGAATCAAGATCTTCGGTTTGGCAGCAATCGTCCGGGCAAAGGCAAGAAGTTGGCGTTGCCCAGTAGACAAGGTCGAACCACGTTCTGTCACAGGATGGTCATAAGCTCCTGGAAGACTTTCAATGAAATCTGCCACATCCACAAATTCTGCAGCTTGATGAATTTCCTCATCTGTCAATTCTTGATGATACATGCGGATATTTGAAGCAATGGTTCCATGGTAGAGAAAGGGCTCCTGCAGGACCAGACCGATGGATTTTCGCAAGGCTTCTTGACGATAGTCCTTGATATCATTTCCATCAATCAAGATCCGACCACGATCAAATTCATAAAAGCGCATAAAGAGATTGATGATTGAGGATTTCCCAGAACCGGTATGACCAACAAAGGCAATGGTTTCTCCATTTTTGACCTCAAAAGAGATATCTTTTAGAACATCCCGTTTGCCATCGTATGAAAAGGAAACGTGCTCAAAGCGAATATCTCCTCGCTCAATTTCGTTTAGATAGCCAGCTTGCTTGGGTTCGTAGTCTGTTCGATCCATCATCTCAAAGACTCGCGCTGCAGAGACTGTTGACGTCTGTAAGGTCGCAAAATTCTGGGTGACATCAATCAAAGGTTGAAAGAGCTGGTTGACATACTGGATAAAGGCATAAATCAAGCCTGCTGTAAAGCCTGAATTGCGCCAATTGATTCCAAAGAAGGTCAGAATAACGGCATAAGCAAGGACCTGTAAGAGCGACATAGCTGGCCTTAAAAAGATGGAATTGACATCCACGGAGCGATTGGCATAAGATAGATGCTCGCCATTGATTTGCTCAAACTCTTGGGTCAGGCGCTTCTCTTGACGAAAGGCCTGTACGATCCTCATGCCTTCAATGGATTCAGCTAATTTCACATTGATATCCGATAATTTTTGCCGGGTCATTTTGACCAAACGATTGGAAAACTTGCGATAGAGCTTGATCGAAATCCAAATGATCGGCAGAAACGGCAGGATCCAAATAGTCAAATGCCAGTCCAAACTAAACATAGTTACGAGAGTCACTAGAAAAAGCAAGAGGGAAGAAACCAAACTTGAAAAGACGGTAGAAAACATATCTGCCACTGCCTGGGTATCATTGGTCACGCGCGAAACAATGGAACCTGCTGCTGTCTGGTCATAAAAGGACATGCCAAGGCCTTGGAGGTTCCGGAAAATATCCAAGCGAATATCTCTTACAATGGAATTGGACACGCGTGCAAAACTGATTTGACTCAGGTAAGTCGCCAGCACCCGGGCAACAAATAAGGCATAATAGAGTGCCAAAAACTGAAGAGCTGTTAGGACGGGAGCCGTTTCCCCTTTTGGGTCCACCAGATTGTCTATAAACCAGCGTGCCGCAAGAGGGATAGCTGTTAAGAGAAGACTGGTTAGGAAGGTAAAAGCCAAGGCCAGTGCCGTCAGCCATTTGTAGCGCCACATATAAGCCAAGAGTCGCTTCATCACACTAGCTTCAGATAGTTTCATTTAGCTTTCCCTCCATTTCTTGAGATAATTGTTGGGCTTGGTAGGTTTCATAGTACCAACCCTTTTCTTCCATCAAGCTTTCGTGGTTACCCCGTTCCTTGATCTGTCCATTTTCCATCACGAGGATCACATCTGCATGAACAATCGCCGATAAGCGATGGGCTGTTATAATCGTTGTTTTACCAGTCCGGTTATGTTTCATATTTTCAATGATCTGATGCTCGGTCTTGGCATCCACTGCCGATAAGGAATCATCCAAAATCAAGATCTCCGGATCCATAACCAAGGCCCGGCTCATAGCAATCCGCTGTTTTTGTCCTCCTGACAGTGAAACACCTCGCTCACCAATCACTGTCTCTAGCTGATCTGGCATGGATAAAATATCCTCGTAAACATCACAGATCTTTAAAGCCTTTACCAGCGCTTCTTCTGAAAGTTTAGGATCAGAAAAAGCTACGTTCTCACGAATGGTCATCGCAAATAGAATCTGGTCTTGCGGGACATAGCCGATCAGGCCACGCAAATCCTCTAAACTATAGTCTTTGAGAGAGACTCCATTGAGAAAGATCGTGCCTTTTTCCAGGTCGTGTTCCCTTAGTAAGAGGCGTAACAAGGTCGTTTTACCAGATCCAGTAGGTCCTACAATCCCAAGAGTTTGCCCCTTCTCTAGATGAAAATGAATATGAGACAGAACCGGCTCATCCTCATAAGCAAAGGATTGAATCTGATATTCCAGGTCTCCGTTTTGAATTTCAGTAACAGGCTGAGCTGGGTCCTTGATATCCGCCGATTCTGCTAGTAGCTTTTCAATACGGTCATAAGATACACTGGCGCGCTGACTGATATTAAACAAAAAGCCCATGGCTTGAAGAGGCCACACTAGCATATTGAGATAAGTGATAAAGGTTACAATTTGCCCAACGCTCAAGGACCCTTCTTGGACAAATAACCCTCCAAAGTAGAGTGTGACCACATAGGACAACCCAACAAATAGAAGCGTCGTTGGATCAAATAAGGCATTATAACTGGCTGATCGCATATTCTTGCCGAAAACCATTTGATTGGTCTTTTCAAAAGCCTGAATTTCATCTGTCTGAAATCCGAAGGATTTGGTCACCTTGACCCCAGAAACTGATTCCTGAACAAAATTGTTTAAGTCCGAAAAAGCTTCTTGGGCTTCTTTAAAGGCCTGGTGATTTTTGCGACCGATCGCGGAAGTCACAACCACCATGAAAGGTAGGGGCAAAATCGCCAGTAAGGTCAAACGCCAATCAATCATGAAAAACATACTCACCAAGGTCACTAAGGCTGTCACAGAAGCATCAACAGCAGACATGACACCGCCACCTGCATACATGGTTACTGCATTGATATCGTTGGTCGCATGGGCCATGAGATCTCCTGTCCGATAACGTTGGTAAAAAGAAGGCGACATGAGCGTAAATTGTTTGAACAATCGGTAGCGCAATATCCGTGCCAACTTATTAGCTGTCCCAAAAATATAGCGCCGCCAGATAAAACGAAGAGCATACATAGCAAGGGCCGCAACTACCAAGAGCGAAATATCCAAAGCCAATTGCCCCATCGTCAGTCTTTTTTTATCAATCCGGTCAATCACGACTCCCATGATTCTGGGAGGGATCAGATTAAAAAAACTAACCAGGATCAAGGATAAAATACCAATCAGATAGTGTTTCTTTTCTAATCTAAAAAACCAGGATAGTTTGTGTAACAATTTCATTTTAAGTTCCTTTTTTCGTGAGTTGCCAACTGCTATCTACTAGAGCCAACAGCTCTTCATCAGTAAGTGAATCGTCTAGCGGGATGCTCACCCAATACTTCTTATTCATATGAAAAGCCGGATAAATCCCCTTCTCATGTATTAAATCCACAGCTTGATTAGCTTTAACATTTAAAACTTCAATTTTCCCAGACTTGCCAGCATCCAATTTCTCCCAATCAATGGTCATAAAAACCCCATACCACTTGAGCGTCTTTCGGTGCCGAATAGCTCCTGAATTGGGAGAACGTTCCCAAAGATACTCAATAGATCCTTGATAGCGCTGGGAAATATAAGCCATCAATCGTTTTGCTTGAGGATAAAGAAAATCTTCCACTTTGAAACAGGACTGTCGAATGGCTGCCAGGGTTTCCTGACAAGCTTGGCGAACTTGGCCGACAAAATTTCCTTGGAGTTGTTCCAAATGGATCTGGATGTATTCATCCCCCGTATCCTGATCATAAACTTTAAAGGAAATCTTCTGGTTCTTGATCCAGAACTTCAGCAAAAAGCTATCCTCTACCACCAAACACTGGTAGATGTATCCCGTATCCGTCTTTCTAAACCCATAAGCCAGCCCGTTTTCAGGCTGAAAGGTATAGCGGTCAAAATAATGCTCTAAAAACATCTTATCTTCCCTTCTATGGCTACCAACGAGAAAGCTCCTCCAAGAAGGAAGAGCTCAATATCAATTAGCACCCGTTTCTCATAACTGACTGCTCTGACGAAACTATCACACCCCGACTAGTCCCTAAAAGGATCCCTAGATCCCTTATTTACATCACTAGTACAAGGGAATGTTAATGGTCACTTTGGCAATCCCATTTTCAACATGCGCTTTTGAAATAGTATAGACTGCCTGAGGGAGCTGGAGGGTCACGTTGTCATCATTCACTGTTAAACCGGCTCCGTTTTGGTCCTCCTTCTCTTTTAAATAGTTGAGCACCAAAGATTTTGGAATCGGTAATTTTCCTAATTTAGCACCTGTAAGATGGCTGGTCAACACATTGTTTTCAACCTGTGTCGTCATCGTCAAATCCAGGTAACTATCAACCGGCCCTATAGAAATAGGAATTTTGACATGAAGATCATTGCCATTCATCTCAAGGGCCATCTTTTGATAATCTGAATGTTCAAGTGCATCGCCAGCACTAGTTTTCACGATTTGACTGAGCTGCACAGAATTTAGACTCAGCTCAGTTGATAATCCTTCTGTGGTCACGGATCCATTTGAGGCAGCATTTTTAGCCAGGTCTACTAGGGAGCTACCAGCTTGTACATTTCTCAGCTGTTCTCCTTCAGGAATAGAACCTGGTACCAATAAAACTACTAAGAAGATAAAAAGAAGAAGAAAAATCCCAAACAATCGTTTGATCCACTTAAACATGACGACCTCCAATACGTGTAAATTGTATGTCTATTGTACCCTAAATCTCTTGAAAATGCGACTAAGGAGTGTTTGACAAAAGTAAAAGAGAGCGTGCGACAGAAATCGGTCATTCGTTAGAATTCGATTTCGTCGTCCCACCTCCGCACAGTTGAGTAGGGCTGTAAAGCTGATAAAATCAGCGTAGTAAAGCCTACTCAACCACTGCGTCTTTCTCGACAATCCAAAGACAATTGAGAGGCTAGGACTTTTGTCCCAACCTCTCTCTTCGTATTATTTAGATTTAATATAGTTGACACCATCTGCTTTTGGCGCAACGGCTTGTCCAAAGAAGGCAGCCAAGACAACCATGGTCAAGACGTAAGGTGCAATTTGCAAGTAAATGGGTGGGATCCCTTTAAGCAATGGCAATTGGTTCCCGATAACGGCCAAACTTTGGGAAGCCCCAAAGAAGAGACTGGCCAGCATGGCACCGATTGGATTCCATTTCCCGAAAATCATAGCGGCAAGGGCGATGAATCCAGGTCCAACAATGGTCGTGGCAGCAAAGTTGACGGAAACAGACTGCGCATAAATGGCTCCGCCGATCCCTGCAAGGGCACCTGAAATCATGACACCGAAATAGCGCATCTTGTAGACATTGATTCCCAAAGTATCTGCTGCTTGTGGGTGTTCCCCTACTGAACGCAAGCGCAAACCAAATTTGGTTTGGAACATGATAAACCATGCAACAAATGAGAAGAGAATGGCAACCCATCCAATCAGGCTAGTCCCCTTGAAGAAGATATCGCCGATAACAGGAATATTTGATAAAACTGGGATCGATGTTTTCCCAAATCCAAATTGAATATTATCTGTTTGCCCCTTGTTATAGATGGCTTTGACAAGAAAGACAGCTAATGGTGTTGCCATCAAGTTCAAGACTGTCCCAGAGACAATGTGGTCCGCACGGAAGTGAACCGTAGCCACCGCATGAATCAAAGAGAAGAGAATCCCAATGATAGCTGCGACTAGCAAGGATGCCCATGGCGTGAATTTTCCAAATGTAGAGGTGAAATTCAAATTGAAGAGAATTCCCGCAAAGGCTCCCATCACCATGATCCCTTCAAGACCAACGTTAACAACCCCAGCATGTTCTGAGTAAGCCCCTCCGATACTTGTGAAGATCAGCGGTGCTGCATACACAATCATAGAGGAAACAAGAATACTTAAAATCGTTACAATACTCATTAGTTTGCTCCTCCTTTTTTAGCTGAACGCATGGACAGCATCTTTTCGATAATGTAGTGGGCACATACAAAGAAGATAATGGATGCTGTAACAATTTGAACGACTTCTTCAGGAATGGCAGCTGGCTTCATACCAACTCCTCCAATTTGAAGGGCTCCAAACAAGAAGGCAGCAAATGGAATACCAATTGGCGAATTCATGGCAAGAAGGGCAACAGCCATTCCGTTAAATCCAACACTCATTGAGCTGGCTTGAACGTATACATTTGAGTATATACCAAGACCTTCTACAACCCCACCAATACCAGCAAGGGCACCAGAAATAATCATAGAAAGGATGATGGTCCGTTTTGCTGACATACCAGCATATTCAGCCGCATTGGAATTGAGACCAACGGCACGAATTTCAAAACCGAGTGTTGTTTTCTTCATCAAGAACCAGATGACCACCACTGCGATGATGGCAAAGAAGATCCCGATGTTCATTTGTGATTTGTCTGTCAAATTACGCAACCACTCCGTCTGGTAGACAGCGTTGGCTCCCACATCAACAGTTGAGTCCTTGTTTTTCATCAAGGAAGCTGGGAAGCTATGAATCAAGGCATTCCCTCCATAGAGAACAATGTAGTTCATCATAATGGTGATGATGACCTCACTGGTTCCGAGATAGGCACGAAGGAAACCAGGAATCGCTCCAATAAATCCACCTGCGATAGCCGCAATCAAAACGGTCATCGGAATCATCAGTAAGCGAGGCATATTTGGGAAGGAAAGGGCAAACCAAGTCGCCATGATCCATCCAGCAAAAGCCTGACCAGGAAGTCCGACGTTAAAGAAGCCGGCCCGGCTGGCTACTGAAAACCCAAGAGCAACTAAAATCAGTGGCCCCATGGCGCGGGAAATATTTCCCCAACTCTTAATCGAACCAAAGGCTTTCTTGAACAGCAATTCATATCCCCAAAGGGCATCATAGCTAAAGGCCCACATAATAATGGCACCCAAGACCAATCCTAAAAGGACAGACACCAATGGAACGGCAATTTGTTTTAAATTCTTATTCATTTGATGCTCCCTCCTTTACTTGTCCTCCTGCCATGAGGATTCCAAGTTCTTGCTTATTGGTTGTCTCAGGGGTTACGATTCCTTGGATCTTCCCATCATGAATCACCGCAATACGGTCAGAAACATTCAAAATTTCATCCAATTCAAAGCTGACAACCAGAACAGCTTTTCCATTATCCCGTTCTTGAATCAAACGTTTGTGGATATATTCAATCGCCCCAACGTCCAACCCACGAGTTGGTTGGCTGACAATCAATAGATCTGGGTCACGATCAATTTCACGGGCAATAATCGCCTTTTGTTGGTTCCCTCCAGAAAGTGCCTTAGCTGGTACCACTTCGCTGGCTGCACGAACGTCAAATTCTTCCATCAATTTCTTAGCGTATGAAGTTATCTTTGGATAGTTGAGAATCCCATTCTTGCTAAGAGGTTCTTTGTAGTAAGTTTGAAGGGCAATATTTTCAGAGATCATCATATCAAGGACCAAACCATCCCGATGACGGTCTTCAGGAACGTGCCCAACCTTCATCTCAGTGATTTGACGTGGACGAAGTCCCACAACTTCCTTGCCTTTAATCTTGATCGAACCAGATTTAACCTTTCGAAGACCTGTAATGGCTTGGATCAGCTCAGACTGACCATTGCCATCAATCCCTGCGATCCCAACAACTTCTCCAGCACGCAGTTCCAAGGATAGATTCTTCACAGCTGGAATCCCACGATTTTCATTCACAACTAAGTTTTCAATCGACAAGACGACTTCTTTTGGCTGAGAAGGACCTTTCTCCGTTTTGAAGGAAACAGAACGACCGACCATCATTTCAGCCAAGTCTTGGTTGGTAGCACCTGCTATATCAACTGTTTCAATGGATTTACCACGACGAATAACTGTAACACGATCCGAAACCGCACGAATTTCATCCAACTTGTGCGTAATCAGGATAATCGACTTTCCTTCATTCGCTAAGTTTTTCATGATCGTCATCAATTCTTCGATTTCCGCAGGGGTCAATACCGCTGTCGGTTCATCAAAGATCAAGATGTCAGCTCCACGATAGAGGGTTTTTAGAATTTCCACACGCTGCTGCGCACCAACTGAAATGTCCTCAACTTTCGCATTTGGATCCACCGCCAAACCATATTTTTTAGACAAGGCCAGAATATCCTCACTGGCTTGCTTAAGATCCAATACACCATGCTTGGTGGTTTCAGAACCAAGGATGATATTTTCAGCAACCGTAAAGGCTTCTACCAACATAAAGTGTTGGTGTACCATTCCGATCCCTAAAGAGGCAGCTTTTGAAGGTGAGTCGAGGGTAACAGGGTCCCCATTCACCAAGATGTCTCCACTCGTTGGTTCCAACAAACCAGCCAGCATATTCATCAAGGTAGATTTCCCTGCACCATTTTCTCCAAGAAGTGCATGAATTTCGCCTTTGCGCAATTGAAGATTAATCTTATCATTTGCTACAAATTCACCAAATTTTTTGGTAATTTCACGCATTTCAATGACATATTGTTGTGTCATGTGGTGTGTTTCCTTTCAAAGAATTTTTATTTCAATAAAACCTGTTAGTGGAACTGACAGATTTTATTGAGACAAAAATGTCTCAATTTAAAAGAAACGGCCCTTGAAGGTCGGGCCGATCCAATCAAACATTATTTTTCAGGAACTTTAAGTGAACCGTCAAGGATTTTAGCTTTGGCATCTTCGACAGCTTTTTTAGCATCTGCAGAAAGGTTGTCCGTTGTCAAATCAACACCACCATCTTTCAAGCTATAAGTAATCACTTTACCACCAGGGAATTTACCATCAGCAGCTTTCTTAGCCAAGTCTTTAACAGATTCGCCGACTTTCTTCAAGCTTGAAGCCAATACGAAGTTAGATTTTTTACCATCTTTAGAAGTGTATTCACCTTCAGCTTTTTGGTCACGGTCTACACCAAGAACCCAAACTTTTTCATCTTCATTTTTCTTTTCGTTCAAGTCTTTTGCTTCAGAGAAGACACCAGCACCAGTACCACCAGCTACTTGGTAGATAACGTCCGCACCTGCAGCATATTGAGCAGCAGCAATTGTTTTACCTTTAGCAGAATCACCGAATGAACCAGCGTAGTCTACTTGAACTTTGATAGAAGGGTCAACAGATTTAACACCAGCTTCAAATCCAGCGCGGAAACGTGTGATAACTTCACTTTCCATACCACCTACGAAACCAACATGTTTTGTTTTAGTTGTTTTCGCAGCTGCGACACCTGCAAGGTAACCAGATTCGTTATCAGCATAGACAGCAGACGCTACGTTCTTTTGTCCTTCAATACGGTCATCGATGATGACGTAGTTCACATCTTCGTTGTCTTTTGCAGCTTTTTTAACAGAGTCGCTCAAGGCAAAACCAACACCAAAGATCAATTTATAGTCGTTAGAAACAGCTTCATCAAGGTTTGTCGCATATTGAGACTCGTCTTGTGATTGGAAGTAATCAAATCCATTCCCTTTTGAAAGTCCGTTTGCTTTACCCCAAGCTTGCAAACCTTCCCAAGCAGATTGGTTGAATGATTTATCATCCACACCACCAGTATCGGTTACGATAGCAGCTTTCAAATCTGTTTTAGCATCTGAGTTTACGCTACCTTTCTTAGAAGCACGGTTTCCACATGCTGCAAGTCCGATAGCAGCGACAGCTACTAGACCAAGGCCTAGCCATTGTTTCTTGTTCATTACTGAACCTCCTAAATTATTGTGCAACATTGTTGCGAAGTATTGAAAGGGTCAAAAGACCGCCTCACAGGCCCTACTAGCTAAGGTCTGTAAAGGAATATGGAAGTAATTCCTTGACCGTCATCACGACCGTCGATTTATCTTTAGAAACTAAGGTCACCGGAAGATCTGGCTCAAAAAACTCAGCCATAACTTGGCGACAGGCACCACAAGGAGAGATCGGCTTTTCTGTCTGTCCATAGACAATTAATTCCTTAAAGGAGCGAGCCCCTTCAGAAACTGCCTTAAAGATCGCCGTGCGCTCTCCACAATTGGTTAACCCAAAACTTGCATTTTCAATATTCACACCCGTATAGATTTGGTCATCCTTGGTCACAAGGACTGCACTAACCGGGAAATGAGAATAGGGCACATAAGCCTGCTGGCTCACTTCGACTGCCAAATCAATCAGCTCAGTAGTCGCCATGCGCTAATTGCCCTTCCACGATCGCTACACCTGATGAAGTACCGATGCGAGTCGCCCCAGCTTCGATAAAGGCCAGAGCATCTTCGTAAGAACGAGCCCCACCAGAAGCTTTAACACCCATATCTGGTCCGACAGTTTGCCGCATCAAGGCTACATCTGCCACTGTTGCTCCACCTGTTGAAAATCCAGTTGAGGTTTTGACAAAATCAGCCCCAGCTGACTTGGCGATCTGACAAGCAGCAATCTTTTCGTCGTCTGTTAAGAGGCAAGTCTCGATGATAACTTTGACCAACTTGTCACCACTTGCATCAACTACTGCTTGAATATCATCCTCAACTAGTGCTAAATTCTTAGACTTCAAGGCACCGATGTTGATGACCATATCAATCTCATCGGCCCCGTTTTGAATCGCATTCTTTGTTTCAAAGGCTTTGACAAATGGGGTAGTCGCTCCCAAAGGAAAACCAATTACCGTACATACTTTAACGTTTGAATCTCGCAAGCCCTCTGCTGCAAAATTCACCCATGTAGGATTGACACAGACGCTAGCAAAATCATAAGACTTCGCTTCTTCAATCAGTTTTTCGATTTGATCTTGTTGTGCATCTGGTTTTAAAAGAGTGTGATCAATATATTTATTTAACTTCATACAATCTCCTGAGTTGTTTAAGATATTATCTCAATAATTTCTTTAACGTTTTCAGCCTTATCTAATATTTTAACATTTTTTTTGAAATCTGTAACGCATTCTTGTGAATTTTTTTCATTCATGTAGATCCGAGCGATTCGTTCGCCTTTTCTGACGGACTCTCCTACCTTTTTATCAAAGACAATTCCAGTTTCATAATCTAGTGGATCCGACTTGACAGCCCGCCCTGCACCAAGTCTCATGGCGAACAAGCCAAAGTCCATCGCAGGCAGAGCAGCAATGACTCCGTCTTGATCCGCTGTTACTTCTAGCACCTGATCCACTTTGACTGGACGATACAGATCTTCTAAGTTCCCACCTTGTGCCTCGACCATTTCTTCAAATTTTTTCAAAGCAAGACCATTGGTTAAATGTTCGTGAATGGCTTCAATCGACTGGTCCACATGGGCCAATTGCAACATGATTTGAGCTAATTCACAGATGAAGCTTGTCACGTCTTCTCGACCCTGACCTTTGAGAATTTCAAGGGCTTCCAAAATCTCTAAACGGTTGCCAATACTGGTTCCCAAAGGCTGGCTCATATCGGTAATAACTGCAACGGTCTTACGACCAACTGCATTTCCAAGATCTACCATGGTTCGAGCCAAGCGACGAGCATCATCTATATTCTTCATGAAGGCTCCTTCGCCCACCGTCACATCTAGGAGAATCGCATCTGCTCCTGCCGCAATTTTCTTACTCATAACAGAACTTGCAATCAGGGGAATGGTATCTACCGTTGCGGTAACGTCACGAAGAGCATACAAGAGTTTATCAGCCTTTACCAGTTGGTCCGATTGGCCAATGACAGAAAGGCCGATTGCTTGTACCTGTTGGATAAATTCTTCTTGGCTTCGCTCAATCTGGAAGCCTTTGATGGATTCCAATTTGTCAATGGTTCCGCCAGTGTGGCCCAGACCACGCCCACTCATCTTGGCGACAGGCACCCCAAAACTTGCAACCAAAGGCACCAAGACCAAGGTTACCTTGTCTCCGACACCTCCCGTTGAGTGCTTGTCCACCTTGATTCCCGGAATAGCAGATAGATCAAACTGTTGGCCTGTTTCCACCATCTTCATGGTCAAATGAGAGATTTCTTCTGTCGTCATCCCTTTAAAATAGACCGCCATAGCAAAGGCAGCCATCTGGTAGTCAGGAACACTTCCAGACACATAACCTTCAATCAGCCATTCAATTTCTTTTTGACTTAAGGCAAGGCCATCCCGTTTCTTCTGAATGATATCTACTGTGCGCATAATTCTTTCTCACTTCTTAAAATATAGTAACCCTTGTCTTTTTTTACGATCTCACAATTGCCGAAAGTTTCTTCCATCTTGGCTTTGGCACTTGGAGCTCCTTGTTTTTTCTGAATGACAATGGTCAAATCCCCACCTGGTTTCAAATGGTCAACACTGCCTGTGATCACCTGATGAACCACCTTTTTACCTGCACGAATGGGAGGATTACTAATCACATGGTCAAAGACCCCTTCCACTGCTTCATAGACGTTAGACGAAAAGATTTGCGCTTCCACTTGATTGCGAGCCGCATTTTTTTGAGCTAGTTCCAGTGCTCGCTCGTTCACATCTACCATCGTCACAGCAACTCCCTGCGCCTTCGAAAGAGACAGGCCAATCGGACCATAGCCACATCCAACATCAAGGGCGCTTTCTCCCTTTGAAAAATCAAGGGTCGACAAAAGAACTTGGCTCCCAAAGTCAATCATTTTTTTACTAAAGACACCTGCGTCCGTATAGAAATTCATCTTTTGTCCCAGTAAAACAACTGCAAGATCATGAATGTCATGAGCTGCATCTGGGTTCACATCGAAATACATTTTACTCATAAAGTCATTTTATCATAAATAAAATCATTTTTAAATCGTTTACATGACTTCCAAAAATTGGTATACTAAAGACTGCATAGGAGGGACATATGGACAAAGAATTCCTACATTTTGAAAAAATCGGCAGAGCAACCTGGCAGCAATTACACCGCAAAACCACCCCACCTCTCTCGCAAACCGAGCTCAATTCCATCAAGAGTTTTAACGACCGAATCAACCTACAGGATGTACGCGATGTCTACCTTCCTCTAACCAACTTAATCGGGATTTACAAGCGCTCCAAAGAAGACCTGGCCTTTTCAAAGGGAATTTTCCTTCAAAAGCCAAGTGAAGGCCAACCTTTCATTATTGGCGTTTCAGGCAGTGTCGCTGTTGGCAAATCAACCACTAGTCGTTTGCTACAGATTCTTCTGTCACGGACCTTTGCAGGCTCAAGCGTCGAATTGGTCACAACAGATGGCTTTCTCTATCCGAACCAGACCCTAAAGGAGCAAGGTCTCCTCAACCGCAAGGGCTTTCCTGAAAGTTATGATATGGAGTTGCTTCTTCATTTTCTCAACCAAATTAAGAATAATAAGAGTGTTGAGATTCCCGTCTACTCCCACGAAATTTATGATATTGTCCCAGATGAGAAACAGACGATTTTATCTGCTGATTTTGTCATCGTCGAAGGGATCAATGTCTTTCAAAATCCGCAAAATGACAATCTCTACATGACAGATTTCTTTGACTTTTCCATCTATGTAGATGCTGCGGTGGATGATATCGAGTCTTGGTATATTGATCGCTTCCAAAAGCTCCTCAAACTGGCCCATAATGATCCCAAAAACTACTATTATCGCTTTACAAAGCAACCTCTCGAAGAAGTCCTAGAGATGGCGCACCAGGTCTGGAAATCCATTAATCTGGTCAATCTGCAGCATTACATCCAACCAACCAGAAACCGGGTCGATCTGATCCTCCATAAAGCCACCAACCATGAAATCGATGAAATCTATCTAAAACGCTAACTAATTCCTGTTTCAGAGCCACTTTTTTAAGGAAAAGCCATTTTAGGCTTGTCAAATCTTAACTTTTCATATATAATGAGATAGTTAGATTATCAATGGAGGTGAATAACTTGGCAAACATTAAATCAGCTATCAAACGCGCTGAATTGAACGTTAAACAAAACGAAAAAAACTCAGCTCAAAAATCAGCTATGCGTACTGCAATCAAAGCTTTTGAAGAAAACCCATCTGAAGAACTTTACCGCGCTGCTAGCTCAGCTATCGATAAAGCAGAAACTAAAGGTTTGATCCACAAGAACAAAGCTGGTCGTGATAAAGCACGTCTTGCAGCAAAACTTGGCTAATCAAGAATTGCATACAAAATGAGCTCTACGGAGCTTTTTTTGTGCCAAAATTTTAAGGAGAGCCTCATGAAAATTGCGATTATCGGCTATTCTGGATCCGGAAAATCTACCTTGGCTGAAAACTTGGCCCGCTCCTACTCCATCCCCAAGCTTCATATGGATACCCTTCAATTTCAACCGGGATGGATAGACAGTGACCGGGATTGGATGGAGGGACAGATGAAACAGTTTCTTACCCAACATAAAGACTGGGTCATTGATGGCAATTATTCATGGTGCTGTTATGAGGAAAGAATGGAGCAAGCAGACCAGATCATCTTTCTTAATTTTTCTCGATGGAACTGTCTCTATCGAGCTTTCAAACGTTATCTAAAATACCGTCATAAAACTAGAGAAAGCATGGCTCCAGGTTGTCCCGAAAAGTTTGACTGGGAATTTATCAGCTGGGTTCTCTGGAAGGGACGGCGCCAGACAGCACTAGCAAGATATAAGAGAATCCGTCAAACCTTTCCTCAGAAATTCTACGAATTAAGGAACCAAAAAGAACTCGATAAATTTCTAAAATCAATTGAATAAAAGAGGCTGGGACAAAAGTCCTAGCCTCTCAATTATTTTTGGATTGTCGAGCAAGACGCAGTGGTTGAGTGGGCTCTACTACGCTGATTTCATCAGCTTTTACAGCCCTACTCAACTGTGCGGAGGTGGGACGACGAAATCGAATTCTAACGAATGACCGATTTCTGTCCCACTCTCTTTTATTTATCAACGTAATCTCCGCCGGTGAAGCCGTAATATTCTTCTAAACTCAAACCTGAGTCAGCAATCTCTTGGGCTTCTTTTCCGATGTAGCGAAGATGCCAGCTTTCTGGTACATAGCCAGTTACCTTTTCTTTTCCTTCTTGGTAACGAACGACAAAGCCGTATTTTGCTGCATTCTTGAGCAACCACTTACTTGGTCCCGGTTCTGTTACGAGATTACCACTCGTATCGATTAAATCGAAGGCCAAACCTGTTTGGTGTTCACTATAGCCAGGTCTTGCTGAATACCGGTCGGCAGCTGCTTGGCCGTCTTGATTGACATAGTTTTGGTAGAGCCCAACTTGGGTCTCATAACTCCTAAAACCACTGTATTGATCACTAATTGGGTAGCCTTCCGCCTGCATGGCAGCGATCAATTCATGAAGGGCTGCCACAGCTTTTGGGTCTTCTCCAGGATTAAAATCTGGTGACAAGGGATAGTGCTTGTTGGCAATCATCACCTCGCCATATTTCCCTTTGACACTATAGTAAGACCCATTGTAGGTCACACCAGCGTCCAGTTTAACATCCGGCTTGCCAGCCTTAGAGGAGCCTTCATTGCTATTTTTTTTGCTACTATCTGTTGCAACAGATGTTTTAGCAGAAGACTTGGTGGAAGTTTGCTTGGTCACTTCTTTGGCAGAAGATTTCGAAGCATCCGGTTTAGATTGGGAGCAAGCTGTCAGACTTAACAAGGCAACTGTCACCAAGGTTAATTTAGAAAATCTTGCTTTCATGTGGGTTCTCCTATGATTCTTTTGTGACGACAATATCTGTAATCACATAACTAGCTCCTACTTTTTTCAAAGTATAGGTCTTGTATCTACGGTTTTGTGAATCTGGATGGTTATCCGTGTAATGCACTGTGAAGTCTTCATAGGTCTTGATTGTAACAACGCCATTTTCCTCGGTAACGCTTTGAATATCCAAAGCTCCTGGAGTATAGTAGTCAATCTTGGCCTTCCGAACCCCATCACCAGTTGTGAATTCAACCATTTCTTTGTAAGCTTTGCTTTGAGTATCATAATACTTAGAATAGGTGTTGTTACGGTTTGATACGGAACTAAAGACAGCGTCACGGTATTCTTTCAAGAACTCTTCAGCCAAGGTCCGATTTTGCTCTTCTTTAGCATCCTTCGCTTTTTTAGCATCCTGAGCACTCTTAACCCGTTTGGCAGTATCTTTGGAAAGTTTCAATTCAATTGGATCATTTTCATCCTCTTCAACTGTTACTTTGCTTTCTTCCGTTGAATAGGTTTCCCCATTCATATTGAAGACAGCATGGACTTCAATTTCTTGATAAGGAATGCAGTCTACTTCAAAAGTTGTACTGGTGCCCACTTCTTTGCCATTAACAACAACCTTGACATCTGTAGGATTTTCTACTTCATCTGGAAATTCAATCTCAAAATTGCGTTTTTCCGAATTCATCAGCAACTCAATCTCGTTTTTGGTAGCCTTTTTCGGATCAAAATGGATTTTCGTTGATACATTACCAACTTCTGTCTTGGCTGTTACTTCCATATCTGTCTTGCTGTAATGAAGAGAACCAATGTCTGTTACCCCTTCTTTTTTCAAAGAAACGGTTTTACTGCCGACTTTTAGCTTGGCTTGATCTAGATTGGTTTTCACCTTAAATTGGATTGGATAGCTCGCGACACGGTATTCTTGGAAGATCCCAAATTTCTTGCCTGCTTTTTCCAGACCAAAAATCTTGTTGTTGGATTTATCCTTGTAGACACCTACGCCACCATAATCAATGATTTTGTTCAACTCATTACCGATATCAATCCCTTGATCAGCCATACTGGTGATGAAACTTTCTGCTTCATCTTTTGTCCACTTGTCCGATCCAGTCGAGAGCAATTCGGCTGCTTCGCGATAGTCCTTGGTATCCACGGCCTTGATAAATTTATCAGCTGTGACTTCTACACTGGTCGTAGAACGGAAGTACATGAAGGCTGCGACTAAGGCAATCACCAACACAGAGACGGCAGAAATGATCCAAATTTTCTTTTTGGAAAGTTTCTTTCCACTCTTTGTTTTCGGTGCTTTTTGCTTCTTCGGTGAGACAGGTACACTCTCAGCTGTGATAAAAGATGGAGTTGGCTGTGGTGTCGTGTACTCCTGAGTTTCTTGCGCATAATCAGTATACACTTCTTGCTCAGCAGCTGGAGCCGTCACATATTCAAAGTTTTGGCTCTTGGCTGCAGCAAATTCATCTGGACTTGGCTTGCGCCCATAAGTTTCTTCAAAATGCGCCAACCAAGCTTGTCGAGCTGCAAGTAGCGGATCAATGGTTTCTTCTTCGACGACTGGTTCAGCTACTTCTTGCGCAGAGAAAACTTGTGTAGCTTCTAAATCCTTCCCAGCAATAGACTGAATTTGTTTCAAATCAAATCCAGATTCTTTACCAGCCATAAATTCAGCTGGGGTTGGCTTACGCCCGATCACTTTTTCAAATAATTCAACCCATTTTTGTTGCATGGATTTTTTCTCCCTTATTATAAAATAGGGAAAGTGGGTCCCCCCACCTTCCTCTTTGTGATATGATTAGTATCCTAAATTACCAAGGTTTCCAAAGTTTGGAGTACTTGGAATAGATCCCATAATAGCTTGTTCCAAAATTTGACGATCCAAATATACAACAAGGCCTGCAAAGACAATTAAAATCGCAATGGATGCTACAAGCAATAAGAATTTATCTGCTTTAAATTTCGTTTTGTTCAAGGCTTGATAAACTACATACAAGGCTCCAACTGTGAACAAGAAGAAGACCAAGGCGTTAAGGAAGCCATAGAATTCATAGGCTTTTACAAGTCCAACTAAGAAAGCAAGGAGCGAAATAGGCAAGGTGTAGACAGACAAACGTCCAAACTCTTCAAATGAACGGCCGTATGAATATTCTTTATCTTGAAGAACGACACGACGGATAAAGAAACCTGCTACTTGGTAGGCATAGATATTGAAGTAGACCATGATCAAGATGATAAGAAAGGCACGGAAATCAACACCATAACCACCTGTATATCCACTAGCTGTGAAGAATGTGGCCAAGGTCATTACAAAAGCAGTGAAGACATATTGTAAAATACCATTGAGCGCTTTTGGTTGATTTACAGCAGTTGGGCGTTTCAAAGCAGAAACAAACCAACTCCAGTAACCACCAACTGCCACACCAAATTGACTAGGTTGGGCAGGATAAGGTTGACCTTGATAAGGATTTTGTTGGTAACCTGGTTGAACTGGTTGTTGATAAGCTTGTTGTGGAGCTTGTTGGAAAGCAGGACCATTGGTTGGAGCAGCTTGAGGAGCTGGTTCTTGAGGTGCTGCAGTAAACTCAGGAGTTTGTGGGGCAGCAACTGGTTCTTGCGGTGCTGCGACAAACTCAGGAGCTTGTGGGGCAGCAACTGGTTCTTGCGGTGCTGCGACAAACTCAGGGGCTTGTGGTGCTGAAACTGGTTCTTGTGGCGCTACGACAAACTCAGGGGCTTGCGGAGCTGAAACTGGTTCTTGTGGTGCTGCAACAAACTCAGGAGCTTGTGGGGCTGCCACTTCTTCTTGGAATTCACCCGCAGCAAGCGCTTGAGCAATTTCCTCTGCACTGGCAGAACGACCATTTACGGCTTCGAAATAATCAAGCCAATCTTGTTTTGACATAGTTAATCTCCTTATAAATAGTTAATACAAAGGTATTATACAAAATTTTTACTTGGTTTTCAATGAAAGACTGGAAAAAGCCTGTAATATCTCTTGAAAAAAATTGCAATCTATCACAACTTTCTAATCTTCCAAAGCATTCATACCCCCTTGCACATTGGTCACATCGTACCCTTGCTCTTCCAAAAATTGGCAGGCACGGGCTGAACGTTTGCCTGATCGGCAAATGACATAATAAGGTTTAGCTTTATCCAGCTCAGTATAACGATCTAGTAATTCTGACAAGGGAAGCAAGGTCACTCCCTCCAAATGCAGCGCATCATACTCAGCCTGCTCGCGAACATCTAAAACGTGGATTTCTTTCTTTTGATAAGCTTGGTAAAAGCTTGAAAATGGAATTTCTTTCATGATTTCTCCTATAGGGTAGTTTATGGTAGGGTTAGAATTTCATAGTTAAAGCTAATTGACTCTAAAAATCGGAACAAGTCTTGGGTTTTAATAAAGATCGTTTTTTCATTGGTATTGGGATGGAAGGTCATGATCTCCTCTGACACAATGTCTTTATCGAAATAGACTCGAATATCTTTATCTTCATTGTTTAATAAACCAAATGGAGAAACCGTTCCTGGCAGTAATTTCATTTTTTCAGCTAAAGAATCTGCTGAAGCCATGCGGATCCGGTTGGCTTCCACTTGCTCTTTGAAATCATCCATATCCAATGGTTTCTTGTCATCCATGATGAGCAGATAGTATTGGGTTTTCTTCTTGTTAGTCAAAAACATGGACTTGGTCCGGACACCTTCTAAGCCTTCAATGTAAGAATCGGCCTGCTCAGTTGTGAATGCCGGTGGGTGTTCCACCACATCAAATGAAATGCCTAACTCGTCTAATTTTTCTTTAACTTGTCGATAAGCATCCATCTTCGATCTCCTTTATTTTTGAATGATCTCTTGTACTAATGATTGCAATTCTGGCACCACCTCTGCCTCAAACCAAGGGTTCTTAGCCATCCAAATCTGATTACGAGGAGATGGATGCACCAGTGGAAAATAGGTTGGCAAATAGTCCTTAAAATGATGAACCCGCTCTGTTACCTTGCCACTGACTTTCTCATGGAGATAATAAGCTTGGGCATATTGTCCAATCAGGAGGGTCAACTCAATATCCGGGCACTCCTTGAGAAGTTGAGGGTGCCACTTTTCCGCAAAGCCTTTGCGAGGAGGAAGGTCGCCTGATTTTCCATGACCTGGGAAATAAAAGTCCATGGGAATGACCGCAAACAGTCCAGAGTTGTAAAAGGTATCTTCATCAACTCCTAACCATTCGCGCAGGCGGCAACCACTTTTATCCTTCCAATAAATTCCCGCTTCTTGCGTTTTCAAACCTGGTGCTTGGCCGATAATATTGATGCGAGCAGTCCTTGGTGCTGCAAAGAGTGGCTCGATCCCTTCCTCTGTATATCCTTTGTTTTGAGGATCTGCCATAATGGCTTCTTTAATGGTTTCAATCTTTGACATAAGTTCTCCTTCTATGGAAAAACTCAGCCAGAAAAACTGGCCGAGTAGTGGATTATTTGATTAATTCGTAGATGGCTTCTGCGTAAATAGCTGCTGCACGATAGAGATCTTCAACATCTGCGAACTCATTCGCTTGGTGCATGGTATTGACATAGTCTGGGAACATGGCACCAAAGGCAACTCCACGTTTCAAAAGACGACCAAAGGTACCACCACCGATGACTTGTTCATGACCTTTGAGACCTGTTTGTTTTTCATAAACACGCAAGAGGGTAGAGACCAATTCATCATCCATCGGAACATAGTGAGGCGTGTGGCCATGAGCTGACAAGCTCACTGTAGCCACTCCTTCGATCTTTTCAAGGATAGATTTGATGGTTTCAGGATCTGTCCCTTGAGGGTAGCGCACGTTCAATGCAATGGTGTTGTCTGCTTGGCTTTCATCAAAATGGAAGACACCTGCATTCATGCTCAATGGTCCCATCTTGGCATCTGTATGGGCAATCCCTAATTTTTCACCGGCAAAATCTTCGTGAAGAAGTGAAGCCGTCACATGAAGGTAAGCCTTAGCAGCGCCACCAAAATCAAATTGGTTCAACAAAAGCGCTAAGTAGGTTGCACCATTGATCCCATCTTCAGGAGTGGATCCATGAGCAGATTTTCCAACGATCGTAACGGTATAAGTTTCTTCATCTACTGTTGAGATTTCAAACTTGAGCTGGTGTTCCTTGGCAAAAGCATCTAAGAAACCAGCAAGATCAGGGAGTTCTCCAGAAACGACTGCAGTCGCTGATTCTGGCACCATATTTTCACGAAGGCCACCTGTAAAGCTGTGAAGTTTCGCCTTTCCAGTGTTGTCATTTCCAAAATGAAGGTACTCCGTGATGTTTCCTTTTTCCCCATTGATAATTGGGAATTCCGCATCTGGAGAGAAGCCAAAATCTGGCTCAGGAAGTCCGACATGTTTGAAATAGTAATCCATGTCGCCCCATCCTGATTCTTCATCCGTACCGACAACGAAGCGCACGCGCTTAGAAACAGGAAGTCCTAGATCTTTAATGATCTTCAAGCCATAGTAGCAGGCCATTGTAGGCCCTTTGTCATCAGATGAGCCACGCGCATAGAGCTTGCCATCGATAATTTCTGGTTTGTATGGATCTGTCTTCCAGCCACTACCTGCAGGCACCACGTCCATATGGGCAAAAATCCCAAGCTCTTCTTCTCCTTCACCAAAGGTAAAGTGACCGGCATAATTGTCCACATTCTTGGTTTCATAGCCGTCACGTTTGGCAATTTCCAAGAATTTTTCAAGAGCTTTTACAGGACCAGGTCCAAAAGGATGCTCTGCATCTGCCATACTGTCATCGCGTTCCGAATTGATTTCCAAGAGGCTGTATAGGTCAGCCATCATCTCATCGCGACGTTTTTCTACTTCTGCTTTAAAGTCAACTGTTGTCATGAATTCCTCCTCGAGCTTCTAAATTTCTCTTTAGATTAGCGTTTTTCGATAATTTCATCAACTGGTAAGCGATAGCTTGGCTCTACTTTTTCAGCCGCATAGCCAACCGTAATCAAGACTTCCGGACGGAAACGCTCTTCGATGTCCAATACTTCATTGATTTTTTCTTTATCAAATCCCAAGATAATATTGGTTCCAATGCCTTGGTCTGTCAAAGCCAACACCAAGTTCATGGCCACAAGACCGGCATTCAAAGCCAAGTAATCGCTTGTCTGTTGGGCATCATAGCGTGCAAACTCAGCAGGAAGACTTTGCATAAAGTATTGCAACTGCTCATCTGTGAAGTTTTTCACCCCACCGACACGTGCAATCTTGCGAGCCCGTTTTTGCAAATCAGTATCTGTAAAGAGGGCGATGGTCACAGGTGCTTCCATGACTTGATCGTAGTTTGGACCATAGGCTAATTTTGCCAATTCTGCATTTTTTTGACGAACGACCACAAATTTCCAAGGTTGGCTATTGTGGGCGCTAGGGGCCAAGGTTGCGATCTCAATGGCAGTCCGTACATCCTTTGGATCGACCGGTTGGTCAGTGAAATGCTTGATCGCATGGCGTTTTTTATTGAGCTCTAGAAATTTCATAAGCTTCTTCCTTTTCTATTTCGGTTGCCTCTATTTTAACACAAAATGAAAGAGCTTGCAGAGTTTTACAGCCTAAGATTTGAATATAGTCAATTATTAAAAGAATTTGATTAAATTTCTTTTAACAATATCTATTAATTACATTCGAGGTTTTTGCATGCAAACATCTCATATAGCGAAAGAATATCTGATCTTAATTTGCAGCTTCGCAACAAATTGTTGCCTGAAAATTTTTGAAATTTGTTTTGATGCGAGTATAATAAGAATTAAATTAACATAAGGGAGGCATACGCCTATGATTGGCGACGTTTTAAAACAGCGTAGATTAGCAATGGGTCTAACTCAAGAATATGTAGCAAATCAATTAAAAATAAGTCGACAAGCCATCTCAAACTGGGAAAATGACTCTCGTGATATCAATGTTAGAGACTTAATAGCTTATGCAAAGCTACTAGAAATATCCTTCGAAGATTTAGAAGTTAGTTTAAATCAACCAAGTGCTTTAACTAAAGAAAGCATATCTAAAATATCAGATGGCGTTGTACCCAAGCATTTTAATTTAAAATTACAAAGGCAAGAGCAGACTGAAGCTACCAGCGCTCAAAAACTTCACGTCAAAATTGAAGGAGATAAAGTTATCGGCGTTCATATTCTATTATCTTGCTTATTTTTGAATAAAAACAAGTTAATAATTAGAAACTGCCCTACTGCCTTTGATTTTCTAAATATACTCTATGAATTTGGAAAGAATGAATGGTCTGATTCCTTCACCTATGAAGATACTATAGAGGTTAGCTCTAAAAGGATGCCTACAGATATTACATCTCTCAATAAAATTAGTCGAGCTAGCATTGGTACTATAACAGCTTTAACTTATCGCTATCACCATCTTTTATTTGCATTTCCTGGAGGAGACGATTTTTGTTTCAGACCTATTGACTTACACCTTGATATTCTCTCCACCGTAGCGAGCTATACTTATCAAGAAGAGAATAAAATCTTTTATTCTGAGAAGAACGACTTGCTAAATAAAAACATATCCTTAAATTGTTACGCAGATGGTAGCAAGAGTGTGGGAGCTTTTTTCAACGCTATTAGCTTGGCTTATTTTTATCCAAACGAAATTCGAATCAACGGTCTATCACCAGACCCTACTGTGTCCTATCTCATTACATTACTAGAGTCTTCAACTAATCGTACAGTGCAATATCTAACATCTGATAAAATTATCATTTCCAAAGTGGATTCTATTGAAATTAAAGATGCAGAAATCACATTACCTCCCGATATGTCTATGCTTGTATCCTATGTCTTGCTATTCTGGGATAAGTTAGAAAATATTATTTTTGACAATGTATTTATCAGAGATATTCCTCAAAGTTACATTGACCTTTTTACAAAATTAGGACTAAATATCATTGAAGACAAACACACAATTCAGTTCAAAAAAACATCTCAAATAGAGTCCGAGTACTTTGAATTTTTACGTTTAGGTGCTGCACCATTTATTACAAGTGATTTAGGTCCTATTCTATCAGAATTTTTAGCCTTTCACAATATATCATCCATCCTATTTGATGAAGTATTTATTCAAAGAACCAATCATATTGCAGAATTACACAAATTGGGAATTAGAATAAAAGTTTTGAGTAACGGTGCATTAAAAACACAAGACAAACTATCAGATATTGACACAACTTTAAAAATGTATCATTTAAATGATACATGTGCAGGTATGGCTATCTTGATGGGAATCATTCAAGTTCATCTTGATAAAGTGATACTATCAAATTTTGACACTGTTCTTCACGGATTCGGAAACATACAAAAGGTATTAAGTTCATTAGGATATAAAGGAGAGATTTATGGATAACCTACACTTTTACTCATCAAGGAAATCTACGAAATTTCTGACATATATTCCCAAGACAACTTGTTTGTTAGGTGCATGTACTGCTCAAAATCTAGCCCTTGGAATTGACTATTTTTCCAACAGTCAAATTAAAACTTTTTCTCCTTATGATACCATTTTTAATGCACCATCCTTACTAAAGGATTTAGAAATCATTGCATTTGAATTGAATCATCATATCTTAATAGATACCAAACAAAAAGTATTTTATGATGAAGTTCGTTTTTGGAATCGTTCAGAGAGTTTTAAAAAGGTCACAAACGAAAATTTACAGATTGATACTTGTGTTAAGAGAGCAATAACTGAATCAGATTTACTAATCGTCTCTCTCGGATCCGTTGAAATGTGGTCTAAGTCTGAACACGTTATGAACAGACTTCCAAAAAATCAGTTTTTCAACCCAGAGATTAAAAATGTTTATCTATCCTCCGACGATATTCTTAACTTTTCTAAGGAAATTATGCGAATCGTGCACCTTATCAATCCTGATATTAAGATTCAATTTTCAATCCCCTATGTACTTCTTAAAGCTTCTGAAAAATTTCAAAATCTTCATTTAGCTACAACTGAAAATTATCGGATTATCAAAGATGCTATTATGGAATTAGGGTACGACTACTACTTTCCTGAATATGAACTATTCAAATACTATGTTGAAAAAAATAATCATCCTTTCCAAGAGGATGGAAGGCATCCTTCTGTAAAGCTAATTGCAGATGTATCTAAACACATTGTTAAAGAAATTAACAAGGATTATCTATTAGATACACCCAACAAACCATTTGCAATCAACAAAGTCGATAGCCGAGGTAAAATCAATGGTAAAGAATACTTATAGTGACGATTTACAACGTATCTTTAAAGCTCAGACTCTCCCATCATCGCCTCTGATAAGAGAAGAAAAGAACTTATTTACTTTTTCACCCATTCAAGATGAGCTAGAGTATTTTAAAGAAAAGAAATATGGTTTATATATAAAAGAACAAGTTTGTTTCCGAAATGTCTACCCTGCTAACTTAGTAAACCCTATCTCTACCCCATGCCAAACTTTAATTAGTTTATTTTCATTCTATGAAGAGAAATATGGACAAATTATTGAAACTTTTATTACTAAGTTTTTAAATAAATGGATTCCTTTTGATAATATTTACATTATCTGTCCCAACATTACTGATGCTCTTGAGCAACTGTACGAGGTTACCAACCATATTATCGAAATTGATAAAGAACGTCTACGATGTGATGTTCCCTTGTCTGGAAATCATTACTACATTAAAATTTGCGTCCAATACCATAACGGTCTAGTGACTCTGGCAAATTTTGTACTGATAAATTATCAAGGAGGACTTCAATCACAAATAGACAGTGTTCTTTTCCCTTTAAGATTAGATATGATTCGTGAACAGGTGAAATCCATTTACGAGTCGCAAAATTTTCTAGCCACCTACAATAAGTTATATAAATTTTCTAGTAGTCATGAACTGACGCATTTTTTCATCAGTCAACTAGAAGCTTTAACCATTTTATTCCCGGAAATTGGAACATTTGGCAATCATAAACACAGCTATGCTCTAAAAAAACTAGCTAGAGAAATCTTTTTGGAATGTGATATTCATAATATCTCACTAGAGGACGTCTTAAATGAGTTTCCAACGATTAAAATCGAATTGCTAAAACAGTACAAGGAATATTCTCGGAATATCAATAAAGCATTAAAGAAAGTCAAAAAGAGTAGGGATACAATGGAGGCAGATTATGCCTATCAGACATTAGGTATTCCTTATAAACTCTACAAAAATCAAATTGACCCTACTTATAAACTACCTGAGTTGCCTAGCAACTTTGCCTATTATAGAGATTCCCATAAAAATCGCTATCAAAATCCTATAGAAAGTTATAAATAATCATGTCAAAATTACTTATTTTACACCCATATCGTGAAACGTACACCGATATTTATTCCTGCCTATCCCAAAATCATCAATACACTATCCTAATTGATGATAGTAAAAGTGATTCATTTGAAACGAATAAACCAACCAATGTCACTCTAGTTACTACCCAACATTATCCTGAAAAGAGAAAAGAAACCTCACAAGGAATCCTACAACAATCTCATTTCGATGCGATTGTTGCTTTAGATGAGTTTGATATGGTATTGGCTGCAGAATTACGAGAACAATTTCATATTAAAGGACAATCAGTCGGTCAAGCTAAAACCTTCCGTGATAAGAGTAAAATGACACAGAAAGTTAATGAACTAGGTTTTAAAATCCCCCATTCCCGGAAAATCTCATCTTATGAGGAATTGAAAAACTTTTTCAAAGAACATGAAGATATTATTCTAAAACCTTTGGATGGAGCTGGTTCTGTTGATACTTTTCATTTAAAGAGAGAGACTGATTTGGTTTCTTTTCATTCTGATCATTTTTGGAAGGACAAGACTGTCCTTGTTCAAGAATACATCTATGCAGATGTCTATCACATAGATGGCTTTGTTTATCAGGGAAATATCATCTACTGTGAACCTTCCCAATATATCTACAATCCCTTGTTAATTAAAGAAGGAATTTCAGCTGCGGGAGTTTCCTTGGATCACACTTCAAAACATTTCAAAAAACTTGTTGATTACGCCTCTGAACTGTCTAAAAAACTCTACCCAGACGGAACATTTCTTTTTCACTTAGAAGTGTTTTACGATGGACACGAAATTATTTTTTTGGAAATTGCTTCACGCATTGGCGGAGCACGAATTCGTCAAAATTTACAATATAAGCTCAATCACAATCCACTAGAACTTCTTTTAAAAGCTATTTGTGATGATTCCTTACCTACAATTCCGAAAACATTCCCTGTCACTGGCTGGCTTCTAACAGCAAAAAAGAAAGGAATCATTAAACAACTCCCAGAATTAACTGAAACTATCAAAAAACAATATTCAATTTTTGATTACACAACTTACACACAAGTTGGTAAACAGTTAAATGATGCCTTTCATAGCGCGGATGCTATTGTCGGCTTCTCTTGCTATGGTTCAACATTCCTAGAAACCAAGAAAAACCTTCAAGGAGCTGAAGCTTGGGCGTTAGAAAATACGAGGTATGAGAAATGAAGTATTTTATTTATCGCTTTTCTCCTGCAAGTATCGGTATACAAGCACAAAAAAATTTAAGTATTGTTTGCCCTAATAAACAAAAAGAAAATTATCTCACTTTAGGATTTTCAAAAAACCAAATTTTTGGAATAGATGATTTTAGCCAGCTGAACCTCCTTCTTTTTTTCAATAATATTCAAAACATTGAAGATATTTTTACACTAGACGAAGGATTAATGCACATTGTTGGTGTGCTAAAATCCTTTTTCACTTTAGAAAAAGAGGCTTGGAAAATCTCCTATGCCTATAAAGATAAAAAGTTCATGCGAGAACAATTAGATGGTCGTGTTAACCAACCTCAATTACTGGATCCAAACGCTCCTCTTCCATCAACTTTTCTTATCAAACCAAGATGTGGAGCATCCGGGAAAGACATTCATATTGTATCTAAAATACCAGAATATTATCGAAGCGAAGATTTTCTTCTAGAAACACGAAAGGATTTTGATACGATGTTTACTTGTGATGGGATAGCGGTAAATGGAAAAATCCAATTCTTTTTCACACATGAATATGTAGGAAATATTCTAGACGTTAAAACAACCTTCATCAATATCATCCGTACTAACTCCCGCTATAATGACTCCATTTTCATTCAACGATTACAAGCTGAGACCCAAAAAGTATTGGACTGTCTTGGAACAGAGAAGATTCACCCTTTTCATGCTGAATTCTTTTATAACTCTACTAAAGACGAGTTAAGCTTTTGTGAAATCGGAAAACGATTTGGCGGAGGCAATATTCCACTACTCATAAAGTCTGCTTTTCATTTTGACATACTAGATACTTACTGGAAACTAATAAATTCAATTCCTATACAAAAAATAGTTTCTAAATACCCATCCAAGATCGCTGTAACTATAGCTATTTTTCAAAACAAGCATCATCAATTACCTCCACAACTCCCTGTTCCTTTTGAGTTTTTCAGAGAATATCCTGAAAATATAGGTTTCACTGCTCAGTCTCTAGATGATTTACGCTATCTTATATCTTGTAGTACTAAGGATGAGAAAGAATTTACTACTGTAAATAATTTACTTAAAGGATACACAAATGAACAAAGAACATAAAAATATACTATTACTAATAATACGTGGACAAACAACTAATTTTGGAAATATTATATTTGATTATGCTAATAAGCTTTTAATTGCTAACCTTGCTTCTAGATCTTCGTTTTTTATGATGATCTATCAAAGTACTGAGTCTGTCATTCAATTAATTTTCAACTTATTTGCTGGCTACGTTGCTGATTTTAGTGATAGGAAACGAATGCTAATAGCAACCGATTTAATTGCTGCTACTGCAACCTTTTTCCTCTTTCTATTTTATAGCCCACAAAATATCTGGGCATTAATTGTCGTCAATATATTATTAGCGATTCTATTTAGTTTTAACGGTCCAGCCTATAAAGCTATTATAAAAGACTTGCTCTCAAGTGATGGAATTTTGACATATAACTCTTTCTCAAAAATTGTAGCTGAGATTGTTAGTGTTGGAGCACCACTCGCTTCAGTATTTGTCATCCATCAGTTTGGATTCAAGTATGGTATGCTCATCAACTCACTATCATTCTTAGTTTCCGCTTTATGTGAGTACCATTTCCATATACAATATCAGCATGAAAACATCCAGTCAAAATTTTTTTCCGGTATAAAAGAAGGCTTTTTATACCTTTATAAAGATAAAACGCTCTTAACTATCTTAATTACTGCCTCATTTCTTAATTTTCTTGATGCCATTTACGCTTTCTATCTTCCATTTACATCAAGCTTTTCTGGCTTTCATAATATATTCGCCTATATTCTTGTAGCACAATCTATTGGTAGTATTATAGGAGCATTGATCATTAGTCTAGTGAAGAAAAAGATCGAATTGAAACACTTTCTTCATTTTTTATTACCAGGTGCTATCTCCCTAATGTTAATTAATAGTTTAAAGTTTTCGCAAGTGATTATATTGATTTTATTTGCTATTTTTTCAACAACAGTTGCTATGTTTAACGTCAATCTCATGTCTCACCTTCAAATATCTATTGATTCAAACTTTTTAGGACGTATCTTCAGCATTATTTTTACTATTAGTGGTCTCTTTGCACCATTCGGAACTCTTTTCGCATCTTGGATAGATATTAAAAGTTGGCAAATATTTCAATTAATAGGGATTGGCCAATTAGTGATCTATCTTGTAAGTTTATTGTTTATTAATCTTAATTCAGAAAAATCATAAATTTATTTTCATTATATTTTGCAATTATTATTGAATAGAATAACGATATAAAAAAGCGGACATTTGTACATCCGCTTTTTTGATTGGTTGAATACACAAGAGACCCACCTATGATTCATTGGAAAGATTGAAATAGGCAACTACTTCTTTGGCATAACCGTATTTCTCAATAAAGGAAGCCAGCAACTCATTGTTATGACCCCGATAGTTATCCTCGCGTCTCAATTCTTCGTACATCTCAATAAAAGGAAGGCCCTTGTCCTTGGCATCTTGTAATTCTGCTTCATAGTCGTAAGCCACCTTCCGAAATTGCAGGTTGGTCACCCCGTCTTCTTCGACATCGATCAGCGCATACTGGGCTCTGTGGTTTTGAATTGGTTCCCAGTCAAAATAAGGCATGCCAATAGTCCCTGGATTGAGAATCTGCTGGCCCTGACTGCCATAGCGAAGCAACTGCTTGTGGACATGACCGTAGATGGCCATATCTGTCTGGTCATCCAGCAGTTTATCAAAGTTCTCCGTAATATTTGCTGGATGCAAGTCTCTACCATAATTCTTTTCTGGCAAGTTGTGGGTCAGTGAAAAGCGAATGCCGTTGACCTCCTTCTTCTCCATTAGAGGAAGCGAACGAAGCCAATCAATCCGCTTAGGATCCAGTCCCTCCATGACATACTGAGTGAGACGAAGCATTTGGATCTCCTGCGGATCCTCGAGCCCGTACTCGCCATCCAAAGCCTCTAGGACACAATCGTCCCAATTTCCACGAACAGCTGCTGTAATTGGAATCGCATCCAGCAAGTCAAAAAGGTCCTCTCTTCCTGGGCCTGGTAACAAAATGTCCCCTAAAAGCCAGTATTCCGTCGCGCCTAGAGCACGCGCATCCGCAATCACTGCCTCCAGGGCTGTCGTATCTCCGTGAATATCATATAAAATAGCAATTCGATGGTTCATAATAAACTCCTTATGATTGGTATGGTTCAGAATCCTCCGCCACTTCCATCAAGTGGCTTGCTTCTTCTTGCTTTCCTTGATGGAGCTTGATCTGCACTGCCTCCGCCACTGCTCGTGGGATGCCGACTGTGACGATCTCATCCACAGTGGCTTCTTTGATCTTGGTCAGTGACTTGAAGTGTTTCATCAGTAACTGCTTGCGCTTTGGACCCAAGCCTTCGATGCCATCCAACTGGGAGGAGAAGGAATTCTTGGACCGTAGCTGGCGGTGGAAGGTGATAGCGAAACGGTGGACTTCATCCTGGATCCGTTGAAGAAGGAAAAATTCCTGCGAGGTCCGAGAGAGTTCGATGACTTGGAGAGGATCGCCAAAGAGCAATTCATGGGTCTGGTGCTTGTCATTCTTTTGCAGGCCTGCAATGGGAATATCCAGTCCCAACTCTTCTTGAATGACTTGCTTGGCAATATTAACCTGGCCCTGACCCCCATCGATAACGATCAGATCTGGTGGCGTCAGGCCATCCAGCATGACACGGCTGTAGCGTCTGCGAATGACTTCCCGCATGCTGGCATAGTCATCTGGCCCGACGACAGTCTTGATCTTGTACTTGCGATAGTCTTTTTTACTTGGTTTTCCATTGACAAAGACGACCATGGCAGAAACCGGACTGGTCCCCATGATGTTGGAGTTATCAAAAGATTCAATCCGCACTGGGGTCGGAATTTGCAGGAGTTTTCCAAGATTTTCAATAGCCCCTTGGGTCTTTTCCATGGATTTTTCAAGGAGATTGAACTTCTGCTCCAGACTGACCCGCGCATTCTTGATAGCCAGATTGACCAACTGCTTCTTCTCCCCTCGCTGGGGCTTGAGGACCTTGGTATCCACAAGGGCCTGGACCGCTTCCTCATCGATATCTTGAGGGATCAGGATTTCATTGGGGATCAAGTGAGATTTTTCCTGGTAAAACTGACCCACATAGGTCAGGAAATCCTCGTCCGGATCATTGTAGTAAGGGAAGAGGTTGACATCCCGCTCGATCAGCTTTCCCTGACGGACAAAGAAGACCTGCACACACATCCAGCCCTTGTCCACGTAGTAGCCAAAGACATCCCGGTTCTGCAAATCCTTGGCCATGACCCGCTGTTTGGTCCGCAGAGTCCCGATAGCCTGGATCAGATCCCGGTACTCGGCCGCCCGCTCAAATTCCATGTTTTGCGCAGCGGTATTCATCTTGACCTTGAGCTCATCGATAATCTTGTCATCCTGCCCTTTAAGGAAATCAGAAACCTCCTGGGCCATGCCCTTGAAGTAGGCCTCGTCCTTGTGACAGACCGTATGAGCCATACACTGCCCTAGATGGTAGTAAAAGCAGACCTTAGAAGGCGGATTGGTACACTTGCGGAAAGGAAAAATCCGATCCAAAAGTCGCTTGATCTCATTGGCCGCCCCTACATCCGGATAGGGACCGAAATAGAGGCCACCATCCTTTTTGACCTGGCGCGTAATGATGAGACGCGGATAGCGCTCATTGGTAATCTTGATGAAGGGATAAGACTTATCGTCCTTGAGCATGATATTGTACTTGGGCTTGTTCTCCTTGATGAGGTTGATCTCAAGAAGCAAGGCCTCAATATTAGACTCGGTGACGATAAACTCAAAATCCACAATCTCAGATACCAGCGCTTCCGTCTTGGTATCGTGGCTCCCTCTAAAATAGGACCGCACCCGATTGCGAAGATTCTTGGCCTTCCCCACATAGATGATGGTACCGTTCTTATCTTTGTGAATGTAACAGCCCGGACTCGTCGGCAAGAGCTCGAGCTTGGATTTAATCAAGTTATTCATACTCTCTATTATAGCAAAAAAGAGAGGTCTTAGCCTCTCTGCACTATTCATACATACTTAGGACCTTAGCCCTTGAGATAGGCTAGCCGGAAGATTGGAACCACATATGGAAGGATGGACATAAAGATCGTAAATAAGACGAAGAACCAGAACCAGAAGGAAGCGAGCGAACGCTGGAAGACTCCTGGTTGGGGTTTATTGACCTGAATGTAAGCCTTAATATCTGTCCATTTGGTCGCAAGAACCACAAGTATGACAATGGATCCGATAGCCAAGACTCCAATTTGTAACCAATTTGCCAATCCGTCATCTACATGATGGGCGACATAAAAGAGACCTTGCGAAATCACAAAGTTATTGAAAATGTGATAGAAAATCGCCCACCAGATGCTGTATTCAAAGGCAATGTAGCCAAATCCTAGCCCGATGATGCTTGCAAAGAAGAGCTGGTCAAAATTTGCATGGAAGAGTCCAAATAAGATGGCTGTCATGGCAATCGCAAAGACTTTGCCGTAGCGCTCCAAGCCTCGCAAACCGGCCCCACGGAAGAAAAATTCTTCTGTAATTGGGCCTAAAAATCCTGCGTACAAAAGCATAGTCCATGAGCGCTCAATAGAATTGCCTATATCTGTAGACGAAGAATGCAGACCAATCGTTTCAAACATGCGCTCGATTACTTGCGTCATAATAGAGGCAAAGACTTGAGAAAAGCCTAGAAAGGCTAGGAAGATAAAGAAGACAGGAAGGGTCATCTTGCGTCCCTTCCGTTTGAGGTCAAATTTAAAAAGGGCCTTTTTGCGGTAAGCATTAAAAAGAAAGAGACCAATTGCAATAGCAATAAAGTAGGGAACTCCGGCCCAGACATCCATTTTCTCTAACGCCTTACTCGGATCTTTCCGAAGCGAGCCAAATAGGACCATTCTATAGAGAGCTCCCCAAATCAAACCTACCATGGTCATAATAAAGAGATAAATGGCTAGTGTTCCGGAATACTTTCCTAGATCTTTTTTAGGGTCTAATAATCGATTGTATTGGTTCATTTGGTTCTCCTAGATAATAAATAAAAACTCGCACAGACTCCTTCGTATAAGACAAAGAAGATCAAAAAGGCATGCATAAAGTAGTCTTCTGGTAATGCAAGAATAATGGAATCCACGCGCGGGTCAAAGAGCCAGGTAGTATCCCCAGCAAATAGGACCTGATGAAAGAGCGTAAAAAATTGATCAAATCCAATGAAAACAGCCAAAGCCGCAAATAGGATCGGAAAGACCATCATCCAAAAGAAGAGATTGCGATAGACATTCAGGTAGCCTTTTTTGACAACCGTTCGCATAAACTGGATAAAGCCAGGTAGGGTGACCAGGAAAACGACCGTCACCAAATGAAACAGGTACTTAACAGCCTCAAAGTGGTGCAAGCCATTTTTGGAAGAGGGGAATTGAGGCATCTTCAACACCCATTGAAAAGGATTGGTCAAGTAGTTCATCAAGACATTAAAATTCTTCATGATGACAGAAGCCGAAAAACCAGTCCTGCTTTGAATCCCCAACCAATGAATCTCCATGGGATAAAGGACCCAAGCCAGAGCAATGGTGAGAAGGATGGCAGCTGACAAGATAAAGAAAACTAGGTTGATTGATTTCAAACTTCTAAGCATCAAAATCCCACTCCGCTAAGCTAGAAACGACATGTGTCGGTGCAATGGGCAAGCTCGGCACTTCCTCTGATTTGGTAAACCCAGTCGTCACCAGAATAGTCGGGATCCCATTGTCAATACCAGCACGGATATCCGTTAGGTAGTTGTCCCCGACCATGACCACTTCTTCTCTTGCAAGCCCCAGGTGTTCAATGGCCTTATCCATGATGATGGCCTTTGGTTTCCCAATGATGACAGGCTCGACCCGTGTCGCTGCTTCGACAAGAGCGATCAGAGATCCTGCTCCCGGCAACAAGCCGCGCTCTGTTGGAATGTTCAAGTCCGGGTTGGTCCCAATAAAGTGTGCTCCTTTTTGAATGGCCAAGGTTGCTTTCGCAAATTTCTCATAATCCACTTGCCAATCAAGTCCAATCACGACATAATCAGGTGCTTCTTCATCTAAGATGAAACCTGCTTCTTCGATGGCGTCTTTGAGGCCTGCTTCTCCGATCACATAAGCCTTCTTGCCCAGATTTTGATCCTTCATATAATCAATGGTCGCAAGGGTAGCTGTATAGATGGTTGAAACTGGGGTTTCAATGTTGAAGTGAGTTGCTAACATCTCCCGAACAGTCTCTGGTGTGCGGGTTGTATTGTTGGTCACAAAGAGATAGGGAATCTCACGCGCCTGCAGTTCATGGACAAAGGCTTCCCCTGCAGGAATCCGTGATTTTCCCTTATAAATGGTGCCATCTAAATCAATCAAATAGCCTTTGTAGTGCATTTATTCTTTCCTTTCTGTCTCTGCTTCTTCTTTCAATTTTTCAGCGTCCACTCGTCCACCAGAACCATATAAGAGCAAGGCTCCAGCATAGAGGACAAACTGTAGGATCAGACCAGTAAAATTGATCCCTTGACTTCCCGATTGGGTAAACAAGAAGGAAGCCACCATAAGAATGACAATAGTCACCAAGAGACCAATGACGGTCGCCTGATCCACACTGATTTGATAAACGGTGCGTTTGCTACTCCGGTTTCGGCCGTCTGACTTGGTTTCCGGTTGCAAATTTTCTACAAAATCTGTTACTAAGGTCGCAGTGAGACTGACGGTTGTGCTAAAGAGCACGCCTTGAGACAAACGATGATAGAAATTAGACCAGAAGGAGCCTGATTGACTGGTAATACCGACTGAAAAGATCACAACAGGCAAGAGAAAGGCCAAGGTGAAATGGATCCAAACGCGAAACCAGCGCACATCTTCTCTTAAAAAGCGACTAAAACTCTCTAAATTCAAACGGTAGCGGAAAAATTTGTAAATTTCTTCCACCAGAATGATGCCCAAAGCACAAAGAGTCAAGAGCCAATCTCCCAACATGTAGAAAGGATTCTTTTGACGCTTGGCATAGGCCACGACCCGTTTTTGGTAGCTTTCAAGCTCCTGTTTTTTATTTTTTAATCTTCTAGTTTCCATAAGTCCAACCCTTTTCTTTCACTTCTTCCCACTCGATCTCTGCTTGAGCATTGATATGCCCGTCTGAGGTAATTTGGTGCAGTGTCGTTAAGCCCTCTTGTTCATATTGTGAGGTGATGGCACCTCCTGCCAGCACTTCTTTGACATATTTCAGATGGACTTTTTTAGGGACATGGTGGGTTAAGAAGTCTGCTCCCATGACCTCAAAGACCCAGTCCAAGTACTTGCTATTGTTGACATGCCCGTTCATATCCAAATCATAAAAACGAACCAGATATTCTTGCTCTACTCCGCCTTCCAATTCTTTGAAACGAGGTCCACGGAGCATGGTTTTTGAGAACTCTGAGTCAAAGGCTTCTGTAATCTCCGGCATAACTGGATGGACCTTGCGCGTATCCCGATCCATCAAGACAAAGGTCGCGACCATCTCAATGATAGTATTTCCTGCTTCATCCTTGATGTTAAAAGCCCGGTAGCAGAAAAGGCGATTGTGGCTCATGGCATAGGTTTCGATGGTGATCTTCTCATCAAAAACAGGGAGACGATCGATCTTCATATTGTAATCCGTGATAATCCAGACTAGATTGTAATTCTCTAGAATGTACATATCACTCATGCCCAGCTCAATCGATTGCATGCCCGATACCTGTAAAGACAGCAAGATCAATTGGGGAATCTTAATAAACCCATTGACATCGCTCATATCAAACGGAATTTTCATGCTGTATTCAAATGTTTTTGCCATCTTCTACTCCAAAATAAACTTCTCTGCTACAGTGTCTCCTAAAAAGAGACCTTTCTTGGTCATTCGTACAATGTCCTTGTCAGGTACCAAAAGGCCCTGTTGGGTCAATTCCTCAACCACTGGTCCATATTGTTGGTCAAAATTCACACCAAACTTTTCTTCAAAACGCTTCTTGGAAACGCCTGTTTTCTTACGGAGTCCTAGAAACATCTCTTCTTCCATCATTTCTGTCTGAGTAAGATGTTCTTCTTGGACACGCGCATTTCCCTCTTCGACAGCCTGCATATAATGACGGATAGGCCCATGATTCTTGTAGCGAACACCATTAACATAGCCGGATGCACCAGCTCCCAGACCATAATACTCGGCATTATCCCAATACATGAGATTGTGCCGACTTTCAAAACCAGGCTTGGAGAAATTGGAAATTTCGTAATGCTCAAAGCCCGCTCGCTCCAACTCCTCAATAATGTATTCAAACATCTCTGCTTCCAACTCCTCTTTAGGTAGAGGAAGTTTACCCCGTCTCATGCGATTCATAAAGACTGTGTGATTCTCCAGAATCAAGCTATAAAGACTCATGTGGGGAATATCGAGGGCAAGAGCCTTAGCAACATTTTCCTTGACCTGCTCCATGGTTTGTGTCGGAAGCGCATAGATGAGATCGATCGAAATATTATCAAAACCAGCCAGCTTCAGACGATCGATATTGTCATAGATATCCTGCTCCTGATGGCTCCGACCAATCTTTTTGAGCAAACGATTATCAAAGGTCTGTACACCCAAAGAAACCCGATTAACCGGTGAATCCTTTAAGACAGCGATCTTATCTGGATTCAAATCACCAGGATTGGCCTCGATCGTCAGTTCTTCCATCTGAGACAGATCAAGCGACTTGGTCAGCTCCTTGAGCAGATAGGCTAGCTGATCTGCAGATAAGGCTGTCGGTGTCCCACCCCCAATATAGAGCGTTCGTAGGTTTGTGATTTCTTCCCGACGAAATTCTTGGATCAAATGCTCCAGATAGGCATCAACCGGCTGGTTTTTGATAAAGACCTTTGAAAAATCACAATAAAAACAAATCTGGGTACAAAATGGAATGTGGACATAAGCGGACGTTGGTTTTGTATGCATACCTCTAATTATACCATAAAAGCACCTAAAACTGCTGGGAAAAATAGAACCCTAGCTCTCGTCAAACAAAGAAAAAGCCGAGATTGGTGACCCAATTTCGGTTCTGATTCTTTCGTTTATTTTCCCATTTCTTGGGTGCGTTTGTAGGCCGCTTCTACACCTGCAATGATATTGCCCCGTAGGCCGACTTGTTCTAGGCGATTGACTCCTGCGATGGTAGAGCCACCTGGGCTACAAACTGCATCCCTTAAGCGTGCTGGATGCTCACCTGTCTCTAAGACCATACTGGCGGCCCCTTTGAAGGTCTGGGCTGCCATCTGCAAAGCTTGCTCTCGTCGTAATCCCAAGGCTACTCCTGCATCCGCCATGGCTTCGATCATTTGATAGACAAAGGCTGGACCACAGCCCGCCACAGCAGTTGCAGGATCCATCAATTTTTCTTCTATTTCGTAGAGGTCCCCTGCTCCTGCTAAGAGCTGTTTGACTTGGGCTACTTGCTGGTCTGTCACTGCTTGGGAGCGGCTCAGACTAATGACACCTTGACCAATGGCTACGGGCGTATTAGGCATGATGCGGATGAGACCCACCCGCTCATTTTTAACTACACTTGCCATTTGCTCCAGTTCCAGACCTGCTGCCATAGACACCAACAGGAGATTGGAACGTTGGCCCAAAATGCCCTGATACTCCTCCAGGAGAGGGAAAATCTGATAGGGTTTGACACCTAAAAAGATCACTTCAGCCTCTTGAAAGACTTGTTCAAGATGAGACGCAGTTCCCCCATACTGGCTGATAAACTCTTCCACCTTTTGAGGGGAACGGTTGACCAAGAGCAGGTCTGTGCTAGCCACTTCTTTTGCGACCGCTTTGGCCAGACTACCCCCCATGTTTCCAAGACCGATAAATGCTACTTTCATGACTTACCTCACTTGACCATTTCCACTGATGATATACTTGTAACTAGTCATTTCCCGCAGTCCCATCGGACCACGTGCATGTAGTTTCTGCGTCGAGATCCCCATTTCGCAACCTAGGCCAAATTGGCCCCCGTCTGTAAAGCGTGTGGACGCATTGACATAAACAGCTGCTGAATCCACTAGCTTGGTGAAGTAAGCGGCTGTCTCCGAATTTTCAGTCACAATAGCATCCGAATGATGGGTGCTATGAGCTTCTATGTGGTCCACCGCTTCCTCTACTCCATCAACGACCTTGACTGCTAAAATATAATCTAAAAATTCGGTATCAAAATCCTGGTCCTGCGCTGCTGTCCCCGAAATGATGGCTTGTGCTTGCTTATCCAGACGCAACTCGACCGATCTTTCCTGCTCATCCACTAAGCGCTCTTTGACCAAGGGCAAGAAATCAGACGCAATCGCTTGATCGACCAACAAGACCTCCATAGCATTGCAGACAGAGGGGCGACTAGTCTTGGCATTTTCGATAATGGCGAGTGCTTTCTGGAAATCAGCTTCCTTGTCCACATAGACATGGACAATCCCTGTTCCTGTCTCGATCACAGGGACAATGGCATTTTCAACCACTGCTTGGATCAAGCCAGCACCACCACGTGGAATGAGCAAGTCCAAGTAAGCCTTGGCCTTCATCATAGCAAGGCTCGAAGCCCGACTCGTATCTTGGATCAGTTGGAGAAGGTCTGGATTGAGTCCGGCTTCTTCCAATCCAGCCTTGAGAGCAGTCACGATCGCTTGGGCAGAATGAAAAGCATCCTTTCCCGTACGAAGGACTACTGCATTTCCACTCTTGATAGCAAGCGCTGCAGCGTCTGACGTTACATTTGGACGGCTTTCATAAATGATCCCAATGACACCCATGGCGACTCGAACTTTCTGGATTTCAAGGCCATTCTCCAAAACTTCAGTATCCAGCACTTCCCCAATCGGATCTGGCAGATCGATTAAAGCACGGATCCCTTGTGCCATCCCTGCAATCCGCTCTTGATCAAGAAATAGGCGATCGAGCATGACTTCAGAGATCTTCCCGCGTGCCGCTTCCATATCGATTTGATTGGCTGCTAAAATGGCTTCCGTCGCTTTCAGAAGTTGGCCGGCCATGGCTTCTAAGGCCTGATTTTTAAGAGCCGTACCGGCCGTATTGATGCTTTTCTTAGCCGATCTCGCTAAGGCTAATTGTTCTTGTGTTGTTTCCATACATTTTCCTTTAGAATTCTGTAAAGAGTAAGTCAATCTCAGGGGTTACCGAGATCCAATCATCACGATGGATAAGGATTCCCTTGGCTTTTTTAGATTGGAGCATATCGCGCACAGCCGACTGGCCGAGACGAACTTTCCCTTTCCCTAGCAATTGGCCTGACTCTTGATGATAGACGCTGACGATGTCTTGATAAGAGAAATCCCCTTCTACCTTGGTCACACCAGAAATTAATAGGCTCTTTCCATGATCCAACAAGGCCTCAGCTGCTCCAGCATCCACCCAAACAGCCCCTTTACTTTCTGCATAAAAGGCTAGCCATTGCTTCTGGGTTTTTAACCCCTTGTCCTCGGCTAGGAAGTAACTACCATCTGCTTGTTCTTGCGCCGCTTCGATCAAGGCATCAGGCTTGAGAGACGAGCAAATATAGACGGGAACTCCTGACTCTGTCGCAAGGGTGGCTGCCTTGAGTTTAGTCAGCATTCCGCCAGTTCCATTGCTACTACCCGCACCTCCAGCCATCTCGATCATTTCTCGTGAAATATGCTCGATCCGCTCCAAACGCTTGGCTGTTGGATCCTGAGAAGGATTGGCTGTATAGAGACCGTCTACATCCGTCAAAAGAACTAATAGATCCGCTTGGACCATGGCCGCAACCTGCGCACTCAAGGTATCATTGTCTCCTACTTTTAGCTCAGCGATCGAGACCGTATCATTTTCATTAATAATCGGAATCGCCCCACGGTTGAGCAGAACAGAAAGGGCCTGGTGGGCATTCTTATAGCGACGTTGATCCGCAAAGTCATCCTGGGTTAATAAAATTTGTGCAGAAACAATGTTGCGTAAAAGAAGATTAGAGGTATATTCTTCCATCAGTAAACCTTGACCGACTGCCGCAGAGGCTTGCTTGTCTGCCACCTTGATCGGCCGTTTCTTAAAACCAAGGGAACCAAACCCCGCAGCAACCGCCCCAGATGAGACCAAAATCAATTCATGACCCGATTCGTGTAAGAGAGCCAACTGCTGGGTAATGACCTTGATCTTCTGTCTGGAGAGGCTCCCGTCTGGATTGGTTAAAGACGAGGTTCCTACTTTAAAGACGATTCGTTTTGCTTTCATCTCTATGATTCTTTCTAATACTATTTATTTCGAATTTAATGAAAGTGAGGCTGGGTCAAAAGTCCTAGCCTCTCAATTGTTTTTGGATTGTCGAACAAGACGCAGTGGTTGAGTGGACTCTACTACGCTGATTTATAAGCTTTTACAGCCCTACTCAATTGTGCGGAGGTGGGACAGAAATCGAATTCTAACGAATCACCGATTTCTGTCCCACTCTCTTTTTTCATTATCCGTTTCGAAGGTCTTCCAGCGTTTTCTCAAAGATCGCTGGCACTTCTGCTGTAAATTCCAAAGTCTCTCCTGTGCGAGGGTGGGTAAAGCCAAGTGTCCGCGCATGAAGAAACTGTCCTTGTCCTTTGAGTGTCTTCTTAGGACCATAAGCAGGGTCTCCAGCCACTGGATGGCCGATATAGGCCATGTGCACCCGAATTTGGTGGGTGCGACCGGTCTCCAGTTGCAACTCTACCAGCGTGTAATTTCCAAAGCGCTCCAAGACTTGAAAACGGGTCACAGCAGGCTTGCCTTTAGCTGTCACCGCTTGTTTTTTGCGGTCCTTTTCACTGCGACCAATTGGTGCTTCAATCACACCCCGATCATTGGGAAGATTGCCATGGACAATGGCCCAATACTTCCGGAGAGATTTTTTGTCTTTTAACTCCTCGGCCAAAGCGATATGGGCTTGGTCATTTTTTGCGACCATCAAGAGACCTGACGTGTCTTTATCGATCCGGTGGACGATCCCGGGACGCAATTCCCCATTGATTCCTGAGAGATCCTTGACATGGTATAAAAGGGCATTGACCAAGGTCCCACTGGTATGACCCGCACTCGGGTGAACAACCATGCCTTGGGGTTTATTGACCACCACCACATCCTGGTCCTCATAGACGATGTCTAAGGGCAGATCTTCTGCTTCATAGCTGACCTCTTCCACTTCTGGGACTTCATACTGGACGATGTCACCTTCTTTGACCGTATACTTAGCTTTTTTCACAGTACCATTGACCAGAACTTTTCCTTCTTTGATCTGCTCATTGGCCACACTTCGTGACAAGGACGTCAAATCTGCCAAAGCCTTATCCAGTCGCGCACCGGCTACTTCAATTTTAATGTCCATGCGTTTCCTCTTTCAACATCAGGATCAGGAGCAAGAAAACTCCAACTGTCAAATAACTATCTGCTACATTAAAAATTGCAAAATTCATAAAATCCAGGTGGAACATATCGACGACAAAGCCTTGACGCAGGCGATCGATAAAATTCCCCAAGCCACCTGAAATGACTAAGGTCAAGCCTGTCACCATCCAAAGCGATCCCTTGAGGTGCTTATAGAGATAGTAAAAGGCCCCCACCATCACGACTAGAGTGATAAGGGTAAAGAACCATTGCTGATTTTCAAGAAGTGAAAAGGCTGCACCTGTGTTTTGAAGATAGGTCAGGCTGACCACATGAGGGACAAAGGATTTCACGACACCCAGTGGAATATGCTTCACCACATACCATTTGACCAACTGATCCAGGATGACCAATAGCACGATTGCTACCGGAATCATTGTTTTTCTCTTCATTTCTTACCTCTTTTGATCAAAATATTCGACCATGACTTCGACAAACTTCTCTGCTACAGGGGAAAGATCCACTTCTTCACGTTTGACATAGACCATTTTATTGTCCAAGTTGTCTTCTAAAGGAATCACGGTAATACCATTCACTGACTGACTGTCCAAAAAGCCAGAGCCTGTCGCATAAGCATCCGTTCGCTCCAAAATTCCATTTAAGGTAGCCCGGTCTGTCACGTTGAACATTTGGGAGCTCGAGCTGGTATCGACAAAGTTCTCTGAATAATAGAGGTACTCATCTTTTTCTTGGGTAAAACGAACGGTTGGTAGCTGAGCTAGATCTTCCATGACCAGCTTTTTCTTATTAGCCAGAGGGTGTCCCTTGCGAAGGTAAATATGGGTCTGAAAAGGAATCAGATCCACCACTTCAAGTCCTAATTTATCAACCCGTTGCATAATTCCCTTGGTATTTTGACGGTTGAGATAAATAATCCCCAACTCACTATGCCCTTGAGCTACTTCATCCAAAATTTGGACCGTCGTTGACTCAAAGATGCGGAAGTTTTTATTTTCCGGATAACGCGTCGAGAATTCCGTCATCAAAGGAGGCAAAAAGTCATAGTGCTGACCGGAAATAGAGAATTCTTTTTTCTCTTCTTCAGGGCTAGCATATTGATTTTGAAAAACATCAAAGCCCTTGACGACTTCTTGCGCCTTTTCATAAAATTCCATTCCCCGACGGGTCAAAAAAGTCCCTGAGCTGGTCCTACGAAAAATCTTAAAGCCTAGTTCTTTTTCCAGATCACGTACAGCAATCGATAAACTTGGCTGACTCACATACATCTTTTCAGCGGCCTCACGAAAGGTCCCACTATTGGCAATGGCCACGACATAACGTAATTGTTGTATATTCATTCAAATTTCCTCATTACAGTATCTAATAATTATATCATAAAAATCACACTGAAAGAAGCCTGAGAAATGAAAAAAACAGGCCTCACTTCCATCAAAAAAACTCGAAGACGAAAAATCACCATAGCCGATCAGCTATGGTGATTTGTTATGAAACCTTAGATTTCATTAGAAATTATTTTGCTTTTGCAGCATATTCTTCGTTCCGTTTGATCATTTGTTTTCTGTACCAAGCGAAGATTCCGATATAGAAGGCCAAGAAGACAACTACACCAAGGATCAATTTGATATCACCAGATGTTGCGTTACCGATTGTCCAACCGAGCAATTTTTCAACTGGTCCTTCAAGAGTTGAGTGAGTGATCAATTGAGTAGAAGCTACCCCTTTAGGGAAGGCATCAACACTCTTAGCCAATTGAGTTGCAAATGGTGCAATCAATGTTCCTGAAAGAAGGAAGAGTGGCAAGAGAAGGCTTCCGAAGATGATCATACGGATCAATTTACCACGTGTCACAACCAAGAGAGCTGGAGTCACACCCATTGCGATGATCCCTGCAAGTGGCAAGATGCCATTTCCGACTTTAGAAAGAAGCACTGCCTCGATCAACATGATTGGTGCAAGTACGTTGGCACAAGCCCAGATTTCAGCACGACCAGCGATGAATGGCCAGTCCAAACCGATATTAAATTTACGTCCTTGAAGACGTTTTGTAGCAACGTTTGTAATACCTTGTGACAATGGTTCTACCGCTGCGATGAACCAAGAACCGATCAATGAGAACAATTCCAAGCTGACACCGGCAGTCAAACCAAGGCTCAACCAACCTTTAACAACCAATTCCCAAGTTTTAGCATCAGCAACACCAGCTACTGGATGTGGAGTACCCATGATACCGATGACGATACCAAGAAGGAAACCGATAAAGAATTTAGAACCCCAGAAACCGATCTTCTTGTTCAATTTAGCGGCGTCAAAGTCGTATTTATCAAGACCAGGAAGAACTTTATCAAAAATCTTATCCAAGACCATGATGATTGGGTTCATCATGTAGTTCATGTGAGTTGATGTCATTGGTGATGAACTTGGTGCATTCAACAAATCATCAAATGTTGGTTTCATCAAATCTGAGTTGATGATTTTCATAATTCCTACGAGGACAACTGCAAGAGTTGCAACAAAGAGTGAAACTCCTGCGCTCACTCCATTCTTGTCCGCATACCATTTGATCAAAAGACCAGTGATAGACAAGTGCCAGATATCGAAGATATCGACGTCAAGTGTGTCAGTTTTCTTAATAGCCAACATGACAACGTTAACGATCAACATGATCAATAAGAAGTAAAGGGTCCAAGCAGATCCCCAAGTGATAGTCGCAAGTGGTGCCCAACCAACGTCAGTGATATTTAATTGAATACCAGTATTCTCAACAAATTTTGCAAGAGATGCTGAGAAAGCAGTATTAAGCATACCGATAATGGCACCGATACCAGTAAGAGCGATGGCAAGTTTGATACCACCTTCAAGCGCTTTGGAGAATTTCACTCCAAATAAGAGAGCCAATAAAGTCAATACGATTAACATGATGATTGGAGCACCCATATCTAGAATGGGTTTGAAAATCGTATTGGCAAAATCTATAATGCCATTCATAATAAATCCTCCCGATTTATAGTTATTTTGTAAAATACACAATTGATGCATCCAAGAATATTATTGGATAGCGTTTACAAATACATCTAAAAAAATATCAATGTAATCCATGTTCTTTAATGGCTGCTTCGATGCTATCAAAGACTGGTGCACTCATCGCAGGAATACGGAACAAAATTGGACCTGCTTCAATCACTGGAATACCAGGATCAAATCCTAAATCAGTTGCAGCGATTGGAGTAAAGATATCATAACCAGAAATCAAATCTTCATTGACATCTTTGACCATGACCGCATCGCAATGCACATCATAACCACGGTTTGACAACTCTTCTTCTACCGCACTCTTGATTTGGTGGCTAGAGTTGACGCCTGCACCACAGGCAGCTAAAATTTTAATCATTTGGATGTCCTCCATTATAAATATTTACGAATGTTTTAGGAAATCGATTCCGTGATATAGTCGTAGAGTTTTTCTTCACTATCCAGTTTCGATAAAGCTTCCAAATTGCCATTTGACGTAAAGAAATCCATCAATTGGGCCAGGATATTGGTCTGGCTCGAGCTCGAGTTATTGATGATAAAGAATAAGAGCGAAACTTCTACTTCTTGATCCGGAGCGATCATATTATGAAAAGTAACTGGCTGATCCAAACGAACTACAACCACATTCTCCGTGAGATTATGAACGATATCCGTGTGAGGAATGGCTACATTTGGTAAATCCTTACCCAGAAATCCCATATCCAACCCTGTTGGGAATGACTTTTCACGCTCTAACAAAGCAGAACGATAAGTTGAAGCAACAATTTTTCTCTCTTCGAGGAGACTTGCTACTTGATTGAAAAGATCTTCTTGATTGTCAGCATGTAAGCAAAATACCAGATCTTTACTAAAAAGCTGATTTAAGGCCACTTTCATTACCTCCTTATCTTTCCAAATGTTTATACTATGAGTATATCACTATAATAACTTATTGTCAATATAATTTTGATATTTTTGCATGTAAAAAGTGAATTTTTGAACATAAAAAAAGACGAGCCTGTAAGACTCATCTTTCTATAGAATAAAATCTATTATTTTGCGATTGGGTAAACAGAAACTTGTTTTTTATCGCGACCTTTACGTTCGAAGCGTACTACGCCTTCAACTTTTGCGAACAAAGTATCGTCTCCACCACGTCCAACGTTCACACCTGGGTAGATGTGAGTACCGCGTTGACGGTAAAGGATAGATCCACCTGTTACAGTTTGTCCATCAGCTGCTTTAGCTCCAAGACGTTTTGCTTGTGAATCACGTCCGTTTGATGTAGAACCTCCACCTTTTTTGTGGGCGAAAAGTTGCAAGTTAGCAAGATTCAATTTCAACATAATTGTTTTCCTCCAGTTAGTTTTCTGTGATAACTCTTGTTTGGACGAACTCTGATGAGTTCTCCGATAAGTTGGCCATCCCTAAGAAAAATGATTCAAAGAATAATTGGGTCATTTCTCTTTGATGGGGTGGGATTTCATTCGGGATGGTTACCCGAAGAAAGCCACCTTCTTCTTCGTTTAATTCTAGGTCCGGTTCATAGCCCGCAAATTTCTCAACAGAGTTGACAAAGTTAATGGCTAGAGTCGAAACCGATGCACACACGACATCAAAGCCGTATTCACCGCTTCCAGCGTGCCCAGTGATCTCTGCACTCCTCAGCTCGCCATCCTCGGCTCTCTCAAAGACTGCCTGTATCATGTGTTCTCCTAAAAATTAAGCGTTGATTGCGTTGATGACAACTTTAGTGTAAGGTTGACGGTGACCTTGTTTACGGTGGCTACCTTTTTTAGGTTTGTACTTGTAAGTAACAACTTTCTTTTGTTTTCCTTGTTTTTCAACAGTTCCAACAACAGTAGCTCCTGAAACAAGTGGAGTTCCGACAACAGTGTTTTCACCACCAACAAGAACAACTTCGTTAAATGTAACTTCTTGACCAGCTTCAACGTTCAATTTTTCAACGTAGACTGCTTGACCAACTTCAACTTTAACTTGTTTTCCGCCAGTTTTAATGATTGCGTATGTGCTCATTATGCACCTCCTATGTATTTTTGGGTTTCCCCGTATTTTTGTGAAGACTCGCCTAGCATCGTGGGACGAACCACTTCAGCTCATAAGGATGAGCGACGATGTTCGAGCGGTTGCACAGGCATGTGCATAGTCAACTTTATAAGTATAACACTTCTATCCAACAATGACAAGTCTTTTTGCCTTTGAAAACGGATTTTCATAGAAAAAATCCCTTTATTTCTAACGTTTTTTTGGAAGTACTTCTCTCTACCTTACTTTATTCCTTAAATTTAAAGTCTCTAAAACTCATTTTGGCTTTTGAAGAATCATTCATAGCCTTCATTTTTTCTTCTTGTTCCTTGGTAATTTTGATTGGGATTGCGGCAGCGGTATTGGGTTTCAACACCCCTGATTCGCTCACTTCATAGTTCACTGTGACATCTTTGAAAAGTGGCTCTCCATCATATTCTAGATTTAGAACAAAGGATCCATCACGATCGATCGTTGAGGTGGTGCGATTCACAATAAAGAACAAGGCTAAACGGTTTTCCTCATCTCCAAAGGTATATCCTGGGAAAAAGACAAATAATTTTCCAGGTTCTCCAAGGGTTGGATGTTCCTTGATAAATTTCTCAGACGCTTCCAAGATTGCATTTTCCTTGTCTTTATACTGGTCGGCTCTGACAAATGTGAGGGGTTCTTTTTTACTGCTGGTCGACTGGCTAGTCTTCTCTTCTTTTTTGGGGCCAGTAAATGACACCTTCACACAGCCTGTCAACAAAAGCACACTTGTCATTAGCACGATAATTTTTTTCATTTTCTTTCCTTCTATTCAGTGATAAAAAGAGGCCGGAGCATCCCAGTCTCTATTATAAGAGGTCCTCGATCAGGTTATCAACCTCGTCTTTTTCCACTTTTGGAGTAATCTCTGTTACAATGATGCCGGCTACAGCTCGCTCAACCAAAGCTTCCACATCCATGCGTTGCTCATACTGCTCCGCATTCTTCAGTTTTGGATTGGTCTTTGGACGGTCAGGCGCAAAAATCGTACAACAATCTTCAAATGGTTGAATCGAGATCTCAAAAGTATCAATCGCTTGTGCAATGTCAATGATCTCCAGCTTATCCATGGTTACTACTGGACGAATGATCGGCGTATTGGTCACTGCATTAATAGCCTGCATACTCTCTAAGGTTTGACTAGCCACTTGTCCCAAGCTCTCACCATTGATAATGACCAGACCACGTCTTTCCTCACGAATACGGTCCGTAATGCGCATCATAAAGCGACGGGTCAGGGTCATGAGATAGGCTTCAGGCGCTTTGGCCTTGATCTCCTCTTGGATCTCTGTGAAGGGCACCTCGATAAATTGGATATTGCCGCCAAATTTGGTCAACTTCCGGGTTAGGTCTTGCGCTTTTTTCAGCGCACCTGGACTTGTATAAGGGGGACTCGCAAAGTGAACCGCTTCGATATCCACACCACGCTTCAAGGCCAAATAACCAGCTACTGGAGAGTCGATCCCGCCAGACAGCATGAGCATGCCCTTGCCAGAAGTGCCCACAGGAAGTCCACCTGCTCCCTTAATGGTTTCGTAAGAAATATAAGCTGCTTCTTCCCGAATTTCGACTTGCAGGTTGATATCTGGCTTTTTCATCTGAGCCTGAATGGTTGGAATGGCTTCAAAGACAGCACCACCCAAGGTTTGATTGAGTTCGCGACTATCGAGCTCAAAGGTATGGTCACTGCGCTTACTTGAGATTTTAAAGGTCAGGCCTTCCTTGTAAATCTCCTTCATAATCTCTTGTACAGCTGCTTTCAAGGCTGGAACTGATTTTTCAATCTTGTAAACGGGTGAAAAATTTTGGATTCCAAAAACCTGCTTGAGGGATTCGGCTACTGGTTCATAATCCGTCCCATGAAGATAAGCATGTGCCCGATCGCGGTCGGCTGTCACTTTGACAGCTGGATAGATAGATAAAACATCTTGGATATTATTGCGCAATTTATTGATAAAACGCATCCGGTTCTTTCCCTTAGTAGAAAGCTCACCATAGCGAATCATAATTTCTGAATAGGTTAAGGTCATGTTGATTTCTTTCTAAAATTAACGTACTTTTCGGGTTTTTTCATATATCAGTTTGAACTTGGTCAAGAATTGCTCGACTTGGCTCATGTCATTTTCAAAATCGAGACTTAAGCGGACAGCTGTCTGGGCGATACTCTTGTCCACTCCCATGGCAATCAAGGTACCAGCTGGTTTTCCAGCCTTGGACGAGCAGGCACTGGTCGTTGAGATATAGATGTCAAACTCTTCAAAGGCGTGCACGACGACTTCTCCACGGACTCCTTTGATCCCAAAAGTCAAGATGTGAGGTGCAAAGTAATCTTCACCAGAAAAGATAGTGACATCCGGATAGCTAGCCAATTCTTTGCGGATCACTTCTTTCATCTGCTGGGTCTTGCTAGCAAATGCTTCTTGATTTTCCATAGCTAAACGTAGGGCTTTTGCAGTTGCTGCGATACCCGCTACGTTTTCTGTTGTCGAGCGCATTTCTTTTTCTTGACCACCACCCGTTAAGAGGGGTGTGATCTTTTTGCCTTCTTTGATGTAGACAAAGCCAACTCCACGAAGGCCATGGAATTTGTGACTAGAGAAGGTCGCAAAGTCCACGCGCTCTGGTAGATAGACCTCTGTTGCTACCTTGGCTAAAGCTTGAACAGCATCGACATGGAAACTAATCGTTGGGCGATCTTCTAGGAGAGCCGCGATGTCATGGATGGGCTGGATGGAGCCAATTTCATTGTTGACGGCCATAATAGAAACCAAGGTCGTATCTGGACGAAGGAGACGAGCCAGTTCATCTACTTTTACAAAGCCACGCGCATCCACTGGAGCATAATCCACTTCGAATCCCTGCGTCTTTAACCAAGCAGCGGACTCCTTGATAGCGGGATGCTCGATGTCAGAGACAATGATATGCTTGCCATAAGGGGCTTTCTCAAAGGCAACACCCTTGAGGACCCAGTTGTCCCCTTCTGTCCCACCAGACGTGAAATAAATTTCCTCAGCTTTTTTCCCAATCAGCTCCGCAATCTGTTTTCTAGAAGCCTCTAAAATACGAGTCGCTTGACTACCTAGATTGTGCAAACTAGAAGGGTTGCCCCAGATCCGTGTCGCTACTTCTGTATAAGTCGCAAGGACCTCTGGATAAGGTTTCGTCGTTGCTGAATTATCAAAATAAATCATGTCCTACGCATCCATCACTTTCTTTTTACGTAACTTTTATTTTATCATTTCTAACCGCTCGGGACAAGGATTTGATCAAATCTCTCTTTTGAAATCCACACGCTAAAATCCATTTAATTTTAGACATTTTTCAGAAAATGACTTATAATAAGAAAGTATTAGAAAACAATTTTTGATAGAAAGAGAAAGAACATGTCACACTATTCAAGAAGCAACAAAAACCAAAAACCAGAAGATACTACAGATTCAAGACCCTCACGTGGTGAAAAAGTCAAACAAGGCCTATCCGTATTTCAAACGGTTGTAGCTACGATTGCCAGTCTCTTAGGGATTATCGTCACTTCCTTTACCATTATGAGCCTCCTCAACAAGGACAATCAAAAATCCGATAACAAACCTTCAAGTAGTACCAGTGTGGTCGTCGTTCACGATAAGAGTTCTGACTCCACCGCGACAGACACCAACACAAATACCAATACGCAAACCGATTCAAGCAATACAGAGACAAGTTCTCAAAAAGAAACCAATAGTTCCTCCGCTGCAGACACCAGTTCATCTGCCGCGCAAGATCAAGGTTCCACCGCGACAGACAGTGGTGCAGATACAGCCACATCTGGATCTAACTAAAAGAATCAGTAAGGACGCCCTTACTGATTCTTTTTTGGTTTTGATCCCGGCTTTTTCTGATTTTTATAGAAAGCATCGATCTCGTTGTCCTACTCCCATTTGAGCTTTGAACGCTCTTTCTGAATTTGATCCAATTGTTCATATGGAAACTTATTTGGTCTATCTCTGTAAGCTGATTCTGCTAATGAAGCATATAGATTATCAAAACTTTTTAAATTCCAATTACTCAATAGGTTCTCCTCCTATACTTATATAATCTCCCATAGCCATTTCTTCAAGATTGACAGTTCCATCATCATTAATTGGGATATCTACTCCCCAACCCGATTCTTCAATATGATTTATACGTCCATAAACATTCATATAATATTCAGGAGTTGTCAGTCCACCATCACTCCACTGCGTCTGATCCCAATCAATCTGAACGGATTCAACTTTTGAATTTTGTGCTTTGACTAAATCAATAACCTTCTGTTCATGTTCTTTTAGGTAGTCAAGTTGTTCTTTTTTTATCTCTTCTTCTGTTTTTTGTACAACTTTCTTTGAGGATGGGGCCGTTACCTTCTGTTCGGGTCTTTTGTTCAGATTCATGATTTTTCCTCCTAGAAAAACCAGTCCTAGTATCGGTAACAGGAGGACCAAAAATAATTCTACTCTTCTTTTCATTTCTTTTTCTCCTATCAATCATTTCATGACTGAATGGGCCAGTCACTTTCTTTACTATTATAGCATCTTTCATTTGAATCTCAATCTAAGTCACTAGTTAGAGACTTTATGCAACAATCATAAAAGAACTTGCGGTGTTTTGCTAGAATATAGATAATCCTTTTTTACAAATAACAGCTAAGTGATGCTAAAAATTCAAATGTTGTATTTTTGTAGAGCATCTAAATATAGAATGAAACTTTCCGCTGTGAGAAAAGTGCTAGAAACACCATTATTTCTAGCACTCGGGAGTTTTGGGAGTAAAACAGTTTGGGAAACTGTTTTAGCCTGAGCCTAAAAATTAAAAAGCAAAGGGGTCCAGAACTAATTGAACACGGGCTGCGGATTGTGTCAAAAAGACAAGTTTTCCTAGAATCAAAAGATTCTGCGTCAAACTTCCTATTTTGACTTTATCCGCGAACACCCTTTGTATCTTTGATAAGTCATGGAACTTCTTCGAAGTTCGCTGACGTCCGTACTCACTTAAGGAAAGTTTCTAAGAGGAGTTTATCTTAAATCAAAAAAGAACCCGAAGGTCCTTTTTTGGTTTATTTCCGGTACATCTTTACTTGTAAGTAAAGATCGTTATAGATGCCGAGCCATTTTTTTCCAAGTTGTTGGTAGACTTCCAAATGTTTTAGCGTTTCATCGCTTGGATAAAAGGCTTGATCATTTCGGACATCTTCAGGCAACATGGCTTTGGCTTCTTTATTTGGCGTTGAGTAGCCAACATAAAGAGCATTTTTCAAGGCATTTTTTGGTCGAAGCATAAAGTTAATAAAGGCATAAGCGGCTTCTTTATTTTTCACCGTTTTGGGAATGACAATGTTATCAAACCAGAGGTTGCTGGCTTCGGTCGGAACGACATAGCGAAGATCCTTATTGGCATCCAACATTTGGCTAGCTTCTCCTGAGAAGGTCACCCCAATAGCAGCATTGTTTTGGATCATATAGCCCTTCATCTCATCGGCCACTAAAGCTTTGATATTTGGCGTCAAGGTGTAGAGTTTATCCACTGCTTCTTGCAATTTCTTTGGATCCTTTTCATTGAGGCTATAACCTAAGGTATTGAGCCCAATTCCCATCATCTCACGCGCACCATCATACATCATGATGTCGTTTCGATATTCTTCGCGCCAAAGATCTGACCAGTGTTCTGGAGCTTCTTTGACCATCTTGGTATTGTAGATAATTCCCAAAGTCCCCCAGAAATATGGAACGGAATATTGATTTCCTGGGTCAAACGATTGATTCAAGAGCCTTGGATCAATGTGTTCCATTCCCTTGATCTTTGATTGGTCCAATTTTTCAATCAGGTGTTCATCCATCATTTTAGCGATCATGTATTCACTCGGAATGGCAATATCGTAGGTGGTTCCCCCTTGCTTGATCTTAGTATACATGGCTTCGTTGGAATCAAAGGTATCATACTGTACCTGAATTCCCGTCTCTTTGGTAAATTCCTTGAGCAAATCTGGATCGATATAATCTCCCCAGTTATAGATGACCAACTTGTCACTATTCTTGGTATTCATGCTGGCTTCGATCTGATGGCTAATTCCCCAGAGGATCAAGATCACCATGACAATTCCTGTTAGGAATGAATAGAGTTTTTTCATGCTGCTTCCTCCTTTTCACGGGTAATAAAGTAATAACCGATGACCAAGAGCACACTAAAGAGAAAGACAAGGGCTGACAAGGCATTGATGCTAAGGGAGATCCCTTGACGGGCACGAGAGTATATCTCTACAGACAAGGTGCTAAAGCCATTCCCAGTTACAAAGAAGGTCACGGCGAAATCATCAAGAGAATAGGTAAAGGCCATAAAGTAACCGGCAATAATGGCTGGTGTCAGATAGGGCATCATAATCTCTTTCAGCATTTGCACTTGGGTCGCTCCCAAGTCATAGGCTGCATGGACCATATCCCGGTTCATTTCCTTAAGCCGTGGCAAGACCATCAAGACCACAATCGGAATCGAGAAGGCCACGTGGCTCGCAAGAACAGATAAGAAGCCTAGCTGGTACTTAACCGTGGTAAAGAGAATCAAGAAGCTAGCTCCAATCATAACATCTGGAGCTACCATGAGGATGTTGTTGATGGAAAGCAACGGTCCTTCTAATTTTTTCTTGGATTGATAAATATAAATAGCTCCAAAGGTCCCGATCACTGTCGCAATCAGGGCGGATAAGAAAGCTAAAAAGAAGGTCTCTGTCAGAATCAGCATCAAGCGAGTATCCGCGAATAACTCTTTGAAATGCTCCATGGTAAAGCCAGTAAAAGCATTCATATCTCCCCCTTTATTGAAGGCATAAAAGATCAAATAAAAGATCGGGAGATAAAGGATGAGAAAGACAAATCCTAGATAGAAATGAGATACTTTTTTCATCGTTCTCTCCTTTCTCTCGTAGCCCACATGATAAGGAGCATGGCAAGGATCAGCACAACTCCAATGGTAGAACCCATTCCCCAGTTTTGCGTTGTCAAGAAGTGCTGTTCAATCGCAGTTCCCAAGGTAATAACACGGTTCCCACCGATCAAACGTGTCAACATGAAGAGGCTGAGACTAGGGATAAAGACCGACTGCACGCCTGAGCGAACCCCATTCATGGACAAAGGAAATACGACTCGACGGAAGGTATCCCAACGATTGGCTCCCAAATCATAGCTAGCATTGATCAAGTTCGGATCCAAATCATCTAAGACGTTGAAAATCGGGAGAATCATAAATGGTAACTCGATGTAGCTGGCTACAAAAATGAAGGAGAAATCCGTAAAGAGGATCTGCTGTGGACCGATTCCGATAAAGCTTAAAAAGCTATTAATAGAACCGTCTTGACCAAAGATCCCAATAAAGGCATAGGCCTTGAGCAAAAGATTGACCCAGGTTGGAAGGACAATCAACATCAGCCATAGCTGGCGATGCTTGAGTTGGGTCAAGAAGTAAGCAGTCGGATAAGAAATCAAAAGTGTCACCAAGGTGACAATCCCCGCATAAAGGACCGAGTTAAAGCTCATCTTTAAATAGGTCAGGTTTTGAGCGGTGAAGAATTCCTTGTAGTTGTCTAGTGAAAATTGCCCTTCAACGTTGAAAAAAGATTGCAAGACAATCAAGACCACAGGAGCCAACACAAAAAGGAAAATCCACAAGAAATAGGGGAGGGTAAACAGATTAGAGGTTGTTTTCTTCATCTCTCTCCTCCTCAATGGCATTAATCAAACCAGCTTCTTGCTCTTCGATTTCTACATATTCCTCAATCCGAGCATCGAATTCTTCTTCCGTTTCATTGAGACGCATGATATGGATATCTTCTGGTTCAAAGTCGAGTCCAATCACTTCTCCTACGATGGCCTTACGAGTCGAGTGAATCATCCACTCATTGCCCAAATCATCATAAGCGATAATTTCGTAATGCACCCCACGGAAGAGCTGGGTATCAACCTTAACTTGAAGTTTGCCCTCTTCAGGAAGAGTGATTTGCAAGTCTTCTGGTCGAATGACCACTTCGACTGGTTCATTAGGACGCATCCCACCGTCCACGGCTTCAAAGCGTTTGCCATTGAACTCAACCAAGTAGTCCTCGATCATGCGTCCATCTAGAATGTTGGACTCCCCGATAAAGGTGGCAACAAAGTGGTTGATCGGCTCATCATAGATATCTACAGGAGTTCCCGATTGGACAATCTCTCCTTCATTCATGACGAAGATCCAGTCACTCATGGCAAGAGCTTCTTCTTGGTCATGGGTCACAAAGACAAAGGTAATGCCTAAGCGTTGTTGCAATTCCCGCAGTTCATACTGCATGTCTGTCCGCAGTTTCAAGTCAAGGGCTGACAAGGGTTCGTCCAAAAGGACCACGCGCGGTTCATTGATGATAGCCCGGGCAATGGCTACCCTCTGGCGTTGACCACCAGACAGTTTTTGGATCGAGCGTTTCTCAAATCCTTCCAACTGCACCATTTTCAAGACTTCTGAGACACGACGTTCAATTTCCGCCTTGTCCACCTTCTTCAAACGAAGGGGAAACGCCACATTTTCAAAGACCGTCATGTGTGGAAATAGGGCATAGGATTGAAAGACGGTGTGGACATCCCGTTTGTTGGTTGGGACATCATTAATCCGTTCCCCATCAAGATAGACATCCCCACTGGTCGCATCTAAGAGACCAGCGATGATATTCAGAATCGTAGACTTTCCTGATCCAGATGCTCCAAGAAGGGTATAGAACTTCCCTTCTTCCAACTCAAAGTTGATATTCTTTAGGACAACGGTACCGCTATCTTCAAAGACCTTTGAAACATTTTTAAACTCAATAATCGGTTTTTTCAATTCACATAAATTCCTTCTTTACTATACATACCAAACTGCTTCCCTTACAGAAAGCAGTGGCTGACAGAAGATCTGTCAGACCACCAATACCTCTCGGGGACTTACAAGACTGCCCCACCTATTTACGGTATCGATAGGCACTCACCCCCTTTCCATTCTGAGGTAAATCGGATACCTTAGTACTAACCTATCATGTAGGCTCTTTATTTTTGACCGATAATGCGAACTTCTGGCTCTAGACGGACACCTGAGTGTGCTTCGACTGCCTCAATCACATGGGCGATCAAGTCTTCATAATCTTTCGCTGTTCCATTCTCCACATTGATCATAAAGCCAGCGTGTTTTTCAGACACTTCCACACCACCAATACGACAGCCCTTAAGCCCTGCTTCACTGATCAATTGCCCTGCAAAATGACCTACTGGACGCTTAAAGACCGATCCACAAGAAGGATACTCGAGGGGTTGTTTCAGTTGACGCAGGTGGGTCAAACGATCCATCTCTTGCTTAATTTGCTCGTGATTACCAGGTGACAAGGCAAATTTTGCTGAGATGACCACAGCACCTGTCTCTTGAATTTTGGAATGACGATAACCGAAAGCTAGTTCACTCGATGACAGAGTTTCGATTTCCCCATCTTTGGTCAGTATCTTACAGGATACAAGGACATGAGAAATCTCTCCGCCATAAGCTCCCGCATTCATATAAACAGCGCCACCGACACTACCCGGAATACCGCTCGCAAACTCAAAGCCTTTCAGGCTATGGTGCAAGGCGACGTGTGTCGTATCCACCAGTTTAGCCCCTGCTTCGGCTTCGATCACATAACCATCCACACTAATGTCTCGCAAGCGATCAAACATAATCACAAAGCCAGGAATCCCCCCATCTCGGACAATGATATTGGAGGCATTGCCAAGGACCATCCAAGGAATTTTCTCTTGGTTGGCAAAGTTTACAATGCGTTTTAATTCGTATTGATTGCGAGGAAAGGCCAGAAATTCAGCGTTCCCCCCAACCTTTGTAAAGGTATAATGCTTTAAGGGTTCTTGAAAACGGATATCAATCCCTTCAAGAATTTGTTTGATTTTTTCAATCATCTTCAGTAAATTCTCTCTCTATAAAATCTAGTCCATTATACCAAATTTTTCACCATTTTACGACCCCCAAAAAACAAAAGAAAAGAGCCTGGGACAAAAGTCCTAGCCTCTCAATTATTTTTGGATTGTCGAGCAAGACGCAG
>OFDA01000042.1_pt1 | contig 149480 bp, 130 predicted proteins | sample 1520921 | NCBI WGS metagenome assembly OFDA01 (sample SAMEA2699028, study PRJEB24076) | metagenome
TGCCGGCTTCCTTGATGGCCTGCTCGACCATACGCCAGCCGCCGTTCGGCATCATGGCGCGCTTGCACGGCACATCGGTCTGCAGACCGACAATCACATTGTCGACTTCCGGGGAATCGATGTAGCCGGCCGGGAAGGCGTCGATGCCCGCCGGGGTGTGGGTGTCCACGTCGTAGACGCGCTGCTTGCGCTCCACGGACAGATAGTTGTCGTCCAGATACTTCCACAGGTGCTTGGTCTTGTCGGTGGCGTCAGCCAGGAAGGACTCGTCGCCCTCATATGGCGTGTAGTTCTTCTGGATGAAGTCGCGGACATCAATGTCCTTCTGCCAGTTGCCCTCGGTGAAGCCTTCCCAGGCCTTAGCCTCAAGTTCCTCCTGGGAGACCGCCGTTGCATCAACTGCTGCCATTTCCACTCCTTACTGGGTGTCGGTTGGCGACGCATCGTTACGCCGTCGCTACTTCACGATTGTAACGGCAATCATCTGCGAAAAGCCTGAAAACCACGCCCGAAATTAGTGACATAAATCACAATCGGGCGTGGTTTTCATATGGAATTCACTTTTCGGAAGATGCCGAGCCGTCCGCTGACCAGCGTTTCCATTCGCGGTCCTGTTCCTCCCATTTGAGATTGCGTTCCTGCACGATCTTCCACGCGTCGAGCGCGTCCTCACGGGTTCTGTACGGCCCCATGCGGTGGCTTGCCGGGGAAATCATGCCCAATTCCGGCTGCTCGGTGACGGTGTTGAAATACCACTGCTTTTCCATATCGGCTTCCTTCGGCTCTCGATGTTCTGCTTGCGATCGCCGATTATTCGCGGAATGCGTTGGTGACCGGCAGACGGCGATCACGTCCAAACGCCAGCGCCGTCACCTTCGGTCCCAACGGATACTGGCGACGCTTCCATTCGGCGCGGTCGACCAATCGCATGACCGTGTCGACGGTCGCCTCGTCGAAGCCGTCGGCCAGCAGGTCGGCGCGGCCATGAGCATGCTCGATGTACATCGCCAATACTTGATCGAGCAGCGCGTATTCCGGCAGCGAATCGGAATCCTTCTGCCCTGGGCGTAATTCGGCGGACGGCGCCTTCTCGATCGAGTTGACGGGGATCATCACACCATCCGGCAGCGCAGTGCCCGCGCTCCCCTGCTCGTTGCCGACGACATGCAGACCGCCGATGCCCATGCCGGCGGCGGCAGCCTTGTTGCGCCAGCGGGAGATCTCCCACACGCGGGTCTTGAGCAGGTCCTTGATCGGCGCATAGCCGCCGACCGCATCGCCGTAGATTGTGGAATAGCCGCATGCCAGTTCGGACTTGTTGCCGGTGGCCACGGCCAGCAGTCCTTTGGAGTTCGAGTAGGCCATGACGATGACGCCGCGGATGCGCGCCTGCAGGTTCTCGGCGGCGACGCCTTCCAGTTCCAGCTGGTTTTGGAAGGAGACGAACAGCGGCTCGATGGGCTGAATGTCATAATGCGCGCCGATATTGCGCGCCAGATCAGCTGCATCGTCCTTGGATCCGTCGGACGAATACATGCTCGGCATGGAGATGCCGTACACGTTCTCGCCGCCCACCGCGTCGGCCGCCATGGCAGCCACGAGCGCGGAATCGATGCCGCCGGACAGGCCCAGGCACACGCCCTTGAAATGGTTCTTGGCCATGTAATCCTTCAGACCCAGCACGCAGGCGGTGTACACTTCCTCGTCCGGATCGGGCTTGGCTGCGATCGTACCGACCTTCTGATGCTCCGCGGACGTGTCCAAGTCGAAGAAGCTCAGATCCTCCATGAACATCGGCGAGCACTCAAGCAGGGTGCCGTCGGTGTCCACAACGAAGCTGCCGCCGTCGAAGACGAGGTCGTCCTGGCCGCCCACTTGGTTCAGGTAGATCATCGGGGCGTTCACTTCGGCCGCGCGGCGCACCGCGAGGTCGAGACGGGTGTCGGTTTTGCCTTCCTCGTATGGCGAACCGTTCATGGTCAGCAGCAGGTCGATGTTCTCCTTGGCGAGTTCGGCCACAGGGCCGCCGTCCTGCCAGATGTCCTCGCAGATGGCCACGCCGATGCGCGCGCCGTTCACGTCGAGCACCATGGATTTGTTGCCGGGGCTGAAGATGCGGAATTCGTCGAACACGCCGTAATTGGGCAGGAAATGCTTGTCGTAGCCGGCCCAGACAACGCCGTCGTGCAGGACGACGAGTCGGTTGCGCGGTTTGGAGGTTTCACGGTCGGTGCCTACAGTGCCGACCACCACATATAGTTCGCCGAGACTGTCGGATGCCAGTTCGGTGGCGAGCCAGTTGGCTTTGTCCCATGCGGCTTTGCGGAAGGTGGCACGCAGTGCGAGGTCTTCGATGGGGTATCCGGTCAATGTCATTTCCGGGAACACGACGACTTGCGCGCCCTGCTGAGCGGCGAGATGCGCGTATCGCATGACCTTGTCGGCGTTGGAATCAAGGTCTCCGACGCAGGTGTCGATTTGGGCGAGTGCGAAGCGAATGTCTGTCATAGCTACCTAACCTACCGTTGATTTGTTGGATATGTTGTGTTTTTACGATTATGAAAATTGCGATTACGGCGTTCCGCACGTGGCGTCACGACAGTTCGTTGAGCACCGTCAGCGCCGCGTTGGCGTAGAATTCCACGCCGGCTTGCAGCGATTCGTCAAGACCGACGAAGTGCGGGCTGTGCCAATCCGGGCAGCCTTCCTCGCCGTTGGATCCGATGAAGGCGAACACAGGCATGGTGACGGGCATGAAATCGCAGAAGTCCTCCCCCGCCATCGACGGGTGGATGGGTTCGAGCTGGGCGTATTCGCGCACGTTGTCGGCGACTATCTTGGAAAGTTCCGTATCGGAGACGAGCGGATTCTGGAAGTCGTCCCAATCGATGTCGGCGGTGATGCCGTAACCGGCCGCAATGGACTGGACCTGTTGCTTGAAGCGTTTCTCCACCAGTTCACCGTCGGACTTGTGGAAGTATCGTACGGTGCCTTGGAAGCTCGCCTTGTCGGGTACGACGTTCCACACGTGGCCGCCGTGCATTTCGGTGATGGACAGCACGAGCGGATGGAACGGCGATACGTTACGGCTCACGATGGTCTGCAATGCGAGGACCATCGTGGCGAGCGCCTCGATCGGGCCGGTGCCCTTGTGCGGATAGCCGGCGTGTGTGCCGGTGGCGTGCAGGGTTACATGGAATTTCACGCAGCCGGCCATCATCGGTTCGGGGCCGACGGCGATCTGTCCGGGCGCGTAGTTCGGGTTGTTGTGCGCGCCGATGGCGGCTGATACGTCGGCGAGCAGTCCCGCGTCGACCATGGCCTTCGCGCCGAGGCCAAGTTCCTCGGCGGGCTGGAACAGCAGTTTGATGGAGCCCTTGATGTGTTTGCGGCGCTTGGCGAGCCAGAACGCGGCACCGAGCATGTACGACATGTGCAGGTCGTGGCCGCAGCCGTGCATCACGCCGTCGTTGACGGATGAGAACGGCAGACCGGTGTCTTCCTGGATGGGCAGACCATCGATGTCGGCGCGCAATGCGATGCGTGGTCCCGGCTGGTCGCCGCGGATCAGTCCGACCACGCCGGTTTCGAGCGGATTGTTGAGCACTTCGATGTCGTGTGCGCGCAGCAGCTTCTCAATGTAGGCGCTGGTCTCGTATTCCTTGAAGCTGCGTTCGGGGTGCGCATGCAGATAGTGCCTGATTTCGATGATCTCCGGCGTGATTTCGATATGTTCGCTCATGGTTGACGATTGTAGGCACATCCGGCCGTTTTTCCTATTTTCGTGGTCGTGTTCCGTGCCGTACACGACGTTTTCGCACATATCCTCGTAAGCTGGATACCGGGTTTGACATGGTTTTTCATGGAGGCAGCATGGCTCAGGACATCAAGACGGCGTTTTTCGACATCGACGGCACGTTGACGAGTTTCGTCACGCATGTGGTGCCGCAGTCCACCGTCGACGCGTTGCATGCATTGCAGCGCAATGGCGTGAAGGTGTTCATCTGTTCGGGCCGCGCACCCTCCTACATGGGCGTGGTGCTTGATACCATTCCCGTCACGTTCGACGGCATCGTGGGACTTAACGGCCAGTATTGCACCACGCGCGACGGTCTCGACTACCGGCATCCGATCGACCAGGCCGACGTGAAGCTGATCACCGACTGGCTTGAAATGCATGCCGACGTGGTCGCCAACTATGCGGAAAGCGACTACGGGTATTTCAATCGCACGAACGCCGCATTGGAACGCACGTGGAACAGTCTCGGCAAGACCGCGCCGAAAATCGACGTGCATGATCCGCGCGAACGCATCGCAAACCATTCCACGTTCCAAATCAGCCCGTATGTGGACGAGACGATGGAAGCCGAAATCGCCAGCATGTGCAGCAACGTGCGCGGCGTCAGATGGCATCCCGCTTTCACCGATCTGATTCCCGCCGATGGAGGCAAGGCGGTTGGTATGCAGGTGATGCTGGAGCATTTCGGTTGGACGAAAGACAACGCGATCGCATTCGGCGACGGCGGCAACGATGTGGACATGCTACGATTCGCGGGAATCGGCGTGGCAATGGGCAACGCCACCGACGAGCCGAAAGCGGCGGCCGATTACGTCACCGACAGCGTCGACGACGCCGGCATAGCCAACGCGCTTAAGCATTTCGGCGTTATATGACGGTGTTTCCGCAAGATTATTTACGATTCACAAGTCTGTTTTTCGCATATTCCTGCGGTTTTTGCGCCCTTTATAAATAATTCCGATAAGCGCGCGACGTGTTGCCGTCACAGGTTCCTCTATATTGGTCAATCGTTGGCCCGCAACCGCAGTAAGCGTCCGGGCCGTGTAGCGAAATTGAGAGAGAGGAACTCAACCATGCGTAACAAGAAGATTCTCGGCGCACTGCTCGCCGTCACCACGCTCGCGACCTTCGGCCTGGCAGGCTGCGGCAATTCCGGTTCCAACGGTGCCGCCTCCAAGGAGGACGACAAGACCATCACCGTGGCCGCCTCCCCGACCCCGCACGCGGAGATTCTGAACAAGGCGGTCAAACCGCTCGTCGAAAAGGACGGCTACAAGCTGGTCGTCAAGGAGTTCACCGACTACGTGCAGCCGAACACCGCCACCGAGGATGGCGAGGTTGACGCCAACTACTTCCAGCACAAGCCGTACCTCGACAACTTCAACAAGGAGAAGGGCACGCATCTGGTGTCCGTGGAGGGCATCCATTTCGAGCCGTTCGGCCTGTACCCGGGCAAGACCAAGGAGCTGAAGGATATTCAGGACGGCGCCACCGTGGCCGTACCGAATGATGCCACCAACGAGGCCCGCGCGCTTCTGCTGCTGCAGGATGCCGGCCTAATCAAGCTGAAGGATCCGAAGGACATCAACGCCACGCCGAAGGACATCACCTCCAATCCGAAGAACCTGAAGTTCAAGGAGCTTGAGGCCGCCGTCGTGCCGACCGTCATCAAGGATGTCGACATCGCGGCCCTGAACGGCAACTACGCCATCCAGGCCGGCTTCGACCCGACCAAGGACACGCTAGCCACCGAGAAGGCCGGCGGTCTGGCCGCGAAGACCTACCAGAACATCCTCGTGGTGAAGGAAGGCAATGAGAACACCGCCAAGACCAAGGAGCTCAAGAAGGCTTTGAAGTCCGACGAGGTGCGTGACTACATCAACAAGAACTACAAGGGCGCTGTCGTTCCGGTCTTCTAAGACCCGCTTCGGCAGTAGGAGTTCAATGCCGCAGGTATACTACCCTGCGGCATTCTTGTTATGGAACACGATTAGGAACAGGACATTATGACGATTCAGATCGACCATCTGCACAAAAGCTACGGCAGTGGCGCCGAAGCGCATGAGGTGCTGCACGACATTAACCTGACCATCGATTCGGGTGAGGTCTTCGGCATTCTCGGCTCGTCCGGCGCGGGCAAATCGACATTGGTGCGTTGCATCAACCTGCTGGAACGCCCCACTTCCGGCAAGGTGCTCATCGACGGACGAGACATCACCGGCGTGAAAGGCAAGGAGCTGGCAGACGTGCGCGCCGGAATCGGCATGATCTTCCAGAACTTCAGCCTGTTTCAACAGCGCACCGTGCTGCGCAACGTGACCTTCCCGCTGGAACTCAACCACACGCCGAAAGCCAAGCGTGAGGAACGTGCGCGGTATCTGCTCGATCTGGTCGGTCTGGCTGATCTGGCCGACCGCTACCCCAGCCAGCTGTCCGGCGGCCAGCAGCAGCGCGTGGCCATCGCAAGGGCGTTGGCCAACAATCCGTCCATCATGCTGTGCGATGAGGCCACCAGCGCGCTCGACTCCACCACGACGGCGCAGATCCTCGACCTGCTACGTCGCATCAACCGTGAACTTAATGTGACGCTGGTCGTCATCACGCATTCGCTGTCCGTGGCACGCAACATCTGCGACCGTGTGGCCATGATAGACGGAGGCCGCATTGTGGAAATGGGCGATACGGAAGCGCTGTTCGCCGATCCGCACAGTGACATTCTGAAGACTTTGATCGCCGACGCGAAGGTGACGAACCATCGGCATACGCACGAAACGGCGGATGGCGCGAAGAATGGGGCGGCCGATGATTCCGCCCAGAAAGAGGTGAAGTGAGATGGGACAGGTGGTTTCGCAATTCATCGCCGATTATGGCGAACTGCTGGTCGAAGGCGTGCGTGACACGATCATCATGACTGCTGTGGCGACGCTGCTGGCATATGTGATCGGCCTGCCGGTCGGCGTGCTGCTCATCACGTCCGCGAAAAAGGGCATCCGTCCGAACGCACCGCTCAACACCGTGCTCGGCTGGATCGTGAACATCGTGCGTTCCGTGCCGTTCATCATTCTGCTGGTGGCCATCATCCCGCTGACCCGACTGATTGTCGGCACCTCGCTCGGCGTGCCGGGCGCCATCGTGCCGCTGGTCATCACCGCGGCTCCGTTCGTGGCGCGCGTGGTGGAACAGTCGCTCGCCGAAGTGGACGGCAGTCTGGTGGAGGCCGCGCAAAGCTTCGGTGCCAGCAACCTGCAGATCGTGTTCAAGGTGCTGCTGTTCGAAAGCCTGCCATCGCTGGTGCGCGGTGCGGCACTGACGTTCATCACCCTGTTCGGCTTCTCCGCCATGGCCGGTACCGTCGGCGCGGGCGGCCTGGGCGATATCGCCATCCGTTACGGCTACCAGCGTTACCAGTACGACGTGATGACCGTTGCCGTAATCCTGTGCGTCATTCTCGTGCAGATCGTGCAGACCATCGGCGACGTGGTGTCCGACCATATCGACCATCACGAGCGTTGAGCCAGCACATTCGCGTTCCTTATGAAAAGCGGGTCCAAACGTTTGTTGTTTGGACCCGCTTTTCGTACGCGGAAAGAGACGCTGCTCGTAGACGATTACTTGTTGAGCTCGGCCTTGACCAGACCGGCCAGCTTGCCGCCATCGATGGTTTTGCCGGCAAGCGCGGCACGAGCGGCTTTGACGACGTGACCCATGTCCTTGGGGCCGGCCGGGTTCACTTCTGCCACGGCGTCGGCGACGGCTTTGGCGTAGTCCTCGTCGCTGGCGGCCGCCGGCAGGAAGGTTTCCAGGAAATCGGCCTCGGCGGTTTCGGGAGCGGCCTTGTCCGCCAGTCCCTTGTCTTCGTACAGTTTGGCGGTCTCACGACGGGTCTTGACGCCCTTCTGGATGACCTTGAGCACTTCCTCGTCGGTCGCTTCGTGACCGTTGGCGATCTCCAGGTTCTGGATGTCCGCCAACGTCAGGTTGATCGGGTTGAGCTTGGCCTTGTCCTTGGCTTTCATCGCCGCGATCTTGGCTTTCTTCAGCGTGTCCTTCATCGACATGTTCGTTCCTCTTTTCTTGACCGTTCGAACACCGTCTTAATACTACGCGTCTACCAATCCGCCGTCCTGTATCCGTGCCGTCGGCATCCACGCCGGTCTCAAGCCCATGAGGCACTTGGAGCCATGACTACAGTTATCATGCGCACCTCCGATGATAATCGTGGTCAGCTGTTTTTGGCTTTATTCCAAGGTTTTCTGTCCTTGGGAAACCTGTCGGTTACGCTCGTTTTCCACGAGGCACCCACAGGCACCCGAGAATAATCCAGGAACACCGTCGAATGCTACCCCAGACGTTTGCCCCCCCTGAGCGGTGTCGGATATGGAGCACGTCATATATTTTCACCGCTGGCCGCAAACCTTGATTCTTCGGTTCTTTTCAGCCTGCGGCAGTCATCCATAATGGATACCAGAGTAATCGCTCTGAATTGACATACAACGGCATATGATCGCAAAAACGGGCAGAATGCGTCGCATAATCCCCTTTCGCCCTCATCGAGACTGTCGTCCGAGAGGAAGCTTTCATCGGTACGTTGGCCTCCGCCAACATGATGTGTACCGCTTTTCACAGCCGGGACAATCGAGGACAGAAGATGGCGGATGGTCCACTCACGGCTGCGTAGTACACGATGTCCAGTTGCAGGTTTCTCGAATCAGCCCAATGCACAACCAGAGATGACCGCGAAGATTTTTAGGGCGAAACCATTGGTGCGTTTATCGTATTCCTTGAATCCGCTGGGCGCGCAGTTTCCGTCTGCTGGATCGATGTGCCGCTTGGCTCGCCAGCCCCATGACCCGCAACATCGCTGGATATATCAGTTCAGGGGCCCATGGGCCTTCCCCACCATGTACGTCAGCCGATGCATTGCCGCCCCTGTGTCGGGTGACAGCGTGGTTCATTTCGGTCTCTTTCTATGAAACGATGTTACAAGCATACATGCTTATGTGGTATCTTATATACAAGATACTTTGATGCAAAGAAGGAGGTCTGGCGATGGTGACGTTATCGCTCTGTTGCAGGCATCTGGTAATTGACCCGTGCAATCGCACACCCAGTCATCTTCCTCAGTCCGACAGGTGGCTGGATAGCCAGAACGATAAGTTGACGCAAATTGTATGCGATTGGCTGTCTGATATGGCTTGGGACAGATGGCGCGTGGATGCCGGTGCCAGCCCGTTCGACTCCACCGCATTTGACGTACGGGACCTGCTGGAACTACGTCCGGAGCGTGGAAAACGTGACGGCCAGGGGTTTCGGGTCTCGTGGTTTTCCGTTGAGCGCACCGATTCCGGAAAAACGCGAGTGTTTGACGAAGACAACGACGAGGTCGATGCCGACTTCTTCGAACGCGAGGCGCATCAGAGGATCTGGGATGCCGTCGATCTACTATGGCTGATTTTCGATAACGGAGAGAAAAATGACGATTCCAACAATCGTTGCGACTCTCTTTGCCACCGGTCGGACTCCTCCCATGAAAATCCATTACCTCCTGACCTGGCGATTCGTCTCCTAACCGCCAAGCGATCCTTGCTATGGCTGAGGGAGTCACTGGGAGCTTTCCCCGGATACCGATTGACGTTGTTCGGAGAGGGCGGCTTCACCATAGACGACGCATGGTTCAAGACCATGGAATTAGGCTGTGAGCGGCTCAATGAACGCGTGCACGCCTATGCGACGCAGCCGCCATGCACGAATCCCCAGGACGACGGCTTCGATCGAGAATAACTTCACCCTCTACATACTGAAAATAGACAAAACAGAAAGGACCAGCAATGCTTACCTCTGACATCGATGTCGACCGCTCAATCGTCACGTTTCGCAATGAGGACGGCAAGACGGAGCTGACTATTTCCACAGCTCCCCTTTCCACCGTCGAGGCAACTCCGGCCGCCCATCTCATCCCGCCTCCCGGCGCCAAGGCCGAAACCGCGCTGAAACAGACCGCGGAGATCATCACATCGCTTACCAACACAAACAGCTACATTCACATTGATTTCCCGGACGTCATTTCCATCTGCGCGTCCGCGGCCATACGCATCATACGGTTCAATGCCGGAGATGATCCGAGCAAGGCATTCTCGGACGCGCTCGCCGCGCAAGGGATCAACCCGTCATGCTGCGATAGGGCGCTGATCAACATTGGGGCTCCCGCCAATATTGGTCTGGCCAAAGTCACCTCATTGGTCACAATCGTGCAGGAAGCGGTCCAGGACGACGCCTTAATCATCTGTGGTCTGGCACTGGACCCGCAACAAAAAGACACAGAAATCACCGTCATCCTCGCAAAGCCCGAAGGAGAGACGGCGGCGCACGAAAACTGAACCGCGCCCCGTTTGTTGGGCTAACAACATCCAACAATCGGGGTGCGGTTCAAAACCGCCAAATGAATTGTCCATTATTGTCTATTAGAAAAGGGCTATATCAATGATCGATGAGATGAATGGAATAAATGAGTCGGACACATGGCATGATGCCATAGCGGTATTCACGGAAGTGTCCGCTTCCTCCACAGAGGCAACGCGTCCGAACATCTTTCGTATAGCCGGCTTCCCCCGACGTGAGACGGTCAGCAGCAATGTCCTTGCCTATTTTTTCGACCCTGCCGAAGGGCATGGCCTTAAGGATTTGATGCTCAAGGCTTTGCTGCGGACAATCCACAAGGAAGACATGGATGTCAGCGATGTCAGTGTGTCCACGGAAGCGTCTACAGGCAAGAATAATCGCATAGACATTCTCTTGGACTTGCCTGATATCAGCATCGCCATCGAAAATAAAGTGGATGCCGGTCTCTATAACGATTTGGCTGACTATCGTAGTTGGGCAGCGAAACAATCCAATAATGATTCGGCTATTGTCATTGTCCTTCACCCATTCAATAACTTTGTTCTCAAAGATCATCCGTCCGCGCAAGGTCTTGTAGTCGAACAGGATCTTTTCGACGTCCATTACGATGAGCTTTTCAGCAACGCGCTTGGAATGTTGGGAGAGTATTCACTTGACGCGGATCCTCGCGCCGTTGATCTTCTTCAACAGTTTATTGATAATTATTCCCCGGAACGAAAGCAGAAGAAAATGGATAACACGTCCACCGATATCACACAATTCGTCTCTCAAGCCAATGGCATTGAGCAGCAACTTGTCAACGTTCGCCAATCATTCGAAAAGTACACGGAAGCGGTCCGCAGCAAGCTACAGACAGTTCATGCGGACCTTATTTCACGATGGGCAGAGGAAAGTCCTGTAAATGGAAAGAGTGTAACGCTTGCGGACAATTGGGAGTGGCCAAAACGACACAAGCCGTTCGACAATCAGTATTATGCCCAATCGTTTAAGCTGGAAAATCCGGGAAGCAGTGATGTGGACCGCATCATCACTTGTGAGTTTTTCTTCAACATTAAATTTGATGACGGATATGTAGTTTCCGATCCGGAATCCGGATCCTTCAACACAATTTGGTATAAAGCGTATTGGGGCGGACTTGGCACGGATCAAAAGCCTACGGTTCGAATCACCAATCCGTATAACGAAACACTCGATGCAAAGTTAACGGATTCCAATGAGGACATCAAGAAGGCCGTGGAGGCGGCAGTTGAGAGAACTCTAAAAGACAATTGGAATATCTAGAATCCGAATCCATTCCACTCCATTAGGGGATGGGGTCACGGCATCCTTGCGCTTGAGGATGCCGTGACCCCCGTTGATTGCACCGGTCATTTTCGTCTGGATGAAACCAATATCCGGATCGCGGTACGTTCTGTAGTCAAGTTCCGATTTTCACCAGCCGCCGTTATGGCATCGAATTCATAGAGTATCGTCTCATTGGCTGGTTTCCCATGTCTTTCCACAACCTATACGGAATGGGGACTTCCTGCTCAGAAAATCAAATGCTCACAAAATATCGAATCGGGTCGATATTGATAGTCACTGTTTCGGCGACGCGTTTCGTATTCCTATGAAAGACACTCACTTATACTTACCAAAATTGGGCATCGGGCCGGAGGAAGTCAGTGATTCGTGAATCTCGAGTATTCGGGCTGGAAACGGAGTTCAAATGTACATGGCTGAATCCATGGATGCTTGAGAACCATGAGCTCAGCCTTGTTGGCGTCTCCCCCACAGGCACACTTGAATTCCGGACGGTATACGAAAAGTATGGCGTCCGCATATCGGCATTCCGCTTCGCCATTTATCAGATTGCCTAATCCCGGCTTTCTGAGCGGTCCCCGCGTCGCAAGATCCGTGAGCACCACGGCCACGTCACGGTCTCGGGCCAGCTTGGAGAACTGTTCCAAAACCCTAGGTTCGTCGTCCACGTGATCAACGATGGAGGGGAGCCCATCGACCACCACGAGCTTCAGTCCTGAGGTTTGTTTTAATCCACGGCAGGTCTCCGCGATGCAATCGGCATCCATGGACCGCCCCGCCTTGATATACAAAGGCATGCGTTCACATAGCGAATAGGCCGCGTCACATAGAACGGATTCTCCCTCGTCCAAATCGTTACCGGAAAACAAAGTCTCCATTGGCACACCCGCCTCTGCCGACATGATTCGTCTGCCTATTTCGATCGCGGACTTGTCGGGGCAGAAAAAACAGGAAGGCACATCGGCCGCGGCGGCATGTCGAGCAATGTCGAGCGATAACACGTCATGTCCTTCTCCAGCCCTGCTTCCGATAATGGAGAGTTTCCCCAGTGCAAGCCCTTTGACTCGCTGGTCATACCCGACATATCCCGTAGGAACATATCGGCCCCGACCTCGTACACTTGAACGCACATCAGTCAAATCCATCGCGAGGGACATCACGTCGTGGACCGTGGAAGCACCATTCCGAGTGCCGATCTTCTCCTGCTTCATAGCGACCATGACCAGTCCTTTCGTCTCGATCCGGGTGTTTTCCTTATTCAGTTGCATTTTATCTTGTATGCATTTTATCTTTTATATAAGATACCTTGGACATGAGGTAAGTGATTCGACATATCCCGGTCCGGCTCGGATTCCCACACGACGAGTATCACGGCAGCAGAGAATTGTTGCCTTGTGATTCTGCCATCTTCTTTCCAAGATGGCAGAATCACAAGGTTGTAAGATATAAGGTATGACTGAAATTGTGACGATGAAACTTGGCCCCCGCAGGGAACTTGGCTGGGTCGAGGACCTGCCAGAGGGCGGCACTCGGCATCTGGTGGGATGGGATCCCAAGATGGAAGGCAACTTCGAGGAAATCTGGCGCTCCGGCAACAGCTGGTGGCGGCTCGAACCCGGCCGGGCGGTCCGCTGTGATATAGGCATCATCCTGACCCCCGACAACGTGGTGGCGTGCGTCGCCAAGATCAACGGCATCATCAAGCGCGATGATATGCGCATGGGCTTTATCGGCAAGCCGATTCACGGCGACTACGACAATTGGATCGGCAAAACCCTCGAACGCAACGACTCCAAGAACCCCATTGCCTACTTTGACGAGCGAGCCATCCTTCCCCCCAGCAAAGTCACTAAAGACATTGAAAAGCTTAATCGCTAATTTGCGTATATTAGCTCAGCGACATGTAAAACGGGCTGATTCTCACCCATATAGTAAGACTGTCTTACGTCGCACCAGACGAACTCGGTCTCGTATGTACTGTTGACGGATTCGGACTGATATGAACTGATTTTGTTCCGCCTTCATAATGAGGCGGCTTGTACCGCTTGGTCTGCATAATACTCGGTTTCGATCTGTTCCGGTGCCCTGTAGCCCAGCGACTGGTGGAGACGCTTCGAGTTCCACTACGAGACCCACCGGAACGTCGCCAATTCCAGCTCGGCCAGGTCGGCGAATGGCTTGCGCCGCCACACCAGCTCGGTCTCGTATGCACCGTCGGCGGATTCGGCCATGGCGTTGTCGTATGAGTCGCCGACCGTGCCGTCGAGCCGCATCAGCGAAATCGAACGCGGAGCACAGAACCTGCCCGAACCCAAACAACGGGTCCAAACGCTTGACAATGTATAGGAGCATCAAAATACAGAGCAGGAGCCACCCATGGTTGTCGCTGCTGGTGCGCTGATCATAGTGAGCCAATTCGTATGACGTTCCACGTTATAGCCCGGCTATCGGCCGCGGCCAGCCCACGGCTCTCTGCGCCATTCCCGCAATCGCACCATCGCCGGTCTCAAGCCCATGAGACACTTGGGACCATGACTACCATCATCATGCGCACCTCCGAAGGTGACATGCGCGTGATGTTTCTTCTTTGGGATGCGACATCAGGAAACAAATCACTGAAGATCGTTGAGATTCCAATCAAAACCGCTCCAAGGGCACTGAACAATCCCGATTTTCCCGAAAAATAGAATCCCCGAGGGCGCAGAGTGGCACCTTATCAAAGAATCTGCGGCGTAGGCAATTATTCTTTCTTCTAATGGTTTTCAGGAAATAGAGAAAGACAAAATGACCGATGGCCAATGGAGACAGGAAAAGACGGAAATGGGGATGCGTCGTCGCCTGCAAGGACGCGGACGGAAGCATCGTCTCCTGGCAGGCCCGATACCAGAGTCCCGTCAATCCCAGGCAAAGAATCTACCGCCGATTCGGTTTGGAATTCCAGGCCGAGGCGTACCGCTGGCTTGACGAGGAGCACGCGCTCGTCATCGACCATAAAAAAGGGATCCGCAAGTGGACGCACCCGTCTGCAAGGACGATGTACGGCAAGGTGCTTTTTGCCTCATATGCCACCACGTACGTCTCCAACCTGCGGAAGAAGGATGGCTCGGAGCTGAGCGGCAGAAGCAAGCGGATCCAGAAGGCGGCGTTGGACAAGCTGCTTCCCTGGTTCGGCGAGACTCCCATGCGCGACATCACGGAGGAATTCGTCAATGAATGGTACGCGAGGGCGTGCGACGAGGTGCGTCCCTCCGCGCTTGAGCACGCGGTCTGGCTGCTCAAGCGCGTGATGAGGGCCGCGACCGAGCGGCAGCCGGACGGAGGCCCGCCGCTGTTGTCCTCGAATCCATGCAATCTCGTCACGAGGAAGAGACAGTCCAAAAGACGCGATCAGGCGCCGATGACCAAACAGGAGATCGACGCGCTGGTCGAGGGCTTCCCGGAATACGACCGCCTGTCGGTCCATCTCGCGCTCCTGGTGGGAGGGCTGCGCATCGGAGAGGTCTGCGGACTGCAACTCAGGGACATCGACCTCGAACACGGGCTCCTCTACGTGCGCCATTCCGTGACGCAGGGTCCGGACGACCTGGGCGCATACCGGCTCGACGAGACGAAGACCCCGGAAAGCCGGCGCGTCGTGCCCATCCCCGCCCCGGTCTGCCGTCTCATCAGGGAGCACATCGACAGGTTCTGCCCCAACAGGAATCCCGACACGATGCTCTTCCACGCGCCCAGACATCCGGAACGGGTCCTGAACCCGACGACGATCCAACGGCAGTTCCGCACGGCGAGGAAAAGAATCGACCGCGAGGACGTGACGTTCCATTCCCTGCGCGCGACGCACGCGACGATGTTCATGATCCAAGGCGGCACGCTGCGCGAGACCATGGACGAGCTCGGCCATGTGGACGTGGACGTGGCCGTCCGATGCTACCAACGCGTGGTGCCGAGGCACAGGCGCGATGTCGTGGAAAGGCTGGCGCTCGAATATCTCCCCGCCGAGGAGCCGGCCGGCATCAAGGCGCAGATAGCCCAGAAGGAGGAGGAGATCGACCAGCTGCGGCAGACCGTCGCCAAGCTCCGGAGAAGGCTGGACGAGCTTGAGGGCGAAGAGGAAGTGGGAGCAACCGGATAATCATGGGCGTATGTACCCGAATACGGAAATACACATATACATACATATGTATGTAGGCAAATACGGATGCGGGGATACGTCGGCTTAACGGCATCTTCCATAGTCATCGCCGAACATGTCCGGGAGTGACGGGAAGACCGGATCCGCGGGGAAGGCCTCCGTCCAGGCGACCCGTTCTTCCTCGGTCCAGTCGGAGACGTCCACGGACATGAGGCACCGCCCGTCGAACGGCGTCCCGCAATCCCCATACGTGCCGGCGACCACGACGCATCCGTCGACTATCATGTCCGGCCGGACTCGATACGACGCGTACGGTATATCGGCCATGCCAGGCCGCCATGCCGGGGCAACGCCCGAGCGCACGGGATCGCCGAGCGCGGCGGCGGATTCGGAAGGCAGAAGGTCGGGATGGTAGACGGTCACCTCGAACGTTTTGAGCTCGAATTCCGTCCAGCGGGCGAAGCCGCACCTCCATCCGTCATGGTCGTCGAAGCTGCACCGCGCGACACCGTCAAGATACCAGTCGCAGGACGCGACCTCGCTTCCCCAATGATCGGAGTAACGGACCACGCCGGATTCGCCGTACCAGTAGTCCGATCCCGAGCCCGACATGTGGTCGGGATGCCGCATCGGCCGCGGATACGACGTCCATTCAGCGGTGGTGCCGCAGTAGAAATTTCCGGGATTGAAGCGTCTCATAGGGTGAAGGACCCCTCATCGGACGCGCCGGCCATGTTCGTCGGATCGGCCATGTTCGTCGGATCGAAACCCCCGCGCACGCTTCCGCCGGCCCTTTCGACGAGATCGGAGACCTTCATCCGGATCCGCGCGGGAGGCTCCGCGTCGAGGCACGCGGTATCCTTCACGGACACCATCACTCCCGCCGCGGACACGTAGTCGACGCACACCTGGTTAAAATCGCCAAGATTCTGATCGAACCAGGAGCGGGACGTCAGCCGCAGCCACCCGCCGTCCTCCGTCTCGTAATACGCGTGCAGGCCGGCGCTCCGGTCGATCCGATCCGGATCGAAGCATTCCGGGCAGCGGTCGAGCCTCACGGAATCCTCGACGTCGAAGCCGAAGTCGGGCGTCCAGTCCATGTCCTCGACGGCGCGCAACGCGGAGTCCAGACGCGTCTTCACCGCATCGGCGAGCACGGACGCGTCCACGAACACCGCCTCGACGTCGTCGCCGCGGCCGCGCTGGAGACGCGCCGGGAAGCCATCGTCCAGCGTGACGCGGATTCCCTCTTCGCCACGCCAGTCGGTCTTTTCCCTCTCGTCGGCATATTTTCGCAGACTGTAGCCGCCGACGTCGCGCCCGTCAGGCAGCGTGACGCCGCGGGGCATGCCGACGAGCAGCGTGCCCGACCACGGATCCATGGAAACGAACGCCCGGGGAATGGTGAAACCAGCCATCGCAATCCTCCTGCCTATCTCGTCAGCTGCATGGACGACGACTCCATGCCCTCGACCGGCGCGCCGTCCCCGAACACGTCGGTCTCATCTGTCTTGCCGTACGCGGTGGTGAACATGCGCAGGCACGGCAGCGTACCGGGCCGCGCATGGGGATCCGCAGAGCGTTCCGCGTGGTTCGCGGCCGCGACCCGTGGATCGCAGTCGTTCCGATCCACGAGATCGTCGACATATCCGTTGACCGCGTCGGTCACCGCGGACAGCGCGAGACTCGCGGCGCAGTCGGCCGCCCCGGCGCCATATGACGCGCCGGTCACCGTCTCCATGAGCATGGCCGCCTCCGCGACGAGGGACCGGGTCTCGCGCAGGGCGGTCCCGGCATCGTAACGGCCGTGGGCGAAGTCGTCGGCGAACCGGGACGCGAGCGTGTCCATCCTCGCCACGAAGCCACTGTCGAACGCGAGGTCGTTGAACAGAAGCATGCCTTCGTCGCCGGCGGGCCCGTCCATCGGTGGCGCCGCGTCGTCCAGGCTGCCTCTGCATCCGCGGCCCGGGTCGGCCGGGACGGCCACCCGGGCGGACATCACGTTCCGATGCTCGTCCAGGGCGGAGCGCAGGCCCTCCGGACCGTCCAGGCGGAGCGTGACCCGCCTGGGGCCGCGGCCTTTGAACAGTTCGACGGTTCGGCCGACGCGAAGACCGATGCTCACCGGACGGCCCGCGCGCTTCTGGGCCAGGGCCCACGGGGTCGCGCGCACGCTCAGGTTCCATCCGCCGACGTCCCTGCCGTCCTCGAGGACGACGCCCTTGGGGATGGTGACGAGCATGCGTTCCCGGGTTCCTCCGTCGCGGCCCTGGAACGAGAACGGATGCGCGAACGCGTTAGGGAACCTGAGGTTCACCCATTCCCCTTTGCCGCTCATAGGGCCCGTCCGGATTCCGCCGCCGTCACGGCCATGTTCGTCGGGTCGGCCGGATCCATGACGGCCGCTCCGGTCTCGAGGGCCGCAACGGCGTCCTCGAGGCCGCGCGCGGACAGGGGAGGCATGTTCGGCAGGTCGGCGTCGACGATGTACCCGTCGTCGGAGCACCACATCTGCCGGTCGTCGTCCTCCCGGGCGGCGTACGCGTAGCCAGCGTAGTCGAACGAGTCCGCGACGCCGCCGGAACGGAGCGCCCCGTACAATCCCCGTTCCTCCGACATGGAGGCGCCGAGACGGCCCAGGGGGTCGAGGCCCCGCCATTGCAGGTCGTCCATCCCCCGTGGACGGGAATACCGGTGGATCGGGATGTCCGCGGAACGCACCGCGACGCCCGCGAGGACCCGCGGATCGTCCACCTCCCAGCATTCGGCCCAGGCCGCGACCTTGTCGGCGGCGTGCGGATCCGAACGCGACGCGGCGTCCACCGCGCGGCACAGGAGGTTGACGTCCTCCAGCGGGGAGTCGTCGCGGAACGGCGCGAATCCCATGCGTCCGACGATCCCGTCCTTCGAGTACCCGTCGATCCTGTAGTCCGACGGGGCCATGAGGCCCTGCTCGCCCTCGAATCTGGCGAGTTCGTCCGGATCCATGGGCAGATCCACTCCGGCCCTGCGTCCGGATCCGTCCGTCGCGCGGACCGCCAGGAAGACGAAGTTCCCTTCGATGCGGTCGTCGATGTAATCGCTCATGGCGTCCCTCCTCACAGCGTGGCGCCCATGCCGGAGGACGGGTCGAGCATCGTGGTCGGGTCGGCCGGGTCTCCCGGCAGGTAGCCGTCCTGGACGTCGGCCGGCTCGCCGAACGTGTCGAACTCGTCCGCGCCCCCGGCGGCGCCCCTCGCCTGCGACGCCTCCGCGGACATGGCGGCCGCCTCCTGGCGCGACCTCGCGTACTCGTCGTTGTGCGCCTTCACCGCGCGGCACAGATCCCACGGGTTCGAGATCTCCAACGTGCGCCGCTCCGGGCCGGTGCCCCTGAACAGGCGCACCGGCTCGCCGGGACGGAAGTTGATCGCGACCGGACGGCCATTGGCCTTCTGCTCGATCTCGCGGGGCTTAGCGAAATGGTCGAACGCGTATCCGCCCAGATCGACGCCGTTGAGCGTCACGCCCGGCGGGATCGAGACGAACATCTTGTCGAACACGCGCCCGTCCCTGGCCGTGTACTCGTGCGGATGCACGAACTTGTTGGGGAAGTTCACGCGCGCCCAACGCTCCGCGCGACGATCCTCCTGCCGGCTGTCCTCCTGCGCCATGACGGCTCCTTCCATCGGGGACGCCGCCGCGCGGGAACCTTTCCCCCGCGCGGCGGACGCCCATCCATGGAAGCCATCATCGAATCGGCCGGATGGACGGACGGGACACGATGTCTACAAGAACGAGAAAAGCGGATAAGCATGTAAGCACATGCTTATCCGCCCGCCCCACGGAAACCACGGCGGTCAGAACATGGCCTCCGGATCCGCCTCCGCGTACACGACGCTCGGCTCCAGCCCCATGTCGTGCAGCAGCACCGCCGCCAGCCACACCGAACAGTCCTCGCTGCGCCATCCGCCGTCGTCCGGCCCATGCCACGCCTCCCAGTCCGAACGCAGACGGTAGAACGTCAACGGCGGCGCCATCCGCCGTCGTCCGTCGGCCGCGGCGCGGTCCGCCGCGGCCGACATCATGCCCGCCAGCTCCGACGCGCGCGCCACCATCGCCGACCACCGCTCGCCGACCGCATCGAACGCGGCGGGCGACGGGACCGAATCGCGCATACGCGGATGTCTCCACGCGAACACCGTCTGCCTGGTCACGCCGAACAGGACCGAACCCTTCTCGCCGCCCAGGTGGAGCATGTCCGTCATCAGACGGAACCGCGCCTTCCCGCAGTCCGGTCCATCCGGCCGCGGGAACGACGCGTCCCACGGCCGTCCCGCCGCGGACAGGCGTCCCGCCGCGATCCTCGACGCGACGCACGCGGGCGTCGACGCGCCGGAGCCATACGGCAGGACCACGGGACCCTCGCCCGCCTCCGGAACCAGTCCGGACGCCATGCGCTCCGCATCCCGCCACAACGACTCCGCCGCCATCCACGCGGTCCTGTCGGGAACCCACTCCCGCGGGTTCTCCCAGGCCCTCACCGTCCTGCCGTCCACCGCCGCCAGACGGCCGAACTCCGCCGTGGACATGCCGAACATCTCGCGGTACATGCGCAGATCCGGCTTCGACCTCGTCCACGTCAACCCGTCCACGACCTCCGCCATGCGAACCTCCCCAGATAAAAACCATGCGAAAACCGGGAAGGCACGGCCTTCCCTCTTGGCCCCGAAGCCCCTCCCCCGCCCGGAAAACGGACGAACGACGAGACCAAAGACACTTCCTAAAGTGTAAAACAAACTTCCTAAAACGTCAAACCAAATCGGGATGGGTTCCGGAACGGACACCCAAAACCATGCGAAAACCGGGAAGACGAAGCCTTCCCTCTTGTCCCCGAAGCCCCTCCCCCACCCGGAAAACGGACGAACACCGAACGGACCGGCACGACCGGTGATCCCCGAAGACCGGAACGAGGACATGAGGTCGGGCGCATGCCAGCGTGCCACCCGGCCCGGCGCTTCGCAAGGATCCGCGCGTCCGGCACGGGCAACCATCGTCCCGTGGTGTATACCACGGGCCTCCGGATGCCCATGCCGTCCACGCGCCTTGCGCAACGCCGCCCGCAGGCGGGCTCCGGACCAGGTGCCCCACCGTCATGCGTCCGAAGAACAGGACGACCCACGGACGGGGGAACCGTCCGAACCATGGAAGGGAAAGACCATGAACGACAACGACAAGGAAAACGAGGCGACCACCGGCAAGTGCGCGGAGTGCGGCGGCGAGACGCCCGCGCGGGACACGCACCAATGCGCGGCATGCCACGTCACGCTGTGCGAGAGCTGCGTCGAAACATGCCACGACTGCGGCGTCGGCCTGTGCCACGGATGCTGCGAGGAATGCCAATGCGCGGAAACCCTCTGCCACGACTGCGCGCTCCCTTGCAGCGCGTGCGGGAGAATGCTGCTGTGCTCCGACTGCGCAGTCCGCTGCGACGTCTGCGACGACCCGCTCTGCTCCGACTGCGAATACAGGTGCGAGGACTGCGACTGCGCGCTCTGCTACGAATGCGTGTACGACTTCGCCGACGACTACGCCTACTGCTCCGACTGCTGGAACAGCAGACGGCAGGAACCCTACTACGCCGACAGCCCGTGCTGGCTCAAAATGCAGGAACACAAGCACATGCTCACCATCGGGCTCGAAATCGAAATCAACGGCGCGCACGGCCAGAGCCGACTCAAGGAAAGCCCGCTCATCGCGGGCTGGTGCACCGATTTGAGCCTCGACGACGAGGGACGCGAATACCAGACCCGAATCCTCACCCGCGAGGACTTCGACGCCATCTACGGACTCGTGCGCGGAATCCACACCGAATCAAGGGAACCCGACAAGGCTGGCGGGCACATGCACCTGCGCCGCACGAGCCGCCAGACCCCCAGCCGCTGGTACTGGGCGCTCAAGGGACTGTCCGACCAGCAGGCACGCAACCTCAACATGCGCCACACCTCCAACAACCGATGGTGCGAGCTAATCCACGGCGACTACGACGGCAAGCACACCGCCGTCAACGGATGTCACGAGAACACCATCGAGCTGCGCACCTTCGCCCGATGGGACGAGACCACCGCCCACAGACTCATACCAGCCCTCGAATGGGCGAGCCACATGTGGCGCCATTTCGAGAGCCACGACCTCTACCAGCTCAAAACCGCCGACATCATGCGCGAAAGCGCGCGAAGCGCCTACCAAACACCCCGAACCACACCCGCGATGCGTCTCTCCGCGCGAAAGGAAGCCTGAAAAATGTGCGTCATCGCCACCGCCGAAAAAGGAAGCATGCCCACCATCGACCAACTCACGCGAATGAGCGAGACCAACCCGGACGGAGCCGGAATCGCATGGCACGACGACACCGGACTCCACCGCGTCCGCAACGCCGACAACGGCAAGACCCTCACGTTCATCACCAAACACTGGAACGAACTCAAAGCCACGCCCTGCCTAATCCACTTCCGACTCGCCACCCACGGAGCCGTCAACACCGAGAACACGCACCCGTTCCGCTACACGCTCGGCAACGACGAACACGGATACATCGCCCACAACGGCATCGCCCAAAAACACACGAACGGACGATACGCGAGCGACAGCCGCAACGCGATACTCGCATGGCAGACCGGACAAACCGACCTCACGGACGGAACCCAAGGAAAATTCGCCAAAATCGACCAAAACGGACGAATCCAATGGCTCACGCCACCCCAGACCATCGAAGGCGCGGAAGGCGAACCCATACAGGTGTCCAACACCCGATGGCAGGACACCATCTGGGACGAATGGCGCACGGAATACGAAGACGCGTACATCGAAGGCTGGGACGACGGATACGAAGCCGCCATAAACGACATGCTCAACGACGGCATCGACGCCACCACCGGCATGCGCCGCCGCCACTAGAAAAACAGGCCACACGACAAAAACGGGGAGCCGGAGGAACGCGAGACGCGCCCTCCGGCTCCCCGTTTTCGCCGGAACGGAAAAACACGGACGAACGACGGCAGGAGAGCCACCGGCTCCCCCGCACCCCCACGTCCGCCACGCCCGGAACCCGGCCGGACTCCGCCCCCGCGGGCGGGGACGGAGGATGGGGAGGGCCGGAACGTCCGCCGGTCCCCGGCTTGCAACCGCCGCCGCGACACGGCCCGTCGGACGTTCCGACCCTCCCCATCGGCAGAACGGGCGAACGACGGAAGGAAAGACCATGCGGCAACCGCGTCCGAGGACGCGGGACGATCACACGAGCCGCGACGACGCGGCGGAATCGTCGGCGAGCAGCGTGGGGTCCGCGCCGTCCGGCGCGGAGGCGGCCGCCGGCCGCGGCTCGAACGACGCCAGCGGCGAGGGAAGCACATAACCCAGGTCGAGCGCCACCGAACCGTAATCGTCGTCGTACATCTCGGGCCTGAACTGCTCCACACCCATCACCTCGCGCGCGACCTCGTCGAAATCGCCCATGCCGGCACGCGCCGAACGGATGCGCCGCAACGTGTCCTCCAACGCGGAGAGCACATCCACGCCGAACACGTCCGATCCGGCGTCGAAGCCATCATCCACGACGCACTGGTAGACCGGAGCGCCCCAATTCGTCCCGTCGCCCTCCAACGTGTAGTCGGCCACGGTCTCGCCCTCGCACACGATGTCGGCGATGTCGAACGGGCGGTACTCCGCGGACGGCGGCCTCCACCCGGAGGCGAACGCCTCCAACGCGTCGAGCGCCCCGTCCGGAACCGGACCGGAAGGCGCCAGCGGCTCGTGATCGGACACGAAGCCCGACGCCCCCGGCGTCACGCCCGCGTTCGATGCCTCGTCGCGGCCCAGCCTCTCCAGATCCATGCAGTACGACAGGCTCGAATACGCGTCGTCGCCCATCAGCCCGTACGCGACATGCGCGCCGTACAGCTCATCCGGAGAGGAATTGCCCGCGCGCCATGAATCCGGCAGCGAATACTCCGTCCAGAATTCGGCCACGTCCCCGGCGCGCGCCGCCAACGCGGCGATCCCTGACGGGAACCGGACGTCCTCGGACTCCGCGGCCGTCGCCAGCATGTCCAGGAACACGTCCCCGTCCACGCTATCCGCCACCGCCAGGTCGCGCGCATGCGCCACGCAGCGCGCCGCCAGATTCAACGACGACACGGAGAACGACTCCAGGTCGGATCCCAGCACATCCCCGAACCAGCCCGGCTCATGATCCACGACCGCGTACCCGCCGCCATCATCCACACCGACCACGCCACGCATGAACGCGTCCAGACGCTCCGGCACGACCGGCAGCTCCAACCATCCGCCACGCATGGCATCCGACCCGTTCTCCAGATAGACCCTCAACGAAAGATCATCCATGATCCGCTCCTTCCGCAAGACCGCCACACACGGCCACCGCCAACGACCCAATCCTCACGTCCGCGCGACGGACGGACGGGACACGATGTCTACAAGAACAAGAAAAGCGGATAAGCATGTATGTACATGCTTATCCGCTTATCCGTGGCGGACATCAACGGCGCGGGAAGAGCGGGACCAGACCGGCATCGTCCAGAAGCATGTAAATATACAATGATTCCCATATAAGAACCATATATGCCATGGTCAAACGACAGTGGATCACGAACACCACTTGACACCAATGTTTGTTGCCAACTATAATTGTATTGTGAGAAAAGCAAACAAGGACGACGAGCCGCTGATCCTGCCTTCGGCGTTCAAGCACGGGGTGTCCGAGAACGACATCCTGCACGCGTGGCGCGAGGCCCGCGGACCGGTGGACATCAACTACGACCGGGACCCTCCGACGTACATGTACGTCGGGCCGGGGGTCTCCGGCGCGGTGTGGTACGAGATAGGCACGGCGTCCCGCGCCGGATACGACGTGGAGCTGATCGTGCATGCGATGAAGGCCCGCAAGGGCTACCTGCGAAAGGAGGGACTGCGATGAGGTTCGAGGATCTTCCCAAGGCCGAACGCGACGCGCTGGCCGAGTACGGATACGAGGTCGCGGCCGAGATGGAGGCCATGGACGAGCCGGCGCCGGGCGACCCGACGCTCGACCCGCGCTACGACCCGTCCCGCGAGCTGCGGAGGCTGAACTACCAGCGTCACGCCCTCGACCGCGAGATCGAGGCGGCCGTCGCCGCCAGCCGCGGCCACGGCCAGTCGTGGAACACCATCGGACGCGCGCTCGGCGTCACCGCCGAGGCCGCGCGGCGGCGCTATGGCGTTCGCGCGGCCGCGCGTGTCTGAATCACGGGAACATATAAGCCCTATGTGAGTTTCACATAGGGCTTATATGGTTTTTATGGTCTTATCTGACCACTGCTTTGTCCATGGGGACGTCCAGGCCGGACATCACGCACGCGTCGTCATCACCGACGTCCAACCCCGCGAGGCACACCAGCTCGTCGCGCGAATACAGCTCCGGGTCGATGCCCGGATCCACGGAACGGTCCAGATAGCCGTCGTCATGCAGCGTGCAGTCCGCGGCGAGGTCACGGCCGATCGCCTCCAGGTCCAGGTATGGGCCGAACCGTCCGTCCAGCGCCTCGGCAAGTTCCGGATCGTTCTCGGCGGCCGTCAGCGCGAACGCCTCCTCGTTCGACGAGACGCCGGGGTCGAAGCGCGTGCCGGCCTCGTACGCATAGAACGGGATGTCGTCGGCCTGGAGCGCGACATTCGCGAACACGAGAGGGGAAAGCCGCCCGGCGGGCGACATGCCCTCCTCAATCCAGATCCTCGCCTTCGCCGCGTCGTCCTCGTCAAGGGTGGACAGCACTCCGGCCATGACGTTCAGATCCTCGAGGCTCGTGCGCTCGTCTACCACGCGTTCGCCCGGCCCGGCCGGAAGCCAGTCCGGCAGGTCGAAATCGTCGATCCTGTACTCCTCGTACCGTTCGCCGTCGATGCCGACCCTGTCGCGCAGGAACGCGTCGAGATCGTCCCGCCCCATCGGCAGCGTCGTCCAGCCGCCGACCAGGGAGCCCTCGTTGTATCTGCCGATGTTGCCCACGTACACGCGCAGGTCGTACCAATTGCCCTCTCCGGCCATGATCCATTCCTTTCGCCTGCGGGCGCGGCCGGCGCGGAACCCGCTCCCGTCCCGCCGCGGCCCCGGATGGGACAATCGTCCTCCCACCGGAAGGCTCGGACGGGACACGATGTCTACAGGAAAACGGATAGGCACATACGCATATGCTTATCCGCCTATCGTCCGCCGCGGGTCGTCGGACGCGCGCCGCCGTAGTACGAGGCGAACGGATCCTCGTCCCCGTCCGGGCCGTCTCCGGACGCCGCGAGCGATTCGACGTCGCGCTCGAAGTCCGCGGCCTCGGCCAGCACGCCGGAGGATGCCCCCTCCGACCATTCGTCCGCGTAGGAACAGCGGACGGCCCCGGGCGCGAGGGTCTCGATGAACGAGGACAGGTACGAGTCGCGTTCGGCGAGCAGCGTGTCCACGAGCCATCCCGGCTGTCCGGGAAACTCGTCCAGGCCGCGCACGTACATGTTCCGGTTTTCGTCGCGCACCAGAGGGGGCACGGTGTCCAGGCGCAGGCACTCCTTGAACATGACGAGCCTGCCCACGCGGCCGTTGCCGTCGCTGAACGGGTGGACCCGCTCGAACATCCAATGGCACATCGCGATGCGCACCGGATCGTCGGACAGGCCGGCGTACGCCGCGTACACGCGCTCCATCATCCCCGGCACGTCGCCGGCCGGCACCGTCCTGACCATGGCGACGCCCATGCGCTGCACAATCGCGTTGTCCCTGGTCTTGTATCCGCCGACGTTGAACCCCGGGTCGCCGTCCTGCGACGTGCCGCGCTTCAGCAGGGCGTGCAGGCGGCACACGTAGCCGGCGTCGACCGGATCGTCGGCGTGGTCGATGACGTAGTTGAACGCGGTGAAATGGTTCCTGGTCTCGATGGCGTCGTCGAGTCTGATCTGCTCGTCCGCGTCGGCGAGAAGACGCCCGGTGTCGTAGATCTGACGCGTCTGCTCGGGCGTCAGCGTCGAACCCTCCATATGGTTCGAGTTGTACGCCATGAACACCTGCGTCCAATAGAACAACGCGTGGTCGATCCGCGCGTCCCGCTCGTACCTGAGCCTGTCCACAAGCCTCGTCCTGTCGGCCATGGCGTCCTCCCCTCTCTTCGGAAACATCGCCGTGGAATCCGGGTCCGCGCAAACCGTCGGACCTGATCGGCCGCGCAGGCGACCATCACCAGCATACGCCGCCGATGACAGAAAGCCCGGCCAAAACGGCGAAATCCGCGGCCAACGTGGAATCCACGCCGTCCGGCGCGGAAACGGCCAGCACGTCCGACCGTCACCTGGCGGGCCCTTGGACGCCCATGGCATCCGCGTCCACGCCCGCTCCGCATTCCGGCCCGGACAGGCCGAACCCGTCCAACCTTCCGCGGGCCTCGTCGAGCAGGTCCGTGAGGAACCCCGCATGGTCGGAAAGGTCCTCGTACTCCGCCCAGGAGCGCAGGGTGGTCGTGGCGGGACAGTCCGGGGACGAGGCGATGTAGGAGATGAAGGCCTTGATGTCGGACAGGTCGCGGGTCTGGTATCCGGTCATGCTCATTCCGCCTTCGTAGGCGGAGTATCCGCTTTCCCGGTATTCGGCGAGGGCGGCATCCAGATAGTCGGCGATTCCGGCGCGGATGTCCGGATTCGCCTCGTGCCGTCCGCCGCCCACATATCGTTCCGAGTGGCGGACGTAGGGGCTTCCGCCGAAGAAACGGCCCAGCCTCTCCTGCCCCTTTCTCGGGTCCTCGCGGTCTGCGAGGAAGGGAAGCTCCCGTCCGAGCTGGTTCAGCTCCATGTCCGTGAGCTCGAACCGGCCGAACCGCACCATGCCGGTGTGTCTGTCGGTCGCGTAGCATTCGCCGTGGGCGTGCCCGTTGTCGTGGATGATGACCGCCGCCTCGAGGTATTCCTTGTCCGGTATGTCCCCATGCGGGTCGGCCAGACCGGAGCGTTCCGCGAGGCGTTCCCGTTCCTCGTCCTCGGCGACGAGGTCCACGAAAAGGGTGTGCCCGTCCTTGCTGAGCACGACGCCGGTGTCCTTGTTGATCCAAACCATCATTCCTCCATCCGTCGGATCGTGGCCGTCCGCATGCGCGGCCGGCCGGTTCCAGCGTCCGTCGGCCGGGACGGCGCGGTGGGGCACGATGTCTACAGGAACGGGATAAGCGGATAAGCACGTACGTGCATGCTTATCCGTCTGGTTCCTAGATGGTTTTGCCGCCGGGACTGGCGGACTCCTCCATGCCGGGCGTCTCCAACCGGTCCGGATAGTCGTCCTCGTCCCACATGCAGCCGGTCCAGTAGCAGCCGTCCTCGTCGCCGTCCGTGATCGCGGTCTCCGCGGCCTCGTCGCTCCAGTAGTCCATGTCGTTCCAGTGCAGGCTCGCCTGGTCCGCGTCGTATCCGAACGACATGATCACGAACCGGTTCGCAAGCAGGGGGGATGGCAGGACGTCGGCGAACTGTTCGGCGGTCACGTACATGCCCGTGCCGACGTGGTACGCCTCCTCGTCGGGTTCGATGGCGCGGGTCCGGCGGTTCTCCTCGCTCATGGCCGCGAACCGCTCCTCGACGCCGCGGTACCAGTCGCCCATGCGGCCGGCGGTCGGCCCGTAGGCGCCGGCCTTCGGGAACTGCGGATGGTTGAGCCGGTCGGCGATCCTGGACGCGAGGCCGTCGGCCCCGCTGACGGTGGACGGAATGTCTCCGGGTTCGGTGAGGTTGAGCCGCGCGATGCATCGCGGCCCGTCCGCGGTGCAGAGGTACGCTTCCGCGTCGAGGTGGGAGTAGTGGCCGTTCGGCTGGTCGCGCCTAAGCTCCACGTAAGCCTCCGTCCCTCCGTCGCGGAACGTGGGGGCCGTGTCCGACGCGGTGGTCCACGATATTCCGGTCCGGGACGCCATGTCGGCCAATGCCAGCGCGAGGTCGTGCAGGGCCGCCTTCTCGCCGCCGGCCGCGTACGCGCGGACGTCGTCCTGCGTGCCGTACGGGGTGCGCAGCCGGGCGTGGTCGAGCAGAGCGTATTCCATGACCGTCGCGTCGAGGTATCTGGTGGTGCCTTTCATCTCTTCGCTCATGCTCACAGTCCTTTCATGGATGGCGTGACCACGTCGGACGACGTGGCGATGCCGGTCGGGTCGGACGTGTCCGTCGGGTCGGCGGCGAACGATGGCAGGCCGAGACGAAGACGAAGGTTCTCCAGCAATCCGCTTCCGGCGGGCGATGTCTCGGTGAAGTATTCGGTGACCGTCTCGGCCTGTTCCTCGGTCAGGGAGACGCTGGCGCCGCTGTCCGGGTCGAAGCCGAGCGCGACGATCGGGCCGTGCAGTATCGTGTACAGCTCGCCTTCGGCCGGGACGTGCCGGTAGTCGATCTGGCTGAGGTAGCCCCTCTCCTCCATCGCCCGGGTGGCGTAGATGGCTCGGTTCGGCCCGAATTCGGACGTGCCGTCGTCGTTGACCCACAGGTCGACTCCCGGTATCACGATCGGCAACGTGTCGAAGCAGCCGCCGACCAGTCTGGACAGCGCGTCTCCCATCAGCCCGCGCCCGTCGGTCTCAAGAGCCACCCGCCGCGGCTCCCCGTCCTCCGGAATCAGGATTCCGTTTATAAAGTTCTGCGCCATCGCCGTATTCCCCTTCCTTGGCTTCCATGCCGGGACCTCCGCCCGGAGACGTCGTGGATGGCCGTGTCGTCACAATCCTCCGTCCCGCGCGTCGGGCGGACGGGACACGATGTCTACAGGAACGGGATAAGCGGATAAGCAAGTGCTTACATGCTTATCCGCTTATCCGCCCACGGGGCGTCAGTAGGCGTTGTTGCGAAGCCAGAACTCCTTGGCCTGGTGCGGGCTGCCGTAACGCTGCTTGATGTATTGCAGCCCCCATTTGATCTGGGTCGCCGCGTTGTCCTTCCAGTCGCTTCCGGCGGCCGCGAGCTTCGACGCGGGATAGGACTGCGGGATGCCGTACGCGCCCGACGTGGGGTTCGTGGCGTTCCACTGCCAGCCGGACTCGTGCTGCCAGATCCACACGAGCGCCTGCCAGTCGTTGTCGTTGTCCCATTCCTTGTAGCCGCTGGCGATCATCTGCTTGGCGATGCCCTTCGCGTCCTCGGGGCTGGCGTGGTAGCCGTTCCCGCTGTACTTCACGTTCACCGTTCCCGTGTCCGAATCGTCCGACGAGGAGGCCGAGCACGTCCATTTCGTCGACGTCGCGGACGAGCCCTGCGAGGACGATGAGATGCCGTCGGACGGCTTGCTCGCGGCGGTGGTGTTGCCGTCGGGATACCAGAAGGTCGCGCCGGGGCTTTTGGCGCTGATGACGCCGGAATGGATGGACACCACGCCGTTGGCGTTTTTGAAGCCGCTGCCTCCCTCGCTGATATGCACGCTGTCGCCGTCGACCTGTTCGACGACCGCGACGTGCCCGTACCTGCCGTCGGCGGTCCATGAGCCGCCCGAACCGATGTAACTGACGGCCGCGCCTGGCGTCCAGGAGACGATGCCGCCGGCCTTGGCCCCCTGCTTCCAGCCGTGGGCCTTGGCGGACGCTCCCCACATGCCGCCGTCGCCCCAGGAGCCCTGGCCGAGGTCGTGGCCGAGCGCGCGTTGGCGCATGCACGCCCACCAGGTGCATTGCAGTCCGCTGCCTCCGTAGACGATGTTGTAGCCGGAGCATGGCGTCACGTAGTCGGGCCACATGCGTTTGATCTCGCCCTCGGTCTTGCCGATGAGCTTCGTCCATTCCCCCTTGGCGGTGGACGCCACCGTGCTCGACGAGGCCGATGACGAGGACGATGAGCCGTCCTTGCAGCCGGCGAGGTAGTGTAGCACGTCGAGGGGGTTGCACGCCCCGGTGGTCATGACGACGCACAGCACGGCGACGATGGGAAGCAGGCGGCGGTGGAACGGCCCGGGTCGGCCGCGGCGTGGATGGCCGGACATGTCAGTCGCTCCCGTCGTCCGCGCCGATGTACCAGAACGGCCGCTGTCCGCCGACGGTGATCTCGACCGGACGACACGGGCGCTGGTTCGTGCCGACTCCGACGGAGCCTCCCGCGAGCCAGACACGGGTGCCGGCGGGCACGTCGTCGATCGACGCGTATCCGGTCTCGTCGCCGTTCTCGTCCATGAACGGGTGGTCGGCCGCCGCGGGGCAGGCCACCGTCACGTACCACATGCCGTCGTCCATGGGGATGGCGACCGCGTCGTAGTATTGCGAGATCACCGACTGCGGGTCGGTCGACGATGCGATGGACGAGCCGATCGACCCGGGAATGTCGAAGAAGACCCGGTCGGAGCCCTGCATCCATGATTGGGTGTCCTTGACGATTCCGTCCGCGTCTCCCTGGTACGTGCGGTCGGTGGAGCAGTCGTAGGACTGGATGATGAGGTTGTCGGACTGGCGACCGGTGCACAGGAGGTCCGGGTTCAGCCTGCGCTGGCTCCACCAGTAGCGCGCCATGTTGGACGGGCCGTGGGACTGGCCCGCGATGTCCGGCTGGAAGAGCTGCTGCATCGTGTCGTTCCATTCCTCGTCGGACGGCGTCGGGTCGAGGATCCTGTCGACGGTGTCCAACGCGACGTCCACGGGGCCTCCCTTGCCTCCGACGGGCTTCATGGACACCTTTCGCTCGTCTCCCTGCTGTTCCTTGACGATGGAGAGGACCCGCTGGCGGGACCAGTCTCCCGGCGTGGGGATGCCGGCGGCCTTCAGTCCGCCGTAGCCGCCGGTTTTGGCGGTCTTCTTCCTTTTCGGGGATTTGGCCGGAGTCGACGATGACGCGTCGGACGCGCCGCCGGTCGCCTTCGAGGACTCGTGGTTGACGACCATGCCGAGGGACACCACGAACACCAGGGCCAGGAACATCGCGAGCCAGCGGACCGGCCGCGGCAACGGGCGAGGGGCCTTCCTGCCGGCCATCACTCTCCCTCCGTCCAGGCTTGGCTTCCCTCGCCGTCGCCGCTTCCCGTGTCCGGCCCGTCCGACGCGGACGGTTCGGAAGAGCCCTCTTCCTTGTCCGCAAGCTCGTTGACGATGCGTTCCACGTTCCTGATGTCCGCGACGCTGTTGCCCGCGGCCTTCGCGTTGGCCCGAAGCTCGCCGTCCACACGGGCCTCGAGCCTCTTGACCTCCGTCCGCATGGCCTTGAGATCCGTCAGACCTTGGGCGAACGCCTCAAGCGCGTCCATCCTGGATCGCTGCGATTCGCGGATCGCCTTCGATATGTCGCGTCTCTTGTCTCGCGCCTTGTTGCTGTTGGACAAATCCGGCTCCTTGTCTCGGTCGTTGATGCTTCCCCTGCAAGGATGGACCGAGGAAGGGCGGGAGGCGGGGCACGATGTCTACAAGTTTTCCGGTCCCGTGGCTCCGGGCGAAACTTGTAGACGCGGTGCACCGCCGGCCGTGCGGGCCGGCGTCATGATGGGAGGGCCATTCGACAACCAGACAAGGAAGGAACAGGAATGGAGAATCTTCTGGAGAAGGTCGCCGGCATGCTCGGCGGACTGTGGGATTGGACCGTGCATCTGAACGGCGGTTTGCAGATCGTGCTCGTCCTCCTCGCGGTCGTCATGTCGGGCGTGTGCGCGATCGTCGCGAAACGCATGCAGAGTCCGATGATGGACATGGGAGGCAGCGTCGCGGGAAGGACCGCCGTGAGCATCGCCGCGTACGTGTTCGGCGTGGTCTTCCTGATCGTCGCCCTGTTCGGCGTGGCCGCGGTGTTCGCGCCGCTGCTCGGCTTCGTCAAACTGTGACGTCGAAAACGAACAATCCGGCCGCGCCCATCATGGACGCGGCCTTTCCATATCCCGGAAGGACCGGGACCCATCGAGACAACGGTCGGAAAGGAACAAGAAGGACATCATGGGAAGACTCATCATCGCGGAGAAACATTCCGTAGCCCAGGCCATAGCCGCGGCATTGGGAGGAGGGAAGGCCGAGGACGGCTGGATAGGATGTGGCGCGGACGCGGTCACATGGGCCCAGGGGCATCTCGTCGACCTGCTCACGCCGGACGAGTACCAGGACCGCGGCTGGGACAGGTGGAGCATGGACGCCCTGCCTCTCGACCCGACGGGCGGATGGAAGTGGAAGGTCAACAGACAGCGCGGCGCGGACCGCCAGTACCGCGTCGTCGCGGGTCTGCTCAAGTCGGACGAGTATGACGTCCTGGTCAACGCGTGCGACCCGGACCGCGAGGGAGAGAGCATCTTCCACCGCATCGTCTCGCACGCGGGCGCGCGCAAGCCGATGCTGCGGCTGTGGGTCGCGTCCCTGGAAGAGGACGCCATACGCGACGCGTTGGATTCGATGAGGAGCGAGGACGAGTACCGGGGACTGGCCGAGGCCGCCGACATCCGCGCGAAGGCCGACTGGCTGATCGGCATGAACGCCTCACGAGCGTACACGCTCGTCTACCACAGGCGCATGTCCGTGGGACGCGTGCAGACCCCGACCCTCGCGATGGTCGCCGACCGCGACCGGCAGATCGCCCATCACGTCGAGAAGCCGTTCTGGAAGGTCGTCGTCCCGATGGGCGGATGGACACTCACCGGCGAACGTCTCGACGACAGGACGGACGCGGAGGCGCTGAAGTCGATCGTGGACGCGCCGGACTTCACGTTCCAGGTGTTCTCCGTGCAGCGCAGGACCGTGCATGAGCGTCCGCCGCGCTTGTACGACCTGACCGGATTGCAGAAGGACATGAGCCGTCTGCACGGGCTGACCGCCGCGCGCACGCTGGCCGCGCTGCAATCCCTGTACGAGAAGAAGCTGGCGACCTATCCCCGCACCGATTCGCAGTACATCACGCACGACGACCTTGACACGTTGCGAGATCTTGCGAAGGGTCCGGGGCGCGTCGATGGATTCGTCCGCATGGAAGACCTTCCTTCCGCTCCACGGTTCGACCTGACCGTCGACGACACGAAGGTCTCGGGACACACCGCCATCCTGCCCACCCGCAACGTCGACAGGACCGTGCTGGACGGATTGAGCGGGGACGAGCGTCTGACGCTCGTGCGCGTGGTGCGCCGCATGTGGGAGGCGACGGCAGACGACTACGTGCATGACACGGTCCAGGTCATCGCGAACCTGAATCCGCATTGGTGCGAGAGCCATCCGGACGAGGGATGCCGCCTGTCCGAGGGCGAATGCCGTTTCACCAGCCGTTCCGACCAGCCCGTGAGCCTGGGATGGAAGGCGATCGAACCGGCGAAGGCCGACCGCGGGGATGACGCGGATGAGGAAGAGGCGTCTTCCGCCCGCAATGTCATTCCCGTGAACCTCTCAACGGGAGTCTCGTTGAGGCCGGTAAGCGAATCCTCCGTCTCGGAGGGCAGGACGAAACCGCCGAAGCCGTTCACCGAAGTTATATGCTATGAAAGGGGGATAAGAAATCGCCCATAGAAAGGAGATGTCTTAATGAAAGCAAGGAAAACCGATAAAGGCAAAATAACCGCATTATATGAGCGGTTGAGCCGCGACGACGACCTCACAGGCGACAGCAACAGCATAATCAATCAAAAGAAGCTGCTTGAAGATTATGCAAGGGAACATGGCTTTACGAATTGCGTCCACTTTACCGATGACGGCTGGTCTGGGGCAAACTTCGAGCGTCCGAACTGGAAACGCATGATTGCGGGAATTGAAAGCGGCGAAATCGGCTATGTACTGGTAAAGGATTTAAGTCGTGTCGGCAGAGATTATCTGCAAGTGGGATTTTACACAGAAGTCATGTTCAAGGAGCGGGGCGTCCGTTTTATTGCCATAGCAAACGGAGTTGACAGCGACAAGCGCGAAAGCAGCGAGTTTGCCCCGTTTTTGAACATTATGAACGAATGGTATGTGCGTGACAGCAGCCGAAAAATAACAAGCGTTCTCCGCGCAAGAGGAATGTCCGGCAAGCATACAAACAGCCATTGTATCTATGGCTATAAGAAAGACCCCAACGACAAAGACCACTGGATTATCGACGAGGAAGCCGCCGAGGTAGTACGCCGGATTTACCGCATGGCGTTGGAGAGCAAAGGTCCGTATGAAATTGCCCGTATCCTTGCTTTGGAAAAGGTTGAAAGGCCGTCCTATTACCTTGCACAGCGCGGCGTGGGGAAACATCAGTCTAATTTTAACCCCGCTGAACGGTACACATGGCGCGGCGGCACAGTTGCCGATATTCTGTCCAAGCCGGAGTATATGGGGCATACAGTAAACTTCCGTACCTATAAAGAAAGCTACAAAGACAAACGCTCCAGAACGACACCCAAAGAGGATTTAGTCATTTTTGAAAATACGCAGGAAGCCATTATTGACAAGGAAACATGGGAGCGCGTCCAGAGCTTACGAAAAACAATACGCCGGACGGACACCATAGGCGCGGCAAATCCTTTAACGGGCTTGATGTTTTGCGCGGATTGCGGGGCTAAGATGTATAACCACAGGGGCGGGGCTGGACTGGCGCGGGACTGGGCGGGGCGACCCAACGGCAGGAAGCGTCCAGAACGCGACGAGTACAACTGTTCCCGTTATGATTTAGGCAACCAGCACTATGATAGATATTGCACGACGCACCTTATCCGCACAGCCGTTGTAAATGAGCTTCTGCTCGAAGCTATCAAGGAAGTATGCGACTACGCGCTGAACAATGAAGCGGCATTTATGGAGCAGGTCTGCTCTGCTTCCAGCGAGCGGCAGGCGAAAGCGGCAAAGGCAATCCGGCAGAGAAAACAGCGCAGCGAGAAACGAGCCGACGAATTGAGCCGCTTAATCCGCAAGCTCTATGAGGACAATGTAAACGGCAGACTTTCCGATAAGCTCTTTGAACAAATGCTGCATGATTTTGAAGCGGAGTTAGAGAGTTTAACCGAGAGCGTTACCCAAGACGAGCAGGAGCTTGACCGTATAAGCTGGGAAACCGTCAACGCTGAAAAATTTCTTGCCCTTGTCAAAAAATATACGGATTTTTCCGAGCTTACCCCCGCCATGATAAATGAATTTGTTGAAAAAATCCTTGTCCACCAAGCAGAGGGAAAAGGGGCGAGCCGCACACAGGAGGTTGAGATTTTCTTTAACTTTGTCGGCAAGGTAGAAATCCCCCATGAGGAAATCGTACTGACAGAGGAAGAAAAAGCGGCATTGGCAGAGCAGGAACGGCGCAGAGCAAAAAAAGCCGAATACAACCGCCGCTATATGGAGAAAAAACGCAGACAATGGAGAGAACAGCGGGAACGGGAGCAGGAACAAAAGCCCCATGAACTTCCCCCTGTCGCAGACAAGAAAGGAGAAAAAAGCGCATGAGAAGATTGATTGACAATGGCACTACCCCGCCCGCCAGATTGCCCCATATCGGACATTACGGACACTTGCGGAAATCCTATCTTGAGGGCTACCGCCCCGACCTCTATACCGCCCTTGCCGCCAGTGAAAAGTTGTATGAGCATTGTGCGGAGATCGACGCAGCAGCGCGGAGCCGGATTGACCTTATCATGCCGGAGCTTGCCAATAGCGCGGGAGCCACCGAGGAATTAAAAGCCGCCGACCCTATGAAGTGGGTAGGACTGATGAACGCTTGCAAAGCACAGGCAGAAGAAATCGTAAAATATGAGCTAATCTATGCTTGACGGTCAAGAGCCGGAAAAAACAGAAATCTTGCGATAACAGCCGCCCTGACGAACCATTCCCTGTCCGGGCGGTTTCTATTTGAAAATCCTCATTTTCCCCAAGTCAAGAGCCGGGAAAAACACCCGAAAAATGCCCCTATTGCGTAACAGGGGCGCAGAAAGGAGAGTTTATGAAAACAGGGCTTACCAAGCAGGAAAAGACCACCGATATATGGTTTGACGAGAAAGACACCCTTATCCATATCCGCACCCACAACACCGCCTTAAAGAAGCGTCTGCTTGCATACAGCCGCCGTTATCCGGCAATCTGCCAGCAGACGGACACAGACCCGGAAACGGGCTGCATGGAGTTTGATATTGCAAAGGGGCGTTTCTCTTTCCGTCTGACCGCCCCATACAGCAAGGAACGACGGAAAGCCGCCAGCGAAGCGGCAAAAGCTACTGCAAGCAATCTCCGGCGAAGTGTGATATAATTTTTTTGAAAAAGTTTGAGATTTGATGTAGTATTCGCCGCTAAAACCGTAGTATATAGGTGAAGCCAGAAAGGAGGCGGTGCGATTGATAGACGATGAAAAAATCATAGAAATGTTTTTCGAGCGTTCAGAACAGGGCATACGGGAATTGGACATAAAATACGGAAAAGTCTGCCACAATCTTTCCTACCATATCGTAGGGAGCAGACAAGACGCGGAGGAATGTGTAAACGACGCTTATTTAGGCGCATGGAACGCCATTCCCCCGGCGCGGCCTAACCCGCTTCTGTCCTACATAGTGAAAATTGTTCGGAACATTTCACTCAAAATCTATTGGAGAAAGGAAGCTGCAAAACGGAGTAGTCACTATACGATTGCTTTAGAAGAAATCGAAGCCTGTATCGCAGACCAGAAAACCGTTGAAGATGAAATTGAAGCCAGAGAGTTAGCCCGTATTATCGAGGACTTTTTGGACACGCTGACCGTTGAAAATCGCGTTATCTTCATGCGCCGCTATTGGTTTTCCGATAGCTACAAGGATATAGCCGAGCTTGTGGGACTTTCGGAGAAAAATATCTCCGTCCGGCTGACCCGTATCCGCGAGAAGATGAAGCAATACTTAATTGAAAGAGAGGTATTCGTATGAACGCAAAGAAATTCTCCGACGCTATGAGCGAGCTTGATACAAAATATGTTGACGAAGCACTCAACTACAAAAAGAAAATGAAAAAGCCTGTGTGGATAAAGTGGGGAGTTATGGCAGCCTGTCTTTGCCTTATAATTTGTGTAGCTACAATTCCTCGTTTACTTAATGGCTCTAATCCCCCTGTTTCTGGAGATTTGGCTCCTATGGTTTAGGTAAATAACAAGTTGTATCAATATGCTGATAGTCAACCCAGTCTTACAGACAAAGAAAGCCAGTTCATTTATTTAGGGGAAATCGAAAGCAAAGTTAGTTCATCACAAGAGCCAAAAGAAAATTTCCAAGCTAATGACGATATTGTAGGCGCTAAAGTATATCAATATGAAAATGATATTGTGATTTTAATTGATGGTAAATATTTCTTATATAGTAATTTGGAAAATGCAGAAAATGAAACAGTTGAATTTGAAGGACAGTTATTTAACAAATCGGACTTATCCGAAGAAACCCTTAAATGGCTTGAGTGGTATAATTCATTACCGCCAGAAAAACAGCTTACTGTCAGTTCAATTCCAGCCGAGCTATATATTGATGACGGTGCCGGAACGGTTGACGCAGACCAAGAAAAATAACTTTGATTGACACCCACAAGGGACAGCCGAGAAAATCGACTGTCCTTTTTCTATGCCGACAGGCAGAAAGGAGCGACCAGCTATGACGAAACCGAGAGAGAAAACCCGCGAGGAATTGACCGCCGAGATTGAGGACAGCAAGAAGAAAATCCAGCAATACGAAAACAGAGAAAAGATTTTGCGGCAAAAGCTGTCCCGCGAGGAACGCCGGGAGAGAAACCACCGCCTTATTGTCCGGGGCGCGGTCTTTGAAAGCATTGTGCCGGAAGCAAAGAACATGACCGACGAGGAAGCCACAGCACTTCTCCGGCTTGCCTTGACGAGTGAACCAGCGCGGGAATATCTGAAAAAACGAGCAGAGGGAGCGACAAGCTGAAAATCCCTTAGGAACTAAGGGCGCACTTATACACCCTTACGGGCGTGTGCGCTCTGCCGAGGGCTTGTCTCCGCACAGGGAGATTTCCCCGCGCTCCGATATGGCGGCTTTGCCGCAACAAGGGGCTGCACCCCTTGCGCCGCTTTGCGGCTATCCCTGCACACCCACAAAAACAGTACACCCGCCGTTGGCGTCTGTACCATTTTTGCGGGTTTTATTATCCTATCCGGGAGGTGATACCCATAGCCATTTACCATTGGAACGTCGGCATTGTGAGCCGAGGAAAAGGCAAATCAGCCGTTGCCGCAGCCGCCTACCGAAGCGGTGAAAAGCTGACAAACGAATGGGACGGAATGACCCATGACTACACCCGCAAAGGCGGCGTTGTCCATACAGAAATCATGCTGCCGCCCCACGCGCCACCCTCTTTCTCTGACCGTTCAACCTTGTGGAACAGCGTGGAGCTTTACGAGAAAGCCGGGAACGCCCAGCTTGCCAGAGAGATTGACGCAGCGCTCCCCATAGAATTATCCAGAGAGGAACAGATCCGGCTTGTCCGGGAATACTGTTCCTCTCAATTTGTTTCCAGAGGAATGTGTGTGGATTTTGCCATTCACGACACCGACAAGGGCAATCCCCATTGTCATATCATGCTGACTATGCGACCACTTGACGAGCGCGGAGCATGGGCGGCGAAATCCAAAAAGGAATATGACCTTGATGAAAACGGTGAGCGTATCCGCTTGCCAAGCGGCAGATACAAGACGCACAAAATTGACCTTACAGGCTGGAACGACAAGGACAACACCCTCTTGTGGCGCAAAGCATGGGCTGACTTTACCAACGACTTTTTGGAGAGGAACGGAAGCCCGGAGCGTATCGACCACCGCAGCAACGCCGAGCGCGGCATAGACGAGATACCCACCGTCCACATGGGCGTGGCGGCTTGCCAGATGGAGAAGAAAGGTATCGCCACCGAGAAAGGCGCACTGAACCGCAGTATTCAAAAGACAAACCGCCTTATCCGGGAAATCCGGGCGCAGATTGGGAAGCTCAAAGAATGGATTGCCGACCTGTTCAAAGTGTGGGAAACCGCCCCGAAGCAGCCGCAACAAGCCCCCAACCTTGCAAATCTGCTGATGAAGTATTTGAGCGTTCAGAGAGAAAAGAGCCGGAAGTATTCGCAGAGTTGGCAACGGCAGCACGCAACCGATGAATTGAAAACCATAGCGGCGGCGGTCAACTATCTTTCCGAGCATGGTATCTCTAATCTTGATGAGCTGGACGCTTCTCTTTCCTCTGTCAGTGATAAAGCCTATTCAATCCGGGAGGGAATGAAAACCGCCGAGCAGCGCATGAAAGAACTGCAAAAACTCATGGAGTACGGCAGAAATTATCAAACCTACAAGCCCATACAGGACGAGTATCGGCAAATCCGCTGGAAAGGAAAACAGGAGAAGTTTGCGGAAGCCCGCCGCGCCGAGCTTACCCTATGGGACGCGGCAAACCGCTATCTCCATGCCCATTTGCCGGAGGGCGTGAAAACCCTGCCGATCTCCGCGTGGGAGAAAGAATATACCGCCCTCAAAGCACAGCGGGAAGCGGAATATGACACGCTGAAAGAGACCCGCGCCGAGGTTGCCGAGCTTCAGAAGATACGCAAGTGCGTGGATATTGCACTCCGAGCCGACCAGCCGGAGCAGACGCAGAGCCGCACCAAGCGGCATGAACAGGAGCGATAAGGAAAAGGGCGGGCAAGCTGCTTTGCCTGTCCGTCCTAAATATTTTCCGATAAAATGGACGCTATTGATTCCTAATATTAAAACCAACTTGCTCTTTCGTCCTTAAATTCGGGCAGGTCACTATGCTCATAAGGATTATAATTATTCAAATTGCAGCCAAACTCTTTCAATGATTTTATTTTATTATCCTTTGTCCATTCAACCAGGGAAATTCCATCAAATTCCTCTATGCTCCCATTGTTCATTTCATTTTTGAAATACCACTCCACAATCGTCTGATTTCCTTTGTGGAAAAATTGTTTGATTTCCCAAGCAACGACTTTGCCACGAGTATTCCATTCCTGAAACCAGTGTTTTACGATTTGACGGTTATTATATTTTGGACTCCAACTTTCAGTATAAATTACATCTTCTGCAAAAATATTATCAATACCTAAATCCTGTTTTGTAAGCCACATTTCAAACCATAAGTGAATAATTCTTTCTCTTTCATTCACAATCCAGCACCTCACTAACTTCCGATTTTTCGGTTTCATTCTACATCAAAACTATGAACAATTCAACCACAGAAAGAGAGGTATCAGCCATGTATTACACCCAAGAACAGATAGACCACGCCAACCAAGCCGACCTTGTTTCTTTTCTGCAAGGACAGGGCGAGCAGCTTACCCGCGCTGGAAATGAATACCGCTGGAAGCGGCACGACAGCTTGACCGTCCGGGGAAACAAATGGTATCGCCACAGCCAGAGCAAGGGCGGCGGCCCCGTTGATTTTGTCATGGAGTTTTTCGGCAAGAGCTTCACCGAAGCCGTTGAACTTCTCACAGGAGAAAAGGGAGCTGCACCGCCGCCGGACAGCCCAAGCCCCGCGTCCTTTTCTGACTTCCGACTGCCGCCCCGCAGCACCGACAACAGCATAGCGAGGAACTACCTCACAGCCGCCCGCCGCATTGATGAAGATGTGACGGGCTTTTTCTTTGCCACCGGGGATATTTACGAGGAAGCCGCCCACCACAACGCCGTATTCGTAGGGCGGGACGAGGACGGAGTACCACGCTACGCCCACCAGCGCGGCACAGCCGGGAGCTTCCGGCTTGATGTGAAAGGCAGCGACAAAGCCTTTAACTTCTGTTACCGGGGCGAGGGCGAAAGATTGTTTGTCTTTGAAGCCCCTATTGACCTGTTATCGTTTCTCTGTCTGTTCAAAAAGGATTGGCAGAAGCAAAGCTACCTGTCATTGAGCGGCGTGGGCGAAAAAGCTCTGCTCCGCTTTCTCTCTGACCGTCCGAACATCAAGATCGTTTACCTCTGCCTTGACAACGACAACGCCGGAAACGATGCTTGCAGCCGCCTTGCAGAGCTTGCGCCGGAGGGCTTGACCGTCAACCGCCTTATCCCTCTTTTCAAGGATTGGAACAAGGTATTGCAGCACCGGGCAGAAATCACAGACGGGAAATATCTGCGGGAAGCAATCTACGGCTTGAAAGAGCCAACCCAGGAAGAAACCGTTGAGATTATCCGCATGAGCGAGGTTGACACGCAAACCGTTGAATGGCTATGGGAGCCGTATATCCCCTTTGGAAAAGTAACCATAGTACAGGGCAACCCCGGCGAGGGAAAGACCACCTTTGCCCTACGCCTTGCCGCCGCCTGCACCACCGGGGGAACACTGCCGGGAATGAAGCCCTTGCCGCCATTCCAAGTAATTTACCAGACCGCCGAGGACGGGCTGGGTGATACCGTCAAGCCCCGCTTGATGGAAGCAGAAGCCGACCTTGACCGGGTTCTTGTGATTGATGAAGCAAAACGGGAGCTTACTCTGTCCGACGAGCGCATAGAGAAAGCAATCGTACAGAACGGGGCGCGTCTGATTATCCTTGACCCCATACAGGCGTACATGGGAGAAAAAACCGACATGAACCGGGCAAACGAAGTGCGCCCCATGTTCCGCCGCCTTGCCGATGTTGCCGAGCGTACCGGGTGCGCCGTTATCCTTATCGGACACCTGAACAAAGCTGCCGGAGGGCAGAGCGCATACCGGGGCTTAGGTTCTATCGACTTCCGCGCCGCAGCAAGGAGCGTCCTGCTGATCGGGCGCGTGAAGCGAGAACCGAATGTGCGCGTTATCGTCCATGACAAATCTTCCCTTGCGCCGGAGGGCAAGCCCGTTGCCTTTTGCCTTGACCCCGACACAGGTTTTGAGTGGATAGGCGAATATGATATAACCGCTGATGAACTGCTATCCGGCGCGGGCGGCAACAATGCCACCAAGACCGAACAGGCTGAAAGGCTGATACTTGACCTGTTGGCAGACGGGAAAGAGCTTGCCAGCGAGGATATAGAGAAAGCCGCCGCAGAGGCCGGGATTTCTGCCCGTACCGTCCGGGCGGCAAAGAAAAACCTTGACGGGCGAATTATCTCAAAGCGTATCGGCGCAGCATGGTATCACGCCCTTAAAAAGTGAAATGGCAAAATCCAAGTGGCAAAACCCAGATACCTTGCCACTTTGCCACTTCGCCACTTCAACCCCAAAACAGCCGCCCCATGTTACGCATTAGACGCTCTGGAAGCCCCATTTTATAGGGCTTTCAGAGGGAGAAAGCCGCCCATGCGGTGCCTTTGTACCTTTACCCCCGAAAACAGCGTCCTATTGCGTAACAGGGGCATTTGCCATGAGCAGAAAGGAGAGACTATGAACAATGAAACCCGCAAGACCAGCACCACCGCAGCTGCTTCCCCTCTGACCGTAAAGGAAGCCCCGCAGCCTGTTATGATAAAGAAAATAGGGAAAACCACCTACCGCGTCAAAATACATTTCAGCGAAACGAGCAAAGAAACCATGAGCGACAAAATCAAGCGGCTTATTTTGAATGACTGCGAGAGAATTTCTTAAACACCCTTGACAAAGCGTACCAGAGGCGACGCTGCTCGCCGCGATGGAGCACGCAAGCCGATACGTCGAGGACAAGGACCTGAAGGCCGCTCTGGACGATGACGAATCGCATTCCGGCGGCATCGGCACGCCCGCGACCCGCGCCGACGTGATCGAAAAGCTCGTCCACGCCGGATACATGGAGCGCAAGGGCAAACAGCTGCACTCGACCGAGGCGGGACGCACGCTCGTGGACGTCGTCTCCCCCAGGCTCCGGGACGTCTCGCTCACCGCGGACATGGAACGCAGTCTGGGCGACGTCGAACACGGCAAGGCCGACGCGGATGCCGTGTACGAGGAGTTCCGCGGATACGCGCGCGCCATCCCGGCCGACGCCGCCGCCAACGTGAAAGCCGAGCGCGTCGGCCAGAGCGGCGGGAAGACTGAATCGTATGGCCGCTGCCCCCGCTGCGGCGGGAACGTCGTGAAACGGGGCAAGACGTGGACGTGCTCGACCAACCGCAACGAGAAGCAGGCCGACGGCACATGGAAACGAACCGATGGATGCGGGTACCGGATCTTCCCGACGATCGCGGGCAAGACCCTCACCGACCCGCAGGTGCGGAAAATCCTCGGCGGCCAGGCCGTCCTCGTCAAAGGATTCACATCGAAGAGCGGGAAAAAGTTCGACGCCCGGCTGGTCGCCGACAAGGAACGCGGCGTCGCGTTCGATTTCGGCAAATGACCGGAAACATGTAGACGCCGTGCACCGTTCGTCCATCCGAAACATGATTGGCTTGAGCATGCGGATGGGAACGGGGCGCATGCAATCCCGGCTGGAATGCCGGAAGACGCCTCTTCCAAAAAAGGGAGAGGCGTCTTCCAAAACCCATCCGAGATGAGCAGTCGAAGGGCGGACGAGTTCGCCCGTGAATACGGAAAGGATGTTGGATGATGAGACACGGCAAAGCGTTTCCGCACCGCATCGTGGCGATGATCAACGATGCCGGATACGAAAAGCTGAAGGAAGAGAGCCTAGCGCGCGGATACCAGATCGCCTTGATCGAACGGTGGATGCTGATTCCCCAAAGTGTCGAGGACCTGTATACGGGAAACCTGGACGATGCGGATGTGATGATGCGGCGGCCACTGCCGTCCGGGAACACGAAGGACAGGGGGCCGAAACGCACGCGTCGCAACATCTGGCTGACGGACGCCGGATGGGAGGCGGTGACCCGGTGCGCCGCGAAGCGCGGGCTCGTCCGGTCGGCGTATGTCGCCGAGGTCATCCACGAACAGGTCCGGATCGCGAACGAATCCGGATGGCCGCTCCCGGACGGCATCACCAACGAATCCGTCGAGAAGGAGATACGCGACGTGCTCCGGAAGATGGAAGAGCCCGCTACTGCGGGAAGCATGGAATGACCAGCCAAGCGTCCGATCATGTGACCAACCATGTGCTTGTTCATGTGACATGTCGCATGAGCCAGCGCGCGACCGCCATAAAGCCAATCACATGATCGGTCACATGACTCATCATGTGACCGGGAATGCGACCGAGCAAGTGACTGGTCACTAGCCCGGTCATGTGACCAAAAAAGATGGTGTAGCAAGTTATACGGTTTGTGCGCACAAACCGAAACGGCCCCGACCACGCCATGGCGGTTGGCATTGACCCGAGTGCCGAAGGCTTTTGGACGGCGCCGCACACGGCGCCATGACGGTGGTTTCGACGTCGCCGGCGACGTCGGCGAGGGCGAACGGCGAAACGGCCGCGACGCCCGGAAACATGGAAAGGAGCATGAGCCCCATGGGCAGGAACCAGCAGCACAGGACGGGACGGACCCGCGGCAGGCGGATCTTCATCCGCGTTTCCGACCAGGAATTCGAGGAGATCCGCGCGTCCGCGGACATGAACGGCGTCAGCGTCTCGCGTTACCTGGTCGAGGCGCACGAGACGTGCACCGACCTCGAAGCCGCGAAAAAGAAATGCGAGATGGCCCCCATCGTCGAAAAACTGGAGGCCATCAGGACGGAGATCTGGCATATCGGACACAACGTCAACCAGATCGCGCGCAACACGAACCGCGACATGAGCGCGAGCATGGACGACGAACACTCGGCCGCGAAGGCCGTGAGGGACTGCGCGCGCCTGTTCGTCCAAGCTTCAGACACCATCAAACGCCTGTCGGATCAGATTGGCCGCTGAACCGTTCGCCAGCCGGATGGAATGGATGCCATCTATTAAGTCGGGATCACGGGAGCGGGGAGATGGACGAAGAAAAACGAAAGGCCTTGGAATCTCTGCCAAGGCTTTCGCCGATCGGGCTCTCCCAATCCATGTGGACGACTATATGTCCGTTCGATCCCGAAATCAAGCTCGGCGGCGACGCAGACGACGGGCGCCGTCGTACCATTGTTGGAACGTCAGCAGCGGCCGCGGACACGATGGTTTGGATCAGACCGTTTACCGGAATGAGCAAGCCCGGTCAGGGAAAACGCAAAGAGAAATACAGACAGATACCTAAGGATTCTCATGGCATGATGGTGGACGTCGTGTCGCTCTGCTCTTGCCGGTTCGTCGGCGACCGTCTTGTCCAGATGACTTTCCGCTTCCATTTTCGGAGCTGTCTGATTGACCGTTCCTCCCTCCTCCGACAGTTTCGGCGCACGCAGAAGCACGACTGTCAAAACGAGAAAAGGACCCCATAGGGCAACCGCACCAATGCAACGAATGAGACCGCTCCACCAGTTAAAAGCCATGGCGGCGACGAGCACGAGCAAGGAGGCAGTGAGGAGGCACGACAGAACGAGGATCCGATATTTCCATACTCTTCTCGTTTCCTCGTACTCATGCAAACGCTTGTATGACTTCTCCATGGCCTGCGTGAACGAAGCATCCATTCCACTGCCCCCATCACGAATTCGTTCCAAGATGTCGAGGCGGAACTGTTTCCTCAACGCCACGTGTGTGTATATCCGTTTGCCAATCATTGCGGCCAGTATGGTCGATGAGGCGGTAACGGCAAAGGCGATAAGAAGCTTACCCACCGCCGCGGCACCGTTCATATCTTGAGACATGACACAGACCAGTAGCAGCAGTCCGACGTCAATCCCATATAAGCCTCCGACGAGGAAAAGCGAAAAATAACCGCATACCAGCTCTTGCTGGTTTGCCCAGAATCTCAGTCCCTTCCGCGTGTAAGTCTCGTAGGCAAGGCGTTCCACGGCTTCGTCGACAAGAAACTCACGGTGGGCTCTGATAACAGATCGCTGTCTTTCACCAGCATGCGATTCCAATTCCACCATTTCCTTGAGTTCCTTGATGATGCGGGAGACATCCGCCCTCCATAAATCAGGAACACCTTTCAATAATTTCAGGACAGTGGTTAGAAGATACTTCGATATTTTTTCGATGTCCATTCCTGTTCCTCCATATGATTCCTGTTATACAGGCATGATATAAAAGGGCCGTCGTGGTTTTCCCTTTTTCCCGGAATAAAATTGTCGGTTTGATCCAATCTCGCTTAGACATCGACGGATCGTTCCAGACATCTTTGGATGGGATATGACCGTTTTCAATCACGAATCTGTAGACACCGTGTGCCATCGATGGTCGGTTTCCAACCGAGGATAATGACATGATTCCGAAGATCAGCCGCGGTTCGGATCCCGCGGGACTAGTGAAGTATCTGTTCGGCAAGGGACGGCACAACGAGCACGCCAACCAGCATCTCGTCGCGTGCAGCGACGACCTGCTCGACTCGTTCGGATTCGACGGGCATCCCGACGAATCGTACGCGAAAATCGGGGAACGCTTCGACCGGCGCTACCGGATCAGGGAACGCAAGGGAGATCCCTTCCCCCGCGACCGGCGCGGCAGGCTCAATCCCGGCGGGGAGCACGGCAAGGACCGCGTGTGGCACTGTTCCCTGTCCATCAAGGCCGGCCAGGGCATCCTCACGGACGGGCAATGGGAAGCGATCGTCCGCGACTATCTGGAACGCATGGGCATCCTGGACGGCGACGCCCCGGCAGGCGTGACGTGGCTCGCGGTGCACCACGGATTGAGCAGGAACGGCAACGACCACGTGCACGTGATGGTGCAGCTCGCCACGGACGACGGATGGATCAACACATACAACGACATGAAAGCCGCGCAGCGATCATGCCGCGGAATGGAACGGAAGCGTCCCGAACTCGTCGAGATCGGCCGATCGAACACGGAAAGCCAGGTCAGGTACAAGTATGCGGAATGGCGGCGCTGGGCCGAATGGAAAGCACAGGAGGATTACGACGGGCCGCTCCCCTGGCATGCGCTCGACGGGGACGAGCGCGTCCGGCGGATCGCGGCCGTGGCCGCGGAGACGATGCCGAAACAGCACGTCGGCCGAGTCGTGGAGGCGTGCGCGAAGGCGTCACGGAGCGAGGACGAGTTCATCCGACGCGTCCGCCGCGAGGGCTTCAGCATCGACCCGCATCTGCGCAAGGGCGCGGCCAGGGATTCGTTCGATTCGCCGGACCAGGTGGTCGGTTACCGGATCACTTGGCGCAGCAGGGACGGCTGGACGGAACGGTTCAACGCGACCGACCTCGGCGCGGACATGCGGTTGAAGGAACTAAGGAACGGTTGGACGCATGACGCGCGATCCGAATCGTTGGCGGTCCAGGAATGGCGCGCGAGCATGGAGAACCGCCCGCCCTTCCTCGCCGACGGCCTGGAGCGCCGACCTGCGAACCTTTCCACGCATGACATGGAAAGGCTGATCGACGAGGCGTTCCACGTCGCCGTGAACGTGAGACGCGGGGAAGGCGATCCGGAAGCATACGACGAGGCGCTGCGCGAGGGACTGCGCGTGTTCGACAGGCTGTCCGAACGGTACGGGCTCGGGGATGGATTCTCGGCCGAGATCATGAAAGACGAACTCTCGGCCGAGACGCCAGACGCGATCGGAGACGATGGGCGCGATGAGAATGGGAAAGCCCACAAGCCCTGATGCCGCGGACCAGTATCATCTCACGGGACCCGGCCTCGTCTCGGCCGATATGCCAGGGATCCCGGTTCCAAACGGTTCGGCCGGACCGAGGTCCCGATCGCCGGGGCGCGCGCCGGACACGTCCGAACCGCGCAGATCCTCCCATGCGGGGACGAACACGTTCTCGTACCGCCATGCCATGACCGCTTTGTGGTATTCCTTGAAACCTTCGGGAAGGACGGTCACCCCCATGGCCTGTTCCGGGATCGAATCGATCAGGGAGTACAGTCGGTCGGGCTCGTAGCGTTCCATGAACCGGCCGAACGCCAGCGTGCACTGGGGGTCCTGTCCAGACGCGATGTATTTGAGCGGCGCGATCGGCTTGCCTTTGTCGGTGATGTAGCATGACCTCACGTCGAGGGCATCCTGACGGATCAGTTCGTCTTTGGACAGGCGCCGTTCGATCGCGGCTTCGGTCCGTTTGTTGTTGAACGAGTTGCCGTTGTCGTACACGGGCGCGAGCCGGTAGTGGCCCTTCCTGTCGGACAGGACGCCCCAATTGGTGTTGTTGCGGTCGATGTTGCGGATGAACGCGTCGGTGACGAACATGTCCCAGAAACGTTCCCGGACCCCATCGATGCCGGCGAGCTCCGGGATGCGGTTGATGGCGGCCCTCACATCGGCCAGCACCACCCCCGACCCTGTGGAGGCGGATTCGGTGAATCCCGGTTCGTCGTCGGACAGGGAGTTCTTCAGATCGTGGAACTCCACCAGTTCCCAATCGTCATCGGTGAAATCCCGGCACGCGCACACGACCTTGCCTCCTCGGATGCCCAGCACGGTCTCGTGCACCGGGATGCCCAGCATCCCGTAGACATGCGATCCGAGGAATTCCGACAGGGGCGCCGTCGTGTACGAGGGAACCGAGCCTTGCAGACGTCCCGTCGGCCCCGGGAACTTGAGGATCCAGTTGCCCCCGTTCCAGACGACGCCGATCTTGCGGCCCGCGTTTCCGGCATAGAACCTACGGGATTTCTCGCACCCCTCGAAATCAATCAAAGCCATCATATTCCACGATTCTACCGGCCGGCGCGGCCGAATCAACCGCATTCATCCCACAGGAGGGAGACGACGCGTCCGCCGCCGCGGACCGAGACGTCGGACGCGTCCTACCGTCCGGCCTGTTTGACGGTGGGGACGTCCGGCAGGGACGGCTCCATGGCCGGCGCCGCGGGCGGCGTGATCCTGGCCTCCTGCTCGGGACTGTACGCGCCGAACAGGTCCGGCCCGTCCCATTCCTCCGGCTCGTACAGGTCTACCAGGTCGGTCTTGTCCTCTCCGGTGGTCTCACTGGATGACAGGTCTCCCCCGGTCTCGGATTCGACGGTCATTTTCCTTCTTTTCTCCGGGGCCGGCGTCTCGGTCGGGACGTCGTCCGTCTTTCCCCCGTCCGCCACCGGATCGTCTCCGGAGGACGTCCCGTCGTGTTTCTCCACGTCGTCATCTCCGGACGGTTCGGGCAGGTCGGAGACGGGCGCCGCGTCCTCGTTCTCGTTCATGGAGCCCTCGAACAGGCTGGACGGTTCGTCTCCCTCGCTGCGGTTGTCCCCGCCCGAGGATTCGGGCAGTCCGGCGTCGCGCAGGTGGCTGATCTGCTGGCCGGCCTCGTCCACGGACACGACGGCCTGCATCATCACGCATTCGGCGATCAGGTCGTTCCGCTGCCCGTTCCATCCCTCTCCGTTCTCCGGGGCGACATGGAACGTCTCGCCGTCGTGCCGGGCCCTGAACTCGTCCGGGGAGGTGTCGTCGTGGTCGAGTCTGACGGTGAAGCCGGCCTTCTCGAACGCGGCCAGGGTGTCCTCGAGGGCGGGCGTGCGGTCCACGTAGGTGATGGTGACGTTGTTCATGACGCGGTCGGCCTGCTGTCCGATGGTCTCGCCGGGATGGCGCTGCGACCATTCCGTCTCCATGAGGCTGCGCGCCCGGTTGAGCTGGGCGGCGTAGCCAGGGTCCGTGCCGACGAGCATTTCGCTGACGTTCCAGGCCTTCAGCAGGCTTGTGTCGCTCAACGGGGAACATCCCCTCGTGCCGAGCACGGTCGCGTTCAGCACGCTCTCGAACCCGTTGTTCAGCTCGCGCCTGTGGGCGCTTTCCCAGGACAGCAGGCGGGCTCGCTGCGCCTCCATCTCCTTGATCTCCGCGGCCTGCAACCTCGCCTGTTGGGCCTGTTCGGCCTTGCGTTCCCTTTGCTGCTGCTGTATGTCCGCGCTCAGTGAGCGGTGGAGCATGCTCAGCTGTTGGGCCATGTTGCTCCATGTGCTGTTGAGCAGCTGGTCCAATGCGTCCTCGGGATCCATCGCCGACATCATCGGCCTCCTTCCTGTTGGTTCCTACCGATCGCGTGCAGTTTTATGTTCGGCCGGCGCGGCGGGCGTTCCCTGTCGGGGATGGCCGCCGCTGCCTCCTCCATCTCCTTCGGGCGCACCGGGCGCAGGGGCTCCATGGCCTTGCGCCGCCAGCCCTTCGGCGGGCGTTCGCATGGCAGCGGCTCGCCCGGCCCGGTCGTGTGCCCGTTCTCGTCGATGCCGAGCGAGGCCACGAGGCCGGTGTCCTTGTTGAACACCCGGTCGAGCAGGCCGAACGCTTGGATGTTGAAGATCATCATCTGGCCCGGCTGGCGTCGGGCGTTCTCGTAGGCGCGCCACAACGCGTCGAGCTGGTAAATGAGCGGCGGGTACCGCCACCAGTCCGGCACCCACAGGAACTTCGTCATCACGCCCTGCTGGTAGGGCCACATGTTCGCCACGTGCAGCTCCACGAAGCTTGCGAGGTTCGGATAGTACGTGTCCCGCATCTGGGTTCGCGCGCCGAACTGGCCTATCAGCGCCTCGCGTTCGGCCTGGTCGTCGCCGATCTCCCTTGATTCGGGAATCGAAAGCACGTCCTCCCCGTCGGGCTCGCCATCGGCGCCGTTCTTCGGCTCCGGCGTGGCGTCGGTTTCTCCCTCATTCCCCTGCGCGTCCGGGACGGCGTCTTCGGCCTCGTCCTTCCCGGTGTCGTCGGACGGCGTTTCGTCCGAGGGTGTGGCGGGCGGCGTCGAATCCCGATTCCCGTCCGTCGGAACGCCGGGAGCGGCGGAAGTCGTTTCGGCCGCGCGCTCCCTTTCCGCCAGCTCCAAGTCCTCCTTGGTCGAGATCGCGAAGTCCTCGGCGGCCAGGCCGGCCTTGTACGCGAACAGCCATCGCGTGAACGGGATGGTCAGCCCGTACCGGGTCACGTCCTCGACGCCTTTGACGGCGAGGTTCGCCGCGGCCACCGCCGCCACGTACGCCATGTCGGGATCCGTGGGACGGTCGGCGTGGTCGGGGACCTGCGGCGGCGCGGCCACGCCGGAATCCGGTTCCGGAACGACATGGTCCGCCGCGGGCGCGGACGGCCCCGGCATGGGGGCTTGCGGGAAGACGGGCCCCACCCGGCCCGGCGCCATCTGGACCGTTTCGCGGATGCCGTGCTGCATCTCGCGGTCCTCCGATGGGTTCTTGCCTGGAAATACCATTTTCATCCTTTCGAGGAATGTTCCAACGCCCATGTCATGCGGCCTTGCGGATGATGTCGGCCCAGACGCGGTTCTCGGTCCACGGCATGGTCCGGTCGATCTGGGCGCGGCATTGCGAGGCGAGCACGAGCGCCCGGCCGACGGGCCACTCGGCCAGGTCGGACACGTCCAGGATGTTCTCCTTCTGGATGCTGTTGTTCACACTGCGTCTGCCCTGCCCGTCGATGTTGAGGCTGCCGCGGACGATCTCCCTCTGACCGACGAGGCTGCTGATCTCGCCGAGCCATTTCGCGTCCTTGATGCCGCCCAGGTAGACGAGGATGTTCGCGTTGTTGAACAGGCTGCCGAAGTTCGTCTCGCCGAACGCGGCCTTGCCCTGGTCCGGGTTCTGCCAGATCGTCATGATCGGGATGCCGGCCGAGCCGAAGTACGAGTACACGTCGGCGAGTTCGGGCCAGCGGCAGATGTTCGCGGCCTCGTCGAGCACGCAGCACATCGGCCTGGGCAGACGCCGGTTGTTGTCCGTGCATTCGGACTGCGCGTATTGGAACGCGGTGAACGCGACGACCGCGGTCAGGCTCGCGGTCAGCGCCGTGGACGGGCGCCCCTGGGCGGACAGCAGGTAGAGGGTGTCGCCCTCGCTGGTCGCGAAGGCGAGCGGGTCGAACACGTCTCGCCCCTCCGGGGTGCCGTCGCCCTCCCGGGGCAGGACCCATTCGATCACGTCGGGGTCGGCGAGGAAGGCGACCATGGTCTGCAACGAGCCGAACACGCCGCTTCGAGTCTCCGGGGTCAGGGCGATGACCGAGCTGACGCGGGCGGCGATCTCGCCGTATCCCACGTGCTTCGTGAGGATGGTGACGGGTTCGGTGTTGCGTTCGCTCGACGCCCAGCGGAACACGTCGGCGACGGTCTTGCCGCCGAGGTGGGCGGCGAACAGGTAGTCGGCGAGCTGCTGGGCCGCGGTTCCGGGGAAGAAGTCGTCGCCGCCGGTGGACGGCTGGCCGGACGCGTACCGCCAGCAGTCGGCGATGCGTTTCGCGTCGGCGATGGTGTGGATGGAGTCGATCAGGTTCCACACCCATGTGGTGTGCTTCCGGTTCGGTTCGGCGATGCGTTCCGGGTCGAACACCCAGATGCGCCCGTCGGGATGGTCGTGCATGCGGACGGGACGGGTCACGTCGAGGATGTCGCCCTTGTTCGAGGTCGCGAGGCATGGGCCGGGGGCGGAGCAGACCGCGGGGATCGCGTAGCACAGGGACTTTCCGGAACGGGGTCCGGCAAGCACGATCGCCATGTCCTCCCAGCTGGTGCTCATGGGCGTTCCGTCCACGATGTTGCGGCCGAGCGGATAGCCCGGCTCCATGCGTTTCGGGTCGTAGTCCTTGACGAGACGGGACGCCATCTTCTCGGCCCGTTCCCGGGTGACCTTGGACACGGCTTCGCCGTGGCCCATGCTCGGCGCGTACACGTCGACCCTGGTGCGGTCCGCGCTTCCGGTGACCTTCGGGGCGACCTTGCGTGCCAGCAGCCACCAGCACAGGCCCGCGAGGGCTCCGGAGAGGATGACGAGCAGTCCGGCCAGCGCCCACTGCGCGCCGGTGAACTCCCATTGGCCGGAGAGGATGTACAGGAGCGCGAAGATGTCGAACCCGTGGCCCGACGCCGCGCATATCGCGCCGAACACGGACATGACCGCCAATGCGACGAGCAGCGCGACTCCCGCCGCGCGGCTGGACGGCCTGACGGTCCGTCCCAGGTCGGCTACCCTGTTGGTCTGGAGTTTCGGATCGACGTCCACCGCTATCCCCTCTCCCGCACTTCGGCGAGCTCGGCCAGGATCGCGTCGGCCATGTGCCGCCTCCATTCGCCGACAAACGGACCCGACGACGTCCAGCCGCATCCGCAGCAGAACCGTCCGTTGTCGCCGACGATGGGTTCGAGGCGGCCGTCCCAGTCGCCCCCTCCGTAGGGGTCGCCCAGGTGGTCGGCCAGCGCGTTCTCGATGGCCTCCTCCCTTGTCTCGGGAGGCGTGGAGACGAGCCCGTCGACGTGGCGCCCGTATTCCTCCCATGTGGCGAACCTCTCCCCGCATGAGCATTCCGCCCCGGACATGGAGGGACGGGGCGCGTGAGCGCGGAGAACCGCCTTCCTGCCGACCCCCGTCCCCTCCCTTCCCTCGTCATCGAGGAACTTCATCATGAACGCTCCTCCCCGGTCGCGGGCTGGGTCTCGGACGGGGAGGATCCGGCCCGTTGCTCCGCTTCGGCGGCGCGTTCCTTGCGGCGCTGGTAGAGGATGGAGTCGTAGACGAGCCATTGCGCGTTGATGACGTTGCGCGCGTCGGGCTGGCCGTCCTTGGAGCTGGCGTAGGCGGCGGGCTCGGCGATGCTGCCACCGGCGATGACGGGATCGCCCTGCCTCATGTCGATGCGACGCACGGTGTCGGCCGCGTTGCCGAAGAGCTGCACGGTCGTCTTGACGGGTCCGCGCGGGTCGTCCGTCCAGCCGCCGTCCGCGGTCCTCACGCGGCGGTTCTCGTAGACCACCGCCTGGAGTTTGGAGGGCAGGATGGCGCCGTCCTCCATGGTCTTCTCGGGCAGGTAGTCGGGGTTGGCGCCGAGATTGCCCCTTACCGTCAGCATCGTCTGCGGCATGTTTCGTCCTTTCGTCATAGGGGGTGGGGCGCCACGGCCTTTGTGGCGTCCCACATGCAATGTTGCGGCCTCCGCGGCGGCGGAACGGTGCACCGCGTCTACAAGTTTCCGTTCAGCGTGTCGGCGCGTTCTCTCCGAACGCGCGCGGGTCGCCGAGCGGATCCGTGTCCGCGCGGTCCGTACGTTCGAGATCGCCTTCCGACAGCAGTCCCGCCTTCCATTCCACGTAGGATTCGGAGATGAAGTCCGGGCGCGAATAGAACTCCATGCAGCTGTCCCTTCCTCCCGGGAAGTTCCAGTAGTGGTCCTCGACGACCTGCGCCAGCTCGTCCTCCGCCCAGACCCGCATGACGTCGCGTTCGGACTGGTCCGCCAGCCCGGCCGTCCACGCGTATCGGGCGTCGGCGTCGACGGGCGCGGTCCGGATCCACTCGTCCAGCCGTCCGCGGATCCAGTTGAGAGGGACGCCGCCGGAGCCGGCCGTCCGACGCGCCCCGTCCGCCGCCTCGCGCACGAGCAGGCCTTGCTCCAGCCATTCCCCGAGGTCTTCCATAGTGGAGTTGATCCGGTGGTAGGCGTCGTAGCCGACGCTGGCGCCGAGGACGGTTTCGAGCCGGACGATGTTGTCGAGGTCGAGCATCGACCCGTCGTGCTCGTAGACGTCGACCGCCTCCCTCCAGTGGGCCATGACGTAGTCGGCGTCGGCGTCGTCGCGCCGGTCGAACCGTTCGAGGATGGTTTCGATGGATTCGCTGTTGAGTCTCATGTCGTTCTCCTTGTCCGCGCCCTATCTTGCGGGCCCGGCCGCGGGCGCGGCGTACGGGTCCGTTCCGGTGAGGGATTCGTCCAGGACGTCCACCGGATCCTCCAGGTCGGCCATGGGATACCGGGTCTCGATGGCTTCGAGCAGGCTCAGGATGGCGGCCTCCCGGCCTCCCTGGTCGATGAAGCGCGCGACGTTGCCCTCGACGGGGCGCGGAGCGTGCCATTCCGTCTCGTCCGCGAGACGCCACAGCCATCCGCCGTCCTGGGGGATGACGTGGCCGAGGATCCGCCCGTCGGGCAGCTCGGCGGAGAGGACGTGCGGCCCTCCGGGCCATGTCGCGGACCGGCGCATCTCCACGTCGTCGATCCCGAACCGTCGTTCCGGTTCGGGATCCGGGTCGGACACGAGCCGCGGGTCGAGGCCGTCGCCGTTCAGCCACGCGTCGTATATGTCTTCGTATCCGCATCCGATGCGGGCGGACAGCTCGTCGAACACGCGTTCGCGGACGACGGAGTCACCGACGCCCAGGCGGTCGTAGACATCGCCCCCGTGTAACGATTCGACCGTCTGGGCGAACGTCACGTCCGGGGCGATCATCCCGCCCAGCGAGTCGTCGGGGAATTGCTCCGCATACCAGTCGCGGACGCGGGCGCCCATGCCCGGAACCGTGTTCCAGTCGAATTCAGCGCGGTGATCGGACACGATACGGTCCAGGTCCGGACCGTAGGAGAGCTCCCGGACGTCCTCGGGCGTGCCGCCCTCCCGCGTGACGATGCCGGCGGCGAAGTCTCTCGCCGTGGAGCCGAACCGGTCGTTCATCGTATCGTCCCCCTGTCCTGCGCGATGTCCGCGAGTTCCGCCAGTCCGGTGGACCCGTCCGCGGCGGGGGCCGTGTCCAGCACAGCGGACGCGAAGCGGTCGGACGGGTCGAAGCGGAGCGCGCGTTCCGCGTGCATGCGTCCGGTCTCGCCCGTCCGTCCGAGGTATTCGACGTGGTCGAGCATGCCGAGCAGGCCGTAGATGTGGCCTTCGACCGGGGCCGGGGCGTTCTGCTGGATCGGAGAGAGGATGCGCCATGCGGCGTGGTCGCGGTCGGTCAGCGTGTCCCTGTCCGGCGTGGCGTCGGGCCATTGTCCGACCAGGTCCGTGATGAGCGTGTCGACGGGCACGTCCTGTTCCGGGGTGCCGATGATGTCCCGTAGGCCGCCCATGGTCGGCATGTCCGGGCCGAGCACGTCGGTCGCAATCATCGCCCGGGTCGCGTCGGGAGCGTACCGCATGCTGACCGCGATGACCGCCAGCGCCGACACGTCGGATACCGGATCGGTCGGCGCGTGCGGTTCGAGCATGAGGCGGCGCCATTCGTATGCGGCCGCGTTGCGCCAGTCGGCGCGCGCCACGTCGCCTCCGGAGATCACGTCGTGCCGGTAGTCGGCGTCGGCGGCCTGGATGACCTTGTCGAGGGCCGGTTCGTCCTCGGGGTCGGCGTCGGCCATGGCGCGGATCCTGAACGAGGTGCGGAACGCCGGTTCCTCGATGGCGGCGCGTTCCAGGTCCTCGCTGGTGTCGGAGTCTATGCCCATGTCGATCTCGCGCACGTATCGCGCGAGGGTTTCCGCGCCGTCCGGGAAGAAGCCGTACACATGCTCCAGCGCGGGGCCGACGATGCCCCGCAGCGATTCCCACGCGCCGTTCCAGTCGACGTCGCCCGCGTATTCGCCGCGCGTGTGGTGCTCCAGTATCCTGTTGGCGATGTCCGCCTCGTCGTCGGAGGGGAGGATGTCGTCGTGGGACTCCTCCCCCCATTCGTCGATCCATTGGCGCAGCTCCCCGTCGTCTATGGTCCTCTGTTCCATGTCCGGAGCCTTCCTTTCCGTCGTCCGGATGATTCACAGGCCATGGTCGCGCCGAAGCGGCGTGTCGGCGGGACACGATGTCTACAAGGGCCGATAATCGGACTCATCGACGAAAGGACGGCATCATGTTCCACTTCTTCGGAAGGATGAGGGGAAACGGACGGAAGGCGGCGCCGGACTACCGGCTCCTGGATTACGCGGACCACCTGCGGTTCATACGGCCCTTCGTGCAGGCGAGATACGGGTCGGAGCCCGCGCAGGAGATACTTTCCATACTGAAGGACTCGGCCGACGACGAATGGACGTATTCGCGATCGAGAAAGGCGCTTCAGCCGTTGACGGGACGCGGCGACGCGGAATTCCTCGCCCGGGTCGAGCTGATGGCGTCCGAGGCCATAGGAGGCGTCAACTCCGCCATCGGCGCCGCGAACGAATGCGGGACGCGGATGGAACGGCGTCTCCAGGTGTTCGCACCGGACGGGATGAAGCCGTGCGCCTCATGCCGGATGCTTGACGGGCTGAGGACGGGTCTCGACGAGCCGTTCACCCTTCCGGGGGGGGGCATAGGCGCATGTTCCGGCGACGCATGGCTTCCGATCGACCCGATGGTGCCGGAATGCCTGTCGGCGGAGAACGCGTGCGCGGTCGTCGAGCTGTTCGAGACGTCCGAATGACCTGTGCCGCGCGATCGGCACGAGCACGGTCGGCAGGGTGTGGGCTTGGGAGGCGTGGGAGGATTCGCCTCGTCCCAGGTCGGCGCGCAATCCGCGCATCATGAGCCTGGAGACCGCGAAAGGCCTGGACGGTTAATCGCCGTCCCTCCACCGAACCGAACCACACCCGGAAACGGAACCCAATAAGCGGATAAGCATGTACGTACATGCTTATCCGCTTATCCTCTTCATCGGGTCGGCGGCTCCGTTCTGGCGGAATCCATGCCGGGTATGGCGGACGCGGCGAGGCGCGCGAGGTCGTCGGACAGCTGGGTGCCGTCGTAGCCGCAGTGGTCCTCGTCGAACTCCCAGTGTACGCGGGACAGGTCGTGTCTGGTGACGAACGGGTCGCCCTGGTCGACGAAGTGGGGGCCGGGGTTGTCGTCGATGACGAGGCTGGTTTCGTAGCGTCCGTTCTCCCCGTCCTCGCGATCGGCTTCGGCCACGTCCTCGTATCCGGGGTACGGCGTCCATCGTTCGCTGTCGCATTCCATGATGTCGTAGACGCGCCAGCCTTCCGGGAGGATTCCGTGGATGCCGGGCGCGCGGTAGCCGCGCGCGACCGACCCGTCGGGCATGTCCAGCTCGAATCCGTCGGCCCGCTCCCCTATGGCCTCGGCGAGCCGTTCGAGTTCGTCCAGCGTGGGTTCGGACAGTTCGGGCATGTGGATGCCATCGTTCTTCATGGGTTCTCCTTTCCTTCGCGGCGAGAGGACGGCTCCGCGTCCTCGCGCTCGAAGCGGCGGAGGCGGGCGAAGGCCCGGCGCGCGAGGTCGTACGCCTCATAGTAGCTGGGATGGTCGGCGTCCTCCTGCCAGACGATGTTTCCGGTCCGGTCGGTGACGAGCGCGGTGAACGAGTTCGGCTCCATGGCCGCGAGGGGGCGGAACAGGAGCGTGAAGCCGTGGGACGGCACCGCGACCGAAGCGACAGCGAGGGGACGGTTGCGGCCGGCGTCCGTGCCGCGGCGGGCGGTCCGGACGGACAGGGCGCCGGCGTATCCGTTGACGACGGCGAGGTCGCGGATGGCGAGCTGGAGCGGGACGCCGAGCCACGCGTCCGGCGTCATATGACGGGTCGCCTGGTTCATCATCGGCTCCATTTCGCGTTCGTGTCGTTGAATCCGGACCGTTCGATGTCGCACATCTGCACGTTGACGGGGATGCCGGGCAGCCCGCCGAGCTTGACGAGGAACTTGCCCACGCCCTTGAAGCTCGCGTTCGCGTCGAAGTTGGTGGGTGTGGCCCAGTCGGCCAGCATGTCCTCCTCACGCACGCTGATGGGAAGACCGGACTCGCCGCGCAGATAGCGTTTGATCTCGGTGCGGGACAGGGCTCCGAGGACCTTGATCTTGCTGCGTTCCACGAATCCGCGCGCCTTGTTGTTCTGCGCCTGGGTGTCCAGGCACAGCAGGTCCGCGAACGTGTGGGTGATCATGATCTGTCCGACGCCCCACTGGCGGTTGAGCCGGGTGAGCAGGTCGAGGCGGTCGACCATGAGCGGGCTGGCGCGCAGAGCGCGGTGCATCTCGTCCATGATGATGACGTGGTTGCGGCGGGGTTGCAGGCCGGCCTCGGCCATCATGTCGGCCGCGTTCTTCGCGGCGAACGCGCTCGACCATGTGGCGGCGAGCACGGCGGCGACGACGTCGTCGCCGGCCTGCGCGAGGGCGCTGATGTCGAAGTCGACGGGGCGGGACAGGTCGAGCCGTTCGGTGGTCTGCTCGCAGAACAGGCGTCCGAACCGTCCCATCGGGTTCGCGAGTCCGTGGAGGCTGGACAGCAGGTCGCGGGTCGAGCGCGCGTAGGCCTCGTCGTTCTCGGGGTCGTCGAACACGGCGGCGGCGCGGATCTCGGGCGTGCCCTGTCTGACGAGGTCGCGCAGGTCGGGGATGACGGGCGGCTCCGGATCGTCCTTGGTGCGCTCGTACAGGATCTTGAGCGCGGTGGACAGGACGTTGGATTCCACGTCGGAGACGGTGCGGCGTCCCTCCTCCCGTCCGGTGCGGCTGATGGTCAGCAGCACCTCCATGAGCGCGCTGCGGCGTTCGTGGTAGTCGGCAAGCAGGTCCTCGCGGGCGTCTCCCGTGAGCCGTTTGAGCGCTTCGTGGATGCCGCCCGGGTCGAGCGGGTTGATGGAGCCCAGGCCGCTGCCCAGACGGATGACCTGTCCGCCGAGCAGCCGGACGAGTTCGGCGTAGTCCGGCTTCAGGTCGCCGGGGATGATCGCGTTCATGCCGAGGGCGGACATGCCCCATACCTGGCGGCGCACGAACGTGGATTTGCCGATGGCGGGCAGTCCCATGACGAACATGCTGGGCTGTTCGATGATGCCGGCGCGGAACCAGCTGATCGGATCGCAGCACACGCCCGCGCCGGTCGTCATGCTCCGTCCGATGGGCACGCCCTCGACGGGCAGCGCCATGTCGGTGCTGAACGGCCAGAATCCCCCGCACACCTGGGTGCTGGTGCCGAAGAACTCGTCCATCGTGGGCATGAGCCCGCCCCATCCGCCGCCCCTTGAGCGCCGTCCCCTCCAGGACGACCCCGTCGGCGTTGGCGGGATGGACGGGCGAAGGACCGGCATGTCCGGATCCATGGTCCGGCCGGTGTTCTTTCCCTTCCGCATGGTTCCGTTCCTTTCACGAGAGCGCGGCGAACGCGCTGGGAGGCGTGTAGTTCCTGAGGTTGAGGCCGAGCGGCAGGCTCGCGGCGAAAGCGGTGTCCTGCGCGCCGTAGCAGGGGCGCAGGTCGATCTTCGCGCTTCCGGCGGCGCCCTCGACGGCGTGCGTGGCCTGTTCGAGCCTCATGCGCTCGTCGTTGCCGGCGCGAACGGTGGCGGTCACGAGCATGCCGAAGAACACAATTGCCGCTCCCCTGTTGGTCTCGATGGCCTGCCGGTTGGCCTTGTTGATCTGGCTCATCGCGCTGATGGACGCGCGCTTCTCCTGGCTGACCTGGTTGGCGGCCCTCTGTCTGTTCTGCTCGGCCATGAACGCGGTCTTGTCCGGAGGCAGGACGTGGAACACGACGGTGACGCGCTTGCGGTCGCAATCGGAGAGCGGGCCGAGCAGACGCGCCAGGGTGGAGCTGGTCACGTTGGATTTGGGCGGGTCGCACATCTCCCATGTGCGGCTCACGCCGGAATCGTGCCGGTAGTGGTCCCAGCCGGCCTCGCAGGCGACGGGCCCGGCGTCCTCCCATTCGATCCATGGCTGGCCGTCGGCCTGTTCGAGCGTGTCCTGCGTGGCGGGATCGTAGCTGACGCGGACCATGCGGCTGATCTCGTCGATGGTGAGCGTGCGCGCGGTCCCGCCGCCCGCGTCGGCGATGCGGCGGATGAGGTTGGGGACGAGCTGTCCGATGCGGCGGGCCGCGTCCTCGGGTTCGAGGAATTTCCCGTCGCGCACGTCGACGTAGCGGAACGTGAGCGTGAGGATCACGCTGCTGGACGCGCCGCCGGTCGCGTACAGGTCCATGATCTGGGCCATGGCGCGGGCCGCGAGCTCGGGAGCGTCCTTGACGGTGCGCTTGGCGAGGTTACGGCGGAAGCGCACGCCCGAGTCGGGCGACGTGTCCACGGTGACGGCCAGCTGGGTCACGCCGGCCTCGCCGCCCAGCGCCTCGAGCAGGCCGGCCCACGAGGCGACGTACGCGTCCTCGACGTCGTCGTCCGCGAGGGCCGCGCCCTGCGGCTGGCATGCGAACAGGAGCGAGTATTCTCCGGTGTGCCCGTGGCGCACGAGGGTGAGCCGGTCGCCGAACCCGTCGTTCGCCTCGACGAGCGAGACGCGCGACAGGATGCCGGGCAAGCGGCATTCGCCCGATTCGACGGGCGCGAGCATTCCGGAACGGTACAGGGCCCTGCCCTTCCTGGACTCCGAAAGCCAGGAGCGCCGTTCCACGGTCCGGTCGAGCACGTTTCGATGTTCGCGGTCGCGTACCGCGAGCACCGCGATGGTGCCGATGCCGATGACCGCGGTCGCGATGGCCGCGACCACGTTGACCATGGACAGCATCAGCGTGACGACGAGCACGCCGAGGCCCGCGAAGGTCAGCGGCTTGCCGATGTTGCGGATGCCGCCCGCGATGGGGCGCATCCAATCGCCGTATGTCGTGCTTGAGGCCATTTAGAACTCCTTGGTCTTGCGGGTCGCGGCGCGGTTCGCGCCGTCCGGCCCGTCCCCGGACGGCTTCGCGTCTCCGGCCGGGCGGGCGCCAGCCGGGGCGGCCGGGTCGGAGCCGGAACGGCCGACGGACTGTTCGATCCGCGCGGCCGTGGACGAGGACGAGGGCTTCGCGCCGTCCGGGGCGCTTCCCGAACCGGTGCCCGCGGCCGACGGGGACTGCTCCATGCCGGACGGCATGGGGTTGTCCGCCGTTTCCTTCGCGCCGTCCGGGGCGGCGGATCCCGACGACGGCGAGGATTGCCCCCCGCCTCCGGCGGAGCCCGCGCCGGAGGAGCCAGTCTGCGTTCCGCCCGGTCCGGCGCCGCCGGATTCGATGCCGGACGGGTTCGACGCTCCCGACTGCTTCGCGCCGTCCGGAGCCGCGTTCTTCGTCTTGCCGGCGGATCCGGCCACGCCCTTCGCGCCGGCCTTGAGCGCGCCGCCGGCGGCCATGACGCCCATGCCCGCGATTCCGCCGAGCATGGACGGTATGACCCCGCCGCCTCCGACGCTTCCCGCCACGGCCGGGACGATGAGCTTTATCATCGCGGGCAGGAGCACGATGACGCTGACGGTGAGCATGAGGGTGATGGCCTGGCTGTCGTCGCCGTCCGTCGCGGTGACCATGATCGCGCTTCCGGTCGCCATGACGAGCGCGGCGACGGGCTTGTACAGGAGGAACGCGAACAGCCATCCCATGACCTTGCCGAACGCCTGGCGTCCGGTCTCCATCCAGCTCATCGCCGCCCAGACGGGGGCGACGCCCACCATGATGGGCAGCAGGCCGGCGCGCAGGTAGCAGAACACCTTGCTGATGAGGTTGCAGAACCAGACCACGATGGTGAGGACCAGGGCGATCGGCCAGTCGAGGTTGAAGAATTCCGTCGCCGCGAGCGTGTTGTGCTGCCAGGAGTCGCGCATCATGTTGGACGCGCTTTTGAGCACGCCTGCGGTCCAGGTGTCCACGGTGTCCTGGAACAGGTTGACGAATCCGGCGAGGCACACGCTGGTGAGCATGGCCCACATGAACGCCTTGCCCAGCGGGACGAGTTCGCGTCCCTCCTGCGTGGTGATGAGTTTGAAGCCGGCGGCGATGACGCCGCAGACGGCCGCGATGATGAGGAACGGGTCGACCTGGAGCCTCACCCAGTCGGATACGAAGAACGAGGCTCCCGATCCGGGCGTCCATGACGCGAGGGCCGGAGTGGAGCGTCCGGCCGTGGCCGTGGGCACGCCGTTGACGACGGTTTTCGTCATGTGGGCCTGTTTGAAGAACGTGAGGGCGATGCTCGCGGCGGACGAGCCCATGAACACGCCCAGGAAGATCCATCCGATCTTGCCCAGCAGGTGTCCGTCCATGCCGGCCGAGCCGTTGCCTATCTGCCAGACGATGCGCGCCGCGAGGACCATGAGGCTGATCGCGGCCGCGACGATGAGCACGCCCTGGGCGATGTTGAGGTATTTGTTGACGTTCGTGTCCCACGCGTCGTACATGGGCAGCACGGAGTTCTGGAGGGTGGAGACGGTTCCCGATGAGGCGACGAGCGTGTTGCGGCTGGTGCTGAGCCAGTCGATCGTGTCGCCCGACTGCTGTTCGTACATCGTCCACATGGTCTTCTCGAGCCAGCTGAGCTTGCGCTGCTTGTCGCATGATCTCGTGGACGAGACGTATGTCCAGGTTCCCGAGCCCTCCGACGCGTCGTCGTCGGAGATCTGCGAGTTGGTCGCGTTGAGCGCGTCGCACTGCGCGGAAGGGTTCGCGATGAAGTAGACCTTCGCGGATCCGGCGGCGGCGACCGCGTTCCCTTGGTTCTTGTTGGCCCAGGCGTACTGCGGGCTGCGGATGAGTTTTCCGGGCTTGTTCTGGGGGATCTTCATCGAATACGTGGTCATCACGTCGGAGATCTCCTCGTCGCCGAATTTGAGGTCGTCCTTCAACGCGTCGAAGTTCGGTCCTCCGCAGGCCGCGAGTGACAGGACGGCCGCCAGCGCGAGAAGCATCGCGGCGAGGCGGCCCTTGCGCCGGCGCGTCATCCGCTCAGCAGCTTTCCGCGATGGACAGTCCGAGCGCGCTCATGAACGCCAGGGCGCCGGCGACGATGAAGATGCCGACGACCCAGTTGATGAGCTTGTCGAACGTGTCGTCCCTGTCCGGGACGCCGTCGCCCTGCTGGCGCAGCACGTGGACGCCGATGCGGATCAGCGCGACGATCGCGACGACGAGGCCGAGGGCCTTGACCCATCCGAGCGCGGTGCTCACCGGGCTGGAGAATCCAGGCGGGAGGCATGCCTTTGGGTTCGCGAGGTCGGCGAGGACCATGCCGGTTGCGGCGGCGGATGCGATGTGTTCAAGCATCATTTCTCCTTTGATGTTCGTTGCTGGTGCGCCTTCCACGGTCGCACATCCCCGACGCCGCGGCGGTGCACGGCGTCTACAAGTTCCCTCATGCCTTCCCGCCCGCTTCGAGGTCAGCGAGCATCCTGGCGTACGCGCGCGGATACGCTTCGGGGAAGCCGTCGAGGTCGAGTCCGCGGATGAAGGGCAGCCTCCACAGCGCGGGCGCGGCGGAGCCGACCAGGAGCGCGCCCTTGCGCAGCTCCCGCGGCGTCTTCGGCAACGGCATGGTGACGGCGACGCCCATGAGGATGGTCTGGCCGAACAGTCCCGCGTTCCAGTCGGCGAGCAGCGCGCGGAGCGCTTCGAGGCCGCGTCCCGTGCACATGGCGCACAGCACGACCCGGCTCGGGAGACGCGGGTCGGCGCTGACCGGCAGGCCGCGTCCCGCGTCCGCGTACCGGTCCCTCGCGCTCATGCGGATTGTGGTGCACCCCGCTCCCCCATGCGCCGCCACCAGCCATACGCGGTCGGCGGTCGGACGGGCCGCGAACGGAGGGACCAGTTGGGTCAGCGCCGGCCGGGGATGCGGTGCCCGGGGCAAAGGCGGTTGGTTCTGGACGTTCATTCGTTCCTTCCTTCTCACAGTCCTGGATCGGTGTCCGGCATTCCTCCGTCGTCGTTTTCCGACGGGACGCTCCACGATGGGGCTGATGGCGTCGAGGACTGCTGCTGCCTCTGCGTCGTGGACGGCGTTTGGACGCTCTCCTGCCGTTGGGCGCGGCCCTGTCCGGTTCCGGCGGTCTGCCGTTGGACGTTCTGGGACTGCTGTGGTTCGGCGGCGGACTCCTCTTCGGCTTTCCGCTTCGCGGCCTCCTGCTCGGCCTTCGCCTTGGCTTCCGCGTCGGCCTTCTCCTTCGCGGCCTTCGAGTCGTTCACGGCCTTGACGGCCTTGGCGATCGCGACGGCATCGCGGGCTTTGATGGCCTTCGACAACGTCTCCCGGGTCCTGGCGTCCTGGACCTTGCCTTCCGAATCCTTGAGCAGCCGTGACGCGTCGTCGACGGTCTTGTCGAGCTTCGACGCCTCGACCGCCTTCACGGCCGTCCGTATCGCCTTCACGGAGGTCTTCGCGGTCTTCGCGCTCCTGTCCGCCTTCACGGCGGCCGTGTCCAGGCCGTCCACGTCGGACGCGTCGCAGGAGACCATGCCGGGCGTCTTCACGGATGCCGCGCGGTTCAGCCTGTCGATGGTCTTCGGATCCTTCACGGTCTTCGGATCCGTCTTCGACGTCCGTTCCGCCTCTTCCATGGCCTTGTCCAGTTCGCGTCGGGCGGACGAGAGCCTGCCCAGGGACGATTCGCATCGGTCGCGGGACTGTTCCGCGGCCTTGGCTTCCCGGACGCGGCCGGCCGCGACGACGCAGCCTCCGGCGATGGCCGAGACGAGCATGGCTCCCACGACCGAACAGCAGACGATGACGGCGGCACGGGGGATGCCGTGGGTCTCGGGAGGGATGTCGGCGACGGCCTCGAGTCCGTCGCGCACGCTTTCCGGACTCGCGGCCACGAAGGATGATGGTTCCGGACGGATCGGCGCGGGCGCGGGAGCTACGGACGGCATGCTGTCCCGGGACGGCGCCCTCGACGGCAACGGAGGCATGTCCTGAATCTCGGGCGTACGGGCATGCGACAGCCCCTTGAGCCTGGGTCCTTGGACCGGAGGCTTGTCCGAAGCGGCGGGACGGTTCTCGGATGAGTCCGGGATCCGGGGTTCCGGCGACGGAACGGGGCGGGCGCCCGCATCATCGGGAGACGGCCTTGGCGCGGCCGGTCCGGGCGCCGGCCTTATGGGAATCGGACCGACGGTCCATTCGTCGATCTCGTCCATCCTGAGAGAGTCCTTTCCCTGTCAGCGCGCTGCGACGCGGTTCATGGCTTCCGCGGCGAGTCCTTCGCCGGCGTCCGTCTGTTCCCTTTGGGCCTGGACGCGTTCGCGTTCGGCCGCGATGCCGTCCGCGCCGGCCGTCCGCGCCGGCTCGATGCCATGGATCAGTGCGACCGACAGGTTCCTCAGCATCTCGTCCTCGGGTTTGACCCGGTACAGCTGGTCGGCGAAATGCTTGCATCTGGCCGCAGGATCCCCTTCCATATAGCTGACGGTAGCCGCGATGCGGTACGCGCCGGCGCGGTCGGACGTCGGATGAATCTGCAGCGCGAAATCGGAGAACAGGCGCGGTATGTCCTGCTTGAACGCGCAGGCTATGGCGTGCGAGACGTCGTAATCGGACGGCATCATGATGGCGCGATACGTGTCGAACAGTCCGTACGACGCCTCCTCATCCAACATGGCGACCTCTTCGAACTCCTCTCCGGACATGTCGGGGCGAAGGACCTTCGCGATGGTCGCGTCCATGAGTCCGTTCGGCTCGACCATGGTGCGCAGCGCGTCGGTGATGCGGTCATCGGAGATCTTCGATTCCCCTGGAAGGTACTTGCGTTCCTTCAAGGTCTCGATCAAATCGAACATGGTTTGAATCTGCTGCCGGGTAGTTTGCGCCATTCCGTGGGCCTTTCGTTCGGTTTTTCGTTTTCTCGACGCTCCCATACTGTCCCGGGGTGCGGCGCCCTGCGGTGCACCATGTCTACAAGTTCTGACGCACCAGAAAGGAAAACGGCCGGAACGGGAGTTCCGGAAACCGTCGTACGGGTTTCCATGGGTCCTGTTCCGGCCGCTTGTTCTGGATTGGAGGGGGATTTGGGTCAGCGTGTGCTGTGGCGTGCGGTCACGTCCATGCGGCGGCGCTTCATGTCGAGCATGGTCCAGCCGATGCCGGTGAGGGCGACGGCCGCGAGGAGCATGCCGTTCGTGTTCGCGCCGGTGGATGCCATGACCTTGTCGGCCTTCGCGGCGGCGGCCTGCGCGGCCGTCTCGCTGGCTTTCAGGCCCGTCTGTCCGGTCTGCGCGCCGGACACCGTGGCGGAACCGTTGCCGGTGTTGTTGTTGTCGGTCTTGGAGCCGTTCTTGTCGGCCGCGGCCTTGATCGCGGCGGCCAATGCGGCCTGGGCCTTGTCGTAGGCGGTCTTGGCCTGCGCCTGCGCGGCCTTCGCCGCCTTGAGCTTGGCCTGAGCGGCGGTCAACGCCCGCTTCGCGGCGTCGAGGTCGGCCTGGGCCTTGTCCACGGCGGCCTGCGCGGCCTTGACCGCGTCGGTGTCCTTCGCGTCCCGCTTGGCCTGCTCGAGCTTGGCCTGCGCGTCAGACAGCGCCTGTTCGGCGTCCTTCACCGCGGTCTTGGCGGCCTCGACCTGCTTGGCGGCGTCGTCGCGGGCCGTGGAAGCCTGCTCGTAGGCCTGGGTCTTCGCGTCGAGGTCCTTCTGCGCGGCGGTCAACGCCTGGGTTTTGGCGTCAAGGTCGGCCAACGCGGCCTCGAGATCCTTGACCTGCCGTGCGGCCTCGTCGCTCTTGGCCTTCGCCTGCGCGTACGCGTCCTGCTTCGCGTCGAGATCCGCCTTGGCGGCCTCCAACGCCTGCCGGGCCTGGTCGGCCTCGCTCTTCGCCTCGTCGTAGGCGGACTGGGCCTGGGCCAACGCGTTCTCCGCGTCGGTCAGGATGCTCACACGCTCGTCCGCCTGGGTCTTGTCCGCCTGCGCCTTGTCCAGAGCCGTCTGCGCCTGTCCGACGGCGGTCTCGGCCGCCTTGAGGTCGGCCTGGGCCTTGTCGTTCGCGCTCTTCGCCTCGTCATAGGCGGCCTGGGCGGACTGGCGGGCGGTATCCGCGGCCGTGTAGTCGGCCTGGGCCTTGTCGTTCGCGCTCTTCGCCTGCTCGTACGCGGACTGGGTCTGCTGGCTCTTGGCGGTCGCGGCGATGAGGACCTTCGCGGTTTCGGCGGCCTCGGCCTTCGCGGCCTGCTGGGCCTGTTCGGCGGCGGCCTGCGCGGCCGTGGTGTCGGCCTTCGCCTGGTTGGCCTTGTCGAGCGCCTTCTTGGCCTCGTCGACCTTCTTCAACGCCTCGTCGTACGTGGACTGGGCGGAACGGACCTGGTTGACGTAGTTCTCGACCATGGTGCGGTAGACGGCCGCGTCGTACACGGTGTCGTGCGTATTGTAGGAGTTCCAGTCGTTGAAGTACTCCTGCGTGAACGCGTGGTCATAGTTGGTTTCGCCGTAGCCGCTGTAGGCCATGCCGGTGGCGATGTAGTCCGGATTGACGATGTTGAGGTAGTGGCCGACCTTGTAATACAGGTCCGGATACTTCCGGAACACGTCGTACGCGGACAGGCTGGCGAGGTCGGGATAGTCGCCGGACTTCACGGCCGCGTCGTAGGTCTCCTTCTCCATCGTGTACCAACCATCGTACGGATCGTCATCGGCGAAGCCCCAGTTGAGATTCTCGCCGACGTTGTCGTACTGGTAGTTGTGCTCGTAGTGGCCGTTGGCCGCGTAGTTGGCCTGGACCATGGCCATGGCCAACGCGGTCTCCGACACCTTCAACGGCTCCAACCCGTTCTCCGCGCGCAGCTTGTTGCACTCGTCGATCATGTCCAGGGCCTTGAGCAGGTTGTCGAGGCTGGTCGCATCGTCCTTCGCGCCGATATGCGTGTATTCGAGGTACTGGGAGACGCTGGAATCGGTCAGATACTTGTACGCCTGCTCCGCGTTGTCGGACTGGAACCAGCCGGCCGCGCCCTGCGCCTCCTTCTCGGCGGCCTCGTCCGCGGCCTTCTTCGCATCCTGCGCGGCCTTCACGGCCGCGTCGTACGCGGCCTGCGCCGCATCCGCCTGCCGGGCGGCCTTCTCGGCGGCGGTCTTCGCGTCAGCGGCCTTCTGGTCGGCCTTGGCGAGCTCGCTTTGGGCCTTGTCGTTCGCGGCCTGGGCCTTGTCGAGCGCCTTGTCGGACGTGGTCTTGTCCGCCTGGGCCTTGTCGAGCGCGGCCTGTGTCTTGTCGGCCTGCGCCTTCGCCTGGTCGGCGGCGTCGTTCGCCTTGTCGAGCTTCTTCCGCGCGTCGTCGGCCTTCGACTGGGTCTTGTCGGCCGTGGATTTCGCGGTCGCGGCGGCGACGGTGGCCTCGGCCTGCGCCTGCTTCGCGTCCTTGACGGCCTCGCCGGCCTTTTGGGCGGCGTCCTGCGCCTCCTTGACCTTGGCGGGATCGTTCGCGTCGCCCGCCAGGCGGGTGGCCTCGTCGAGCTTCGCCTTCGCCTCGTCGCTCTTCGCCTGCGCCTTGTCCGCGGCCTGTTGGGCCTCGTTGGCCTTCGCCTGAGCCTTGGCGGCGTCGGTCTTCTTGGCGGCGGTGTCCTGGTCGAGCTTCGCCTTGTCGGTCGCGTCGACCTTTGCCTGAGCCTGCTTGGCCTTCCGGTCGGCCTGCTCCTTGGCCTTGGCGGCGTCGTCGCGGATGGCTTGGCTGTCGTTCATGGCCTTCTCGAGTTTGCTGGCGTTCTTCGCGGTCTGGTCGGCCTTCTCCTGCGCCTGCTTGAGATTGTCCCGCGCCTGGCCGAGGCTGTCCTGCGCCTGCTGGACGCCGGTGGTGGCCTGCTGCACGTTCCGGTCCTGGTTGATGGTGTCCTCGACGTTCTGCTGGGCCTGCTGCACGTCCTGCTGCGCTTGGTCGACCTGCTGCTGGGCCTGCTGCACGTCCTGCTGCGCGTCCTGCACGCCGGTGTTGGCCTGGTCGAGGCTGTCCTTGGCATTGGCGACCTGCTGCTGGGCGGCGGACACCTGATCCTGCTGCGCGCCCTGCTGGGCCGCGGCCTGGTCGACCGCTTCCTGCGCCTGGACGACGGCCTGCTGGGCCTGTTCGACCGGCGTGACCGCGGTCTCGTCCGCCATGGCCGGTGCGGCGATGGTGCCCGCGACCGCCACGGATGCGACCGCGACGCTGAAAGCCTTCTTGTTCATATCTGTCTACCCTCCAATGCCGTTCCCTCCATGGGATCCGGCTCCAGTGGAAACATCCCTGCGACGTTTCCGTCAAACATTCCACGTGCCCCCAATCCGATATCGGCGTCATCGGCGTGTCGGCCTGTCGGCGGTGGCGTGGCGTCACACCCTTACAGACTACCCCACGTGACGCCGTCCAAGGTCAGTCCTTCCGTCCGTGTCTCCCGTACGGGCGGGTTTTCCTCCTGGACGCGACGACCGCCGCGGGCAGTCCCGCGAGCAGTGTCACGCCGGACACGAGATAGGGGCGCATGTCCCGCCTGCTGGTCTTTGGCGCGTCCTCGGGATAGGGCGCGTCGCCCGGCATGCTCGCGCGCTCGGCCGTGACGAGCAGACGGTACGTGTTCAGGAAGATCGGCGTGCACGTGACCAGCGTGACCAGGTCGCGGCCGGGTTCGACGCGCACGCTCCTCAGATCGTCCGGGTCGACCGTCCTGATGCGCGTGACCTTGTAGGCGAGGGTCTGGGCCGCGACCTTAACATAGAACACGTCGCCCTTCCGCAGTTCGGTCAACCGGGTGAACAGGGCCTTGTCCGCGACTCCCGTGTGCCCGGTGATCACGCTGTGCGTGCTTTTGCCGCCGACGGGAAGCGAGGTGCCATGCAGATGCCCCGCCCCGTTGTCCAGCGCGTACGCGTCGGCCCCATGCCGGACGGGCAGGTCCACGCCGATCGACGGGATCTCGATTGTCGCCATGATCCCGTCGCCGAAATCCAACAGGCTCTGGTACTCCCTGTCGGATTTGAACCCGAAATCGCCCTTGACGGCGCCGTCCTCGCCGGACAGTTCGCCGATGACCTGCGGTGTGGCCGCGAGACGCCGGTTGTATGCGCGGGCTTTGGCGACCATGCGCGCGTACCGTTCGGCCGAATGGTCGTCCTTCACCGCCAACGCGGAGGATTCGGCGGCACGGCGGGCCGTGCCGGCCTGTTCCACGCCAAGCCACGCGAAAACGCCCACGCCCAACAGGCAGCAGGCGACGGTGACCGCGACGAGAGCACGGAACACGCGACGCGCGCGACGGGCATGCAGACGGCGCACACGCCGTCCGCGCCGGCCCTCCGTGGCGCGTTCGCCCTCGATGATCCAATCCCAGTCCATAACGTCCATGCCTTCGCCACGATCCATTCCACGAATATCGGGAAGAACAGGGAAAGCCGGTGTCCAGGCCATCACGCCGCATCCGGTCGGAGTGGTGGATGGCCGGCCGCCGGCCCTCCCGTCATCTGTTCCCGGTCACTCGCCGTCCGGCATGCCGTGGCCGTTCATACGTCTCGTGAGCATGACCGTGGACCCGACACCCATCACGAGCAGACCGATACCTCCCGCGATAAGCAGCGGCAGGCTAATGCCGCCCGTCTCGGTGAAGTTCTCATGGATCCCCTGCCATTGCGCGTACAGGGTGATGTCCTTGTCCTGCAACGGGATCTGTGAACCATCCTTATAGACGACATCGGCCTTGCCTGCTTTGAGGGACCATCCCTTGAAGACGTATCCGTCTCGCGTGAACGATTTCGACGTGTCGCCGGGAATGGTCACGTCCGAATACTGCCAGCCGGTGGTGTTCGCATGCGAGCCGGTCGCGTCCGACGCGTTCTTGTCGTAGATCACGTTGGCCTGCAACCGCTGCCAGTGCGCGTACACGGTCACGTTGCCCGTCAACGGCCTGGTCCAGTCGTACAGGCCGGAACCGTCCTGCGGGGTCGAATACCAGCCGAGGAATTTGTAGCCGCGGATCTTCGTCGTGTCGCCCGCCCGCCAGCCGGACCCGTCCGTGGCGGCCGTGTTGTAAGCCACGGATATGGACGCCGGGGTGGATGGCATCTGGCCCGACCAGGTGGATGGCTTGTTCGTGTCGTAGGTGAGGACCGGGTTGCCGACCCACACCGCGTACACGGTCATGCCGCCCTCGACCATCGTGACCTGGGCCTGCGCCTGGGTCGCGTTCCGGTCCTGGTTCCAGCCCAGTTGGGTGTGGCCCGGACGGGTCAGCATGCTGGAATCCCAGCAGTCGTCGTCCTTCGCCATGGTCGCCAACGTGATCTTCTGGCCGGCCGGATAGTAGACCTGGCAGCCGGACACCACGTCGGTGCTCGTGTCGATGGTCTTGACCGTCACGCTGCCATCCTCGTGGGTGGTGGTGCGCTGCACGAGATCCTTCACCGTGCCGTCCGTGTCGGAGGACACCGTCTGCGTGGTGCCCGGCGTCGTGTTCGATGGAACACTGCCCGTTGCATCGCTCGCGTTCTTGTCGTAGGTGAGGACCGCGGTGCGGGTGACCGGGGAGCCGAACGTCATGCGAGAGCCGTCGGTGCGTCCAGCGGGATTGCCCAGATCGTAGGAGAACGTGAACGTGCTTCCCGTCCATGTGGCCGCGAGGCGGTGACGGGACTGCTGCGGCGCGTTCAGATGAGCCTCGTCGCCCGCATCATGTCCGATGCCCGCGAAACCGTTCGTACCGTACGTGCCGAGTTCCGCGTCGGAACGCTTGTACGCGCCGTCGAAACCGGAAAGCAGCTGCACGCCCTCGAACTTCAGGTCGGGCTGCGCGTCCCACCCGTCGAGGTCGTTGAAGCCGGTCACGCCCCTGAACGTGTCCGGCACCTTCTCGCCGGTGTCCGTGTACGTGAACTCGACGGTCCACGAGCAGCCCACGCGTTTCGACGTGTCGACCTTGCCCATGGCCTGCTCGACCTGCTTGGGCAGGCTGGAGTAACCGGAACCGTAGGCCGTGTTGATCCAGAATCTTCCGTCGCCGACGACGTTCCCGTGCCCGTCGAACCGGTACAGTTCGCTGACACTGCCGCCGTTCCAGTCCTTCAACCGCATGGTCATGCTGATCTGGTGGGTCTTGCCGGACGGGTCGGTCCAGTCACCCACGGACGGAATGGTCAACGAGGCGCCGGGCTTCAACGGCCACATGCCTTGGGACGAGGAATCCGTGGACTTGTACCACGCGCCATCCTCGAACTCGACCTGAGAGAACCTCGTGTCGGTGGTATTAAGGATGAACTGGCGGTAGTTACCGGGAACATCATCCGTCTCGAGGTCATGCACCGTCAGACCGGAAGCGGTCCTGTCCGCCACGGCCCTCACAGTGCCGGTCGTCCTGGTCTTGGCCTGCTTGACGGTGTTCGCGGTCTCGTCGGACGGGATCTGGCCGGAGGCGTCCTGCGAATTCTTGTCATAGGAGAGCCTGTAGGCGAGCTTGAACTGCACATCGTCGATCAGATTGCCGCTCACACCGTCGATGGATCCCAACGCCTTGAACGTGAACCTGCTGACGTTCCGACCGGCGGGAACCACGACCGAACCCTGGAACGTGTCCCACGAACCGAGCCAGCCATCCGTGTTCGGAGCGTTCACCGTGGTGGACTTCTCACCCAGCCTGTTGCCCCGGTCGGACGCGATGCGGGTCATCTCCACCGGCTGCTCATGGCCGGGCGCGCCAACGAGGATCTGAATCTTCTCGTTGGAGTTGACGGTTCCGCTCCTGTGCGCGTAGCGGAGCTTCACGGTGTACACGGTCGGATAATCATGCGCGGTATCGATGTCCTGGTACAGGTACGTGTTGGCCTGCGAGGCGGTGATCTCCGCGTACATGTTGTCGTTCGCCTTGGAGCGTTGGATCTCGACGATGCCGCCGCGCCCGTCGACCCTGGTGTCGGTCTGGTTGGACTTCCAGCCGAACTTGGCCGCGTCGAACCCGTTGAGGTGGACCCAGTGCTTGGACGCCTCGCCCTTGCTGTTGAGGCCGCCGCTGATCTCCACGTCGCCGTGCGCGGGGTCGATGTTGGCGAAGTTGTACTTCTCGCTCATCTTGGACTGGCCGACGATGTTCCGCCAATCATGGTCGAAGTCGCTGTTGACGAGCTGCTTCGGCAGGCCGTTGGCGGCGTATTCCACCACATCGTCGTCAGACGCGAGTCTCACAGTGCCGGAGGTCTTGTCCTTGGCGGGCTGGGTGGTGTTCGCGGCCGTATCCGACGGAACCTGGCCTGAAGCGTCCGAAGAGTTCGCGTCATAGGTCAACTTGTAAGAGCGGGAGAACTCGATGTCGTCCACGAGATTGCCGACGTTGTTGCCGGGCAGGGTCTCAACCTCTTTGAACCCTTCGAGGCTCTTGAACATGAATACCGTGTTCTTCTGTCCTTCGGGCACCTGGTAATAGCCTTCGTACGTCTCCCATTGTGCGCCATGATCGCGGGGATCGGTGTTGGATACCTTTGTGGTGATGGTCGTGGACTTCCCGCCCACCTTGTCGCCATGGCCGTTAGAGGTGACGCGGGTCATCTCCACAGGCGTCGCGTGGTTCGTGTCGGATCCCACGAGGACCTGCATCCTGTCGACATGGGAGGATTGGCGGCTGGCGTGCTTGAGCCGGATCTTGTACAGCACACCGCCGTTGCCGGTGGACACGCTCTGGTAGATGCTGGTGTTGTCCTGTTGGGCGACGATCTCCGCATACGTGTTCTTGGTGTTGCGGTCCTGCTGCAATTCGACCCTTGAACCGTTCTCGGTACTGGACCATGCGAACCTGGAAGAGTCGAAACCGGGGATCTGCCCGATCTTTCCGTACTTGGAAAGATCGGTGCTGGACATGTTGTACCAAAGCGTGCCGTCATCCGATTTGAGGAACGTGCGCAGATCGGCAGGGGTTTCCTGCTCGTTCTTCTGAATGTCGGAGAACGAGGGGTAGGAGAAATCGCCATTAGCGAGGGAACCGTACCGGACGTTCTCGTCCGCCACGGTCTTCACACTGCCGGTCGTCTTGGCCTTGACGGGCTGGGTGGTGTTCTCCTTGCCACGCTGGTTCGACGGTACCCGACCGGTGGCATCGGATGCGTTCTTGTCGTAAGTGAGCTTGTACGCGCGCGCGAAGGTCACGTCATCCAGCAGGTTGCCCTTGGTGGGGTCGAGATAGTTGACGGCCTTGAAACCGAACCTCGTGGTGGTCTGGCCTTCCGGGATCACATAGTAGCCCTCGTAGGTCTCCCACTGGTCGGCATGATGCCAACGGTCCACGTTCGTGACCTTGGTCGCGATGGTCGTGGACTTCTCGCCCACCTTGTCGCCGGCCTTGCCGTTCGCGGTCACGCGGGTCATCTCGATGGGCGTGCCGTTGATGACGACCTGCATCTTATCCACGTTGTCCTTGCACAGGCTGGCATGCTTCAACCGGATCTTATACAGGGTGCCGGGAATGGTGGCAAGGTCCTGATAGATGGTCCGGTCGGTTTCGGATGCGACGATCTCTGTGTACGTGTTGCCGTCCACGCTGTCCTGTTGGAGTTCGACCGCGTTCGCGCGGTCCTTCAGACCACCCTGGTCTTGGCCGCCTTTCTGGTCGGTCCTCCAGGCGAACTTGGACGAGTCGAAACCGTCCCAGTCCACCCAGGCGGTACCGGTGTCCGAATCGGCGTGCCTTGTGTTGCGGATGTACTGTCCGTTGTTCGGATCGACGCTCGTATACGCGCTTGCCATGTCGTAACGGGCGTTGATGGTCTTCCAGCCGCCGTCGGGCAGGTATTCGAAGTCGCTGTTTATCAGGTGGTCCGGCAGGTTCGACGTGTCGTCCGCGACGGTCTTCACGGTTCCGCTGGCCTTCGACTTGGCGGGCTGGGTGGTGTTCTCCTTGCCACGCTGGTTCGACGGAACCTGACCGGACGCATCGGCCGAATTCCTGTCATAAGTAAGCTTGTACGCCTTGGTGAACATGACGTCGTCGATGAAGTTGCCGCGCGTGGAGTCGCGTCCCTGGGCGCTCTTGAACGTGAATCGGGTCACGGTCGAGGTGGCGATGTACACGCCGGTGTACGTCTCCCATTCGGCCTGGCCGCCCTTGGTCGCAATGGTCTTTGACGTCACGCCGGTCCGGTCGCCGCGGCCATTGGACGTGGTGCGGGTGGCGTCCTGCGCCGTCTCCCTGCCTGGACTGCCTATCATGACCTGCATGGAGTCGACGTGGGATGCGTTCTCGCTCGCGTGCTTCAGGCTCCACCGGTACATGACGCCCGGCGTGGTGGCGATGTCCTGGTAGATGTATTCGTCCGGGGTTTCGGCGATGATCTCCGCGAAACGGTTCATTTTCTGGCCGTTGTTGTTCGGCTTGTTGCCGATCTGCACGCAATGCTGGAGCTTCTGGTGCGAGTTCGGCTGCTGGTCGGGACGCAGGCCCTCCTGGCTGCTGTCCCAGCCGAATTTGGACCGGTCCCAGTCGGGGATGGGCATGAACTTGCGTCCGTAATCCACGTAGAAGCCGCCCCAGCCGGTCGTCGGATCCACGTCGCAGCTGTTCTTGCCGTCCGGGCAGGCCGGATAGTCGAACGAGCCGTTGACGATATGGTCCGGCAGGCTTGACTTGGCCGTGGCCTTGTCCTGGCTCGTCGAGGATTGGATTTCGGCCTGCTGGCCGGCGTCGGACTGCGCGCCGGCGTCCGTGGTGGAATCGGCGTCCGTGGAGTCGTCGTCCGGATTGTCTGCCGTGTCCTCGGAGGTCTCGTTCCCGCCGTCGTCCGAGAGCTTCACGACGCTTTTCGTGGTTCCGGTCGTGTCGGCCATCACGCCGGTCGTGTCCACCGCGTTGGCCGTGCCGGTCAGGCCGGCGCCCAACGCCGCGGCCGCCGTGAGACCGGCGAGAAGTCTTGTAAGGAATCCCATTTCCCTCATCCTTTGTGATTCATATGCGAGTTCCGTGTTTTTCTTGGAAGAGGGCCGGGATCGTGCGGCTGACAGGAGAAAAGGCCGCACGATCCCGGTCTCCGGTTCCCCGGCCCCTCGCTTTCGAGGCCGGGGACGATTCGGAAAAATCAGGCGATGGACGGACCGTCGCCCAGGTTCTCGTGACGGACGCGGTACGCGGCGAAGCCGGTCGCGGTCGCCACGAGGATGATCGCGAACGCGCCGACCAGCATGACGCCCATGGTGGTCGCGCCGGTCTGCGGCAATTGGGTGATGTTGTCGATGTTCTTCACGACGGCGGTCGGGACCGCGGCGTTCGCGTCCGCGTTGGTGACCGTGGTGGTCAGGCCCGGCTGATCCTTGCCGGCGATGGTCACCCGCCCGTCGTCGGTGATCTTAATCGTGAAGCTCGGCTTGACGAAGCTGAAGTAGCCGGCCGGCACCTGGGTCTCCTTCACGGTGTACGTGCCGGCGCCCAGTCGGGTGAGGTTGATCACGCCGGACGCGTTCGTGGCGAACTCGGTCGCCTTCGTCTCGTCCGACGTGAACGTCCACTGGTTCGATGCCGTGTTCCACGTGTACCACTGGTTCGTGGTGTCGTTGTGGAGCTTGAACTTCGCGCCCTGGATGGTCTTGGTGCCGTCCGCGGCGCTGATCTTCTTGAGGTTAACGTCGAAGGTCTTGACGATGACCTTGTCCTCCGGCGGGGTGGCCGGCGGCGGGGTGATGTTCGGCAGCCAGTTCGACGTGACGGTGATCGTGTTGGCCGCGGCGTTCGCGCGGGCCGCGTTCACGACCTTGGCCCGGTAGGTGACGGTCACCTGCTTGCCCTGGTACGTATCCACGAGGCTTTGCAGGCTGGTGACCTTGAAGCCGGTGCCGTCGGTCTGGGTCTTGCCGTCCGCGGCGGTGACCTTGTCCTTGCCGACGGCGCCGAACTGGGCGGTCAAGTCGGTGGAGCCGACCGTGGCCTTGAACGAGCCGTCCACGTAGGTCATGCCGGTCATGTGGTCCTCGAGGGTGACGGTGTCGACGGACAGCTTGTTCGGCACGGTGAACGTGGCCTTGAAGTCGCGGGTCTCGCCGTTGGTCGCGGCCGCGGTCTTGGACCACGTGCCGTCGGCGCGTTTGATGGTCTTGACCACCTTGGTGACGTTGGTCTTGACCAGCGTGGAGCCGAGCGTCTGGCCGCTGCTCATCTTGGTCGCGCCGCCGATGGTGGTGGACACGAGAATCGGGGATCCTTCCGTGTCGACGATGAGGTAGTAGCCTTCCGGCAGTGTCAGGGCTAGGGTCTGCGTGTTGGACGTCTGGGCGGTTTTCACGGCCGTGACCTTGCTGGTCGCGGCGGTGGACTGCAGGGTGTTCGCGACCTTGCGCAGCGTGTCCGTATCGGTTTTCAAACGCAGGAGCTGCTCGGCGGCGTTCTGTCCCGCGTCGACGCTGTAGTTGACGCCGTTCGTCTTCAGGGCGGCGGCGATCCAGTCGCCGGTCGCCTGGTCGGGATGCTTCGCGCTCACGCTCTTCACGTTCGCGCCGTCCTTGACGACGTCCGTGTAGTTGGCGAGCTTGTAGACCGTGAAGCTGTGGCCCGCGAGGGTGGACCCGTCGCCCGCGTTCAACGTGAGCGTGCCGTCCGCGGCGAACGCGGCGGAGCCTGGCACGCACAACGCCGCCAACGCGGCCACGGTCGCGCAGGCGGCCGAGATCTTTCGTTTGTCCATGTTGGATTTCTCCTTCTGGTAGTTTCCCTTCGCATCCGACCCACATGGCGCGGCCGGACGCTCTCGACGTTCCCCATACTGTCCCGGGACACGCCGTCCTGCGGTGCACCATGTCTACAAGTTTCAGCGCCGCGGCAAAAAAATGGCCGCGGCCCCACGGAGAAACGGGGCTCGCGGCCATGATGGTCAGGGAATCCGGCGCCGAAGCGCCTTAGCGGTTACCTGCCGGAGTGGGCGCCGGTCCTGCGGCGTGCGCCCATGAGGGCCACGCCGATGGCTCCGAACGCGACGATGGCGAGCAGGATGCCGGCGATGGTCGCGCCGGTCTTGGCGAGGCTTTCGCGGTATCCGTTCCAGTCATCCGTGTTGGATTCCACGGTGGTGTCCTCGCACAGGGTCGTGTCGCCGACCTTGACCTGCTTGAGTCCGGTCGTGTCGTCGGCGTCGCCGTCGGTCTTCGTGCCGGTGCCGGTGTCGGACTGTCCGTCACCATCAGACTGGCTGTCGCCGGTCTGGTCGCCGTCGGCGGGCTGCTGGTCGCCGAACTGGTCGGTGACGGGGCATTCGACGAGCGGCGTTCCGGTGACCTTCACACGGTTGGTGTGCTTGCCGCCGGCCTGGACGCCCTTCAACGTGCCGGTGATGATGGTGGATTCGCCGGGCTTGAGCACCAAGGTGTCCCAGTTGTCCGGATATTTCAGGTCCACGACCTCGCCTTCGCCCGCGATGGTCTTGTCGACCATCCTGAGGTCCTTGGCGAGGTACCAGGCGCCCTCACCGGTCGTCGGATCGGTCTTGGACGTGTTGGTGATCTTGAACGCGATCTGCTGGCTGTCTCCGGCCATCTTCAACGCGTCCTTCACGTCGTCGCGGTCGCCGGCCTGTTCGCCGGAGGCCACGTCGTACTTCTCGATGTGGATGCCCGGGGTCATGTCCGGGGTTCGGGTCCACACGATGTTGGACTGGAACGCCTTGCCGTTGTAATGCTCCGTGAACTGGTTCTCGTGACGGTCGGTGACTGCGAGGCGTGTGGTCTGGATGTACGGGCGCCATCCGGCCTCATGCTCGTTGTCCGCGGACACGAGGGCGCGGTACGCTTCGGTCGTGCCTATGGTCACGACGTTGCGTCCGTCCACGCTGGCCGTGGAGAGCGTGAACAGGTCGCCGCCGAACCTCGAGCTGTCGAAGCCGCTGCCGGCGATCTTCTCGCCCTTGGCGGCGATGACCTGGCCGTCCCTGTACAGGTCGCGGCTCGCGTACACGACCCACTGGCCCGTGAATTCGTCGAACGCCGGGTCGAGCGCGTCCTCGATGTACCACTCGTCCACCTGCGGGTAGGCGCGGTGGGCCGGCAGGATGCTGGAGTCGAGCTGGTACAGGAACGTGCGGCCCTTGTAGATGCTCCGGCCGTTGACGGATTCGCCTCCGACCTTCACGGTCACGTCCTTGGCCGGGTTGACGGGCTTCAACGGGTTCGTGACCTCGTTGGTGTCCTTGCGGACCTTGTTGAGCACCTGCGTGGCCTTGTTCCTCACGACGTAGCCGTCGGTGACCTTGATGACGGTCATCGGCATGGTCACGGTGTACGTGTGGCCGAGGAGCGTCTGGTCGATGGACGGCTGGGTGAGCGGGTCGTGCTCGTCGGACTCGCTGTAGGCCTTGAGGTCCGTCGGCTGCGGGTCGCCCTTCACGGTCTCGCCGGTGGCGGGAACCTCGGTGTCCACGGTCTTCGCGTAGGCGTAGAGCACGCCGTCCTTGTCCTGGATGTTGAACTTGGCGGTCATGTCCTTGCCGGTCTCGTCGGTGATCTCCACCTTGGAGGCGTCGAGCTTCAGATACGAGTCGTCGTAGTCGTCGGTCATGCCGAGCCTCCAGACCTTGTAGGCCTGGTTGGTCTGCGTGGCGTCGATGTCGACGCGGTAGTAGATCTCGTCGCCCAGCAGCGCGGTCATGCCGTCGATGTCGATCGTCGGATCCTTCTGCGTGTCCTTCTTCTTCGGGTTGAGCGTCGGCGGGATGTTGAACACCTCGTTCGACGGGGTCAGCGAGTTGTTGAGGGTCAGCACCCACTTGTTGTTCACCTTGTGGTCGGTGGGGGCGTCGTCCGAGACGGTGCCCTCGAAGCGGACCTGGATGCGTGGATTGGTTCCGGCGCGCCACTGGCCGATCGTCTCCTGGTCGGTGACGGTCAGGGTGAACATGTGCTTGGAATCATCCCACTTGGTCGTGTACTTCTTCTTGGACACCGGCTTGCCGGTGTTCAGGTCCATCATCTCCAGGGTCTGCTTGTCCGGCTTCAGATAGCGGTCGTAGGAGTCGGTGAAGCTCACGGACTTGATGCCGTAGGCGAGGCTGGAGGGCAGCTGCGGCTGGGTGTTGAGCTGATATTCGACCTTCTGGCCCGGATACACCACCTTGCCCTGGACGCTTTCCTGCTCGCCGCCCTGGCTGGCCTCGGACACGACGTCCTTCTTCGCCGGCGGCACGTAGCCGCAGATCTGCGGCTCGTTGGTCGGCTCGGTGTGCTTGTTCACGGTCTCGGAGCCGCTGTTGGTCAGACTCTTGCCGTTCGGGTCGGTGCAGAAGGCGAGTTCGTCTCCCGCGTTCCTGCCGAAGTCCTTGCGGACCTGGGCCGCGCCCTTGCCGTCGGCGAAGTTCACCGTGCCGGGGATGAGGAGCGTGACCTGCTTCGGGTTCTTCAATCCCTTCAATCCCTTGAGGTAGGAGGCCTTGGCCTTGGCGGCGGCCTTGGTGCCCTGGACGGTGATGTCGAACTGGTCGGTCACGTCCTTGCCGGTGTTCACGATGTCGCTGACGCTGCTTTCGCGGTCGGTGCCCGCGTCGGCCTCGTAGACGCGGATGTTCTTGGTGTCGGCGTCGAAGATGTAGTCGGCGGCCGTCCAGTTGTCCGTGAGCGTGAGCTTACTGGGCTCCTGGATCAGGTTCCTGCCGACGGTGCCGTTGACGACGCTGCCGACCTTGTCGCCGTCGAGGTAGGTGTGGGAGTCGCCGCCGGTCTTGTTGGTCTCCTGCGGGTCGATGACGGCCTGCCATTTGCCGTCCCGCTTGACGATCCAGCTCTTGTCCGGGTTCGGCTTCCAGGTCGGGAACTTGTGGTTGTCGGTGTCCTGGTCCTGTTGCTTGGTGACGCCCTGCCAGAACACGTGGCCCTTGTCGTCGACCTTGCTGGTCTCCGGCGTGGACACGGTCACGTCGAACGTGAACTCGAAGTCATGGTCGTCGGGCAGGCTGCCGCCGTTCCAAGTGGCGGTCAGCACGTTATCGGCCGGCGTGGCTCCGTTCGCGGTGTTGAACGTGTAGGAGCCGGTCATGTCCTTGCCGTCGGTCTTGTCGGTGACCTTCAGGTTGGACACGGTGTACTTCTGGCCGTGCGGGTCGATCGTGTCCTTGAAGTCGAGCTTGGTGCCCTTCCTGCCGGTCTTGGATTCGATGGTCGTGGTGTTCGTCATCGAGTCCGCGCTGACGCCCTCGGTGATGTGTTTGGTCGGCGGGGCCGGCGGGGTGTCGACCGGTGGTTCGTCCTGGTCGAGGACGATGGCGACGACGGAGCGTGGGGCCTTAGCCATCTCACGCGCGGCGAGAGAATCAATATTGGTCTGACCATCAGAGAAATTATCAGTGGTCTTATATCCAACCCCCTGATAGTAATAGGTGGTGCCGGAAATGCCGGCCGCCTTGTAAGCGTCAGCCCACTTCTTCGCGTTGAAGCCGCCGTTGGCGCCCGTGTACCAGTCTCCGGACTTGCCGGGCGTGTGCACGAAGCCCACGGACACGAGTCGGCATTCCGGGTTCTGGTTGCCGGAGGCCTTCGCACGGGCCACGCATTCGTTGTTCGCGTTGGTCACGGCCTCGTCGATGGCGCCGTTCGATTCGGCGCCGTCCATCGACTTCACGCCCGCGGCCTGCATCGCGGCCTTCACGTTCTCACGGGTCGGGGCGCCGAAGGAGTCCTTGTACACCCAGCTGATCTGGCCTTCGCCGCCGGCGGTGCCATCACCGGTGCCGGAGCCGGTGCCGGAGCCGGAGCCGCCATCGGCCGCGAACGCGCCGGCGACCGGCGTGCACAGGGTCGCCGCGGCTACCATCGCGGCCAGAGCGGCTTTGCCCCATTTCTTGTTCTTGTTGGTGGAACCCAATGTTCCGTCTCCTTTCAGAGATTTCTGCCTGCAGATTCATCCCCCGCCTATGCGGGCCGGGGATGGGACGGCGTGGGATGCATCCCACGTTCCCGTCCTGCCGCGCGGCCGGACGGGGGCCCGTCCGAGTTCAAGACAACCATGGTTCGGACGGGCAAACGGTGCACCATGTCTACAAGTTTTCCGCGTGACGAAATGTCCAAGAGACAGGAAGGCCCCGTCCGAGTGGGCGGGGCCATGCAAAAAGAAACAGAGGAAACGAATCATCCGATAGGGCAGAAACCACCGGAAGCACAAGAAGAATTTGTCGTGTGCTGATTAAAGAACGGATCCTGAGTAATGTCATAATCATCTGAACCGTTGGATGGCCCGCTTGACGAGCCACCTGAATACGATTGGCCTCCGGTGGAACCGGAACCACCGGACCAGCCACCGGACGAATACGAACGGTTCGAACCCGAGCCGGATGACTGATACGAACGCTGCCGCGACTGCTGCGCCTGTGCCTGTTGCGCTTGTTGCGCCGCGGCGGCCTGGGCGGCGGCCTCCTGTTCGGCCTTCGCCCTGGCCTCGGCGTCCGCCTTCTCCTTCGCCGTCTTCGAATCGTTCACCGCCTTCACGGCCTTGGCGATCGCCCCGGCGTCACGCGCCTTGACGGCCTTCGCCAACGCGTCGCGGGTCTTCGCGTCCTGGACCTTGCCATCCGTGGCCTTGTACAGAGCCTCGGCGTCGGCCACGGTCTTGTCGAGTTTCGACGTCTCGACCGCCTTGACCGCGGTTTCCAACGCCTTCGAGTCCGTCTTGACGGTCCTGGACGCCTTGGCCGCCTTCGCGGCGGCCGCGTCCAGGTCGGCGGCCTTGGACGCGTCGCACTTGACCATGGCAGGAAGCCTCACATCGGCGGCCCTCTTGAGCGAGTCGACGGTCCTGGCGTCCTTCACGGTCTTGGCGTCCGTCTTCAACGCGGCCACGGTGCCATCCGCTCCAAGCAATGCCTTGTACGCCTTCATGGCCTTCGACTGGTCCGCCACGGCCGATTCGCATGCGTCGCGCGCCACCGACACCTGATGGGCCTCGTACGCCCTGTATCCGCACACGCCTCCGGCGACCAGGACGGCCACGGCGACGGCCGCCGCGCCGAAGACGATCCGTCTGCGGTCCTTCCGCGGTTTCTCCGGCCCCGCACCGGGACGCGGCCCCACGGAAAGCCGCACCGCCTCCGCCGCGGCCTCGTCCAGCGACGGGACACCGTTGTTCATGTTGCTTTCCTTCATATCGGCCATTCTAACCACATCCATCCGCATACACACTCCTTATATAAGCGCATGATTATTTGATTATTTGCTTACCGGTCGTCCAACGCGGGACAGTTCGACTCGATCCACGAGGACACCAGTTCGCTCATGGTCACGCCCCGCGTCGCGGCCGCGAGCTTGAGTCGCCTGTGGAGTCCCGGATCGAGGCTGAGCGTCGCGTGGATCGGCTTGCCCGCACGTTCCGGCGCGGCCGACGACGTGAACGTGGCCCGGAGCCTGGACGCCGTGCTGATCGGTTTGCTGATGTTCACCGCGTCTTCCCCTCCGTGTTCGACACCGCTTCGACGATGCGGAGCACCGTGTGTTCCCGTGCCGTCTCGAGGTCCGCGAAGCGGGTTCCGCAGGACGCGCACGAATAGTCGACCGATACGCCCGGACGCGAGCTCATGACCGGTACGGGCTTGTGTTTGCGGAGCGCCGTGGATCCCGCGCGGAGTTGTTTCTTGTCTGGCATGATGTCCATTCCCGTATCCTTTCCTATTCGATTCCGTTGAAGGCTTCAATGAGTTCGTTGGCGACGAGGCCGTATCCGCTCGCGGACGGCATGCGTCCGGATTCGCTCGATCTGCGCAACGCCTCCTTGAACGGGATGGTCGCGTCGAATCGTGCCAGGCCGTGGTCCGAGAGGAACCGTTCGGCGTCCCTCAACGCGACGGTGTTCGCCCGGGTCTGGGTCAGGAGCACGCTGCTGGGCCTGTCGATGGCCTTGGCCGTCTCCCACATGCGGTCGAGGTCGAGAGGGCCTGGTGTGGTGACGAGCACCACCAGGCTGCTCGCGTCCACCGCGGCGGCGATCAGGTCCGACTGGCTGGGCGGCGTGTCGATGAGCACCCACGTGTCCGGGTCGCTCGGCGGCATGGTCACGGTGAACCGGTTGGCGACCCGCACGTCGAACGGCAGCGGTTCGCCCGCGGCTCTGGCCTTGGCCGCCCAGAGCGTCGCGCTGCCTTGCGGGTCGATGTCTCTGACCTCGACCTTCCTGCCGAGCTTGTTCAGCGCGATGGCCGTGCAGATGGTGCTGGTGGTCTTGCCGACGCCGCCCTTCATGTTCGCCATGGCGATGATGCGGGGTACGTTCGTCTCATTGTTTTCCATTTCGGTTTCCTTCCTTGCTGTTGTGCTTCCTTGATCCGCTGGCACGGATCGGGTCTATTCCGGCCGTTGCGCCGATTCGACGGTCTTGCGTTGCCGGTAGGCGTACTGGTCCTCGCTCCTGCGGCGGCGTCCCTCGCGGGTCGATGACTGCTCGCGGACCTCGCGGACGAGTTCGGGATGGTCGCGGATCCACGATGTGAGGTTCCTCGTCCGGGCCGGGTTCGACGGGTCCAGGTCCACCCCGTCGGCTTCCGCGCGGTGCCGCAGGAGCCGTCTCGCCTTCACGTCGATGCCGCCGATCCTGCTGTGCTGCTCACGTCCGATGATGGATTGCGCGAGGCATTCGGCCTGGATGGGACACATGTCGCACAGGATCCGCGCGGTGCTTTTCAGGATCCTCCGGTCGGATTTGTTCCTGACGCGCTCGTTGTCGGTGCCCCACATGAGGTCCTGGATACCCAACGGCAGGCCGGAGCAGACGCCCGCGACGAGGTTCGGATCCCCGCTCATGCCGCCACCTCGATCCCGTCACGCCGGTTGAGCTCGTCCGCATGCCGCATGCACGCCATCTGCCATTCGGACGGGTTGCCGTTGCGCAAACTGCCCTCGTGGTCGTATTCCGCCTCGTGAGGCCTCATATCGTCCAGGACGTGCTCGCAGATCAGCGAATGCACGTGCCGTTTCGAATGCCGTTCCGGCATGGGAGTGGGCTTGGAAGCGGCGGGTTTCCGATCGCGGCCGCGGGTCTCGGTGTCCCGTTCGCGTTGGCGTTCGATCCGGTCGACGGCCCAATCGTTGGCGATCCGGTCCCAGTTGTCGGCCAGACGACGCGCGGAGTCGACGCGACGGAGCCAGTACGGGTTCGCTGGTAGCCAGTCGATGACCGCGAGGATGAGCGCCAGGGCGGCCGCATGGTCGCCGGCATGGGCTTCGGCGATACGGTCGACGAGGCGTCCGATCCGGGACAGGTCGCGTTTGGTCGGCTTCGCGGTGGTGAGCGACAGCCTGGAGCGGACGGACGCGAGATGGCCCATCACGGACACGGCTTCGGAGTCCCGTCCCGTCGTTTCGTTCTTCCCGTCCTTCTCGGCGGGGCGCTTCCCGCTTGCGGGGAGCTCTCCCGAAGGGAGTGAGGGGAGAGGTTTACATGGAGGGTTTACCTGGAGGGTTTTATCCTTATATATACAGCCCTGCGAGATTTGCAGAGCTGGAGGTGCGAGATTTGCAGAGCCAGAGGTGCGAGATTTGCAGAGCTGGCCCTGCGGCATTTGCAGAGCTGGTTCCGGCTCGTTTTCCAGCCCTGCGAGATTTGCAGAGCTGGAAATCGGCTCCGTTCCAACGTTCTCCGGCAGCACGTCCTTGGAATCGCCGTTCTCGACCACGGTTCCGGCCTCCGGGTCCACGTCAGCGCCCATGGTCGCGGGATCGTGTTCCGCGGCGTGCGTCTCCCTGATCCACGTGAGGTTGGACGGGTCGGTTTCCACCGCGAGGTCCCACACGACCTGGCAGTACTGCGGCAGACGGTTCCTGCCGCCTTTGCCGAGACGCGCGTACCGTTGGTCGCCACGGCGGATGAACCCGCGCTCCTGGAGGAGCTTCAGACTGGAGCGCACGGTGCGCTCCGAGAGCTCCGTGACGTTGACGATGGTCTCGATCTTCGGATAGGCGGCGCTGCCGTCGTCATCCGCGCGGTCAGCCAAGTAGACGAGCACGGCCTTCGCGCTGGCGTTGCCGACATGGCATTTGAACGCCCACGACAGTGCGATGTTGCTCATCTCGATCCTCCGATCAGTCTGATGAGACGGCGCAGCAGGCCGGCGGCCATCGGGAGGACCGCCGCGGCCGCGTACAGGAACGGCGACAGCAGGCCGAGGCAGACCAGCGCGGCGAAAACGAACACGATGCACATGGCTTCCATTACAGACCACTTCCTTCTTCCTTGGGAGAACGGCTCTTCGAAAGCCGTTCGGAGATGGCGTCCCCGACCGCGGCGGCGCGGCACAAAGTCCAGGTCAGGAACACGAGCGCGAGGATCACGGCGATGATGAGGACCACCATGGCGTTCACCTCGATTCCGCTTCGGCGACGGACGGGAATTCGAGATCACGCCTCACGGGACGGTCGAGAGCCGGATGCGTGAGCATCGAGGCAATGCGCCCGTCCCTGTAGACCATGGCCCCGATCTCGTCGATGGCGATGGCCCCGTCGATGGCGGAATCGACGAAGGTCCGCCTGTCGACGAGCTTCCGGAACTCGTCCAGCGTGTCCCCCACGCCGCAGAGGTAGGCCCGCCGGACGATCTCGCCAACGGTCATCGACGAATCGACGGAATCCGCTATGGTTCCGATCCTGGACAGCGTGTATTCGATGTCGGACGGGATGACGCTTTCGTTCCCGTTGAAATCATGGTCTGTCATTTTCTTTTCCCTTCTTTTTCACATGGACCAGACGGACAGGTCCCATGCGTCCTTCGCGTTCCGGCGGCACCACCAGCCGCGCCCCGCCAAAGCCAGGCCCATGAGGACCATGGCGATGGCCGGAGCGGCTGCCATCGCGACCATGCACGACAGCGCGGCGCACAGCAGGATGGCCGCCGTGACGAGGCAGCGGCCGGCCCGGCGCGAGTAAGCGTCGTGCTGGAGCATCCAGTACTCCGCCTCCGACTGCTCCGATCGGGCGGAATATGTAGACGCCGTGCACCGTTTGTCGGCGTGTCGCACCGTATAGTCAGAATCAGAAACGCCGTTAACGGCGGTTTCGACTACCATGTTCATGTTGCGGACCTTCCTTTGGTTTCCAAGGGACGATGGCGGAGGTTCTGGCAGGCCCCGTCGCCGTGGTTTGCATGTCCACCCTGTGTTCCGCGGGTTTTTCGGTTTCCGACGGGACACAGGGTCTTCTTTTTCCGTTTTCAGTTATGGAGTGCCGGACGTCGGAATCGAACCGACGGACGGGTTCTCGGTTGCAGAGAGAAGGAAGCAAGGAGAAGGGAAAGATCCCGTCCAACCGTTTCCGACATTGTGGCCGTTCCGCAGAGTCTGCTTTTTCCGGAGCGGCCAAGTGTTCAGTTTTCGTCACGCGGCGGGCAGGAGCCTGCCCATGAGGGTTCTTTCGCGCTCGGCGACCAGAAGATCCATCAAGTCCTCGGACGTTTCGTATGACTCCGATGCATGGATGTCGTGGTCGGACAGCGATTCGAGCTCGCCTTGACGGAGCGCGGCCACCGCGCATCCGGGACAGAGATCGATGAATCGTCGGCCGTCGAAGTATTCGCGCCAGCCTTTCCGCGCGAGATGGCTTCGGAATTCGTCGGTCGTTTCGGCGGCGGCGCCGTAGAACGTGGCCCAGACGGTCTCATGGCAACGGTCGCAGACTTCGAGAAAGTCGGAACGTCCGCTCGGCATCAGGTACTTGGAATCGAAAATAACTCCAGCCATTTCAACCTCCGAATCCACTGAATATGACGAAAACCATGGAATAAAGCATCAGAAGAAATCCTTTCTACTTAGCTGAGCCAGAGTCCAGAGGCTGAAAACCTAAGATGAAATCCGCGGTCAGCCCTTTTTCCTTGAAGAAGATGTAATCATTGCGATTCCAATCAAGTTGACCAGACTCTTTTTGGGAAAGGGTCGCTGGAGAAATGCCCATTTCCGCAGCAAGGTCTTTTTGCAGAATGCCATGTTCCTCTCTCCATTTCTTTACTGGGGACGGACTGTTCACCAGACACCTCTTTCTAAAAGCCAAATCACTTTCTGTTTTCCAAATCTAATCTTATGATAAGACCTTATTTTGGAAAATGCAAATCGCGTGTTATGATTCAAATATCTAAATCGTCTGAGGAGTATCGAAATGAGAAAAGAAAACGATCGTAGAGATCGGGCAGAGCAAATGTCCTCGATTATTAGACAGAATTTGAAGCGCGCGATTCTTCAACAAGGTGTTTCACAGCAGGACGTTGCGCATGAGGCAGGAATGAATCCGGCATCATTTTCGCAAATGTTGAATGGAAATAAGAGACTGATGTTCGAGGATCTGTATGCGGTCTGCGATGTGCTGGGTCTATCTGTTGCGGATCTGATGGACGCAACGGTACTTCAGAATGAGATGCAGCAGAAGGTGGAAGCTCTGCTCAGGCAGGCAAATCAGCTGACGGATCAAGCCGATAATCTGAAAAGGCAGGCGGGTGAACTTCAGCAACTCGGAAACATCCACGAAGACTCCGATTCCAGACAAGGTGCTCTTGTAGGTGCCAGCTCCCCTCGTTATCTCGTGAGCCCTTACAATGCCGATGGAAGTCTTAGGCTCGACAACAAAGGTGTCGTTCTGGGTGCATTTTCTGGACGAAACGGGAAAAAGAGTCCCGAACATATGGAAAAATCAGAGACTATGACTACTATTATTATGCGCACCTCCGAAGGTGACATCAAAATCAACCTGTTCGACGACGAAACCCCGGAAACCGTGGCCAATTTCCTCGGCCTTGCCACCGGCGAGAAGGAATGGATCGATCCGATGACCGGCCAGCCTTCCCATGAGCCGTTCTACAACGGTCTAACCTTCCACCGCATCATCAAGGATTTCATGATTCAGGGTGGCTGCCCGCTGGGCAACGGCACCGGCGGCCCGGGCTACGACTTCGACGATGAAATTGTTCCTGATCTGAAGTTCGACCACCCGTACCTGCTGGCCATGGCGAACGCCGGCCTGCGTCGTGGCATGGACGGCAAGATCCACGGCACCAACGGTTCCCAGTTCTTCATCACCACCGTGCCGACCCCGTGGCTCGACGGCCACCACACCATCTTCGGCGAGGTTGCGGATGACGATTCCAAGGCAGTGGTCGACAAGCTCGAAGCCGTGAACACCGATCGCATGGACCGTCCGACCGAGCCGGTCGGCATCGTGTCCGTGAAAGTGCTCAAGTAAGCGTTTCCCGCACAGCCGTACAATATAGGGAAGCCCCTCGATTGAGGGGCTTTCTTCATTTTATTTATAGAGGCGTTTGCTTGCAATCACCGGCTTATGTGATTCGTCAACATCACATTTTGCGCAGTCGCGGCTCCGCGGAATCCTTCGCGCCGGTGATGCGGTACACGTCGAACACGCCTTCGATTTTACGCACGGCGGCGAGCAGAGTGTTCAGATGCTGCGGATCGGCCATTTCGAAGCTGAATTGGCTGGTGGCCACGCGGTCGGTGCCGGTGGAAATCGAGCCGGAGATAATGTTCACGCCGTGGTCGGACAGCACGCGTGTCACATCGCTCAGCAGATGCGGACGGTCAAGCGCCTCGACCTGGATCTTGACCATGAACACGCCCTTGGTGCTGGTCCACTGCACATCCACCACACGTTCGGGCTGGCGTTTCTCCAGTTCGAGCATGTTCTGGCAGTCCACGCGATGCACGGACACGCCTTGGTTGCGGGTGATGAAGCCGATGATCTTGTCTCCAGGAACCGGCATGCAGCATCGGGCCAGCTTGACCCAGATGTCCCCCACGCCCTTGACGGAGATACCCAACGAGCTGGTGGTCTTCTTGGTACGCTCCACCTGCTTGAGCGGCAACGCCTCCTGCTCGACTTCCTCATCCACCTCGTCGCTGCCCGCGTCACGGACCAGATGCGAGATGACGTTCTGCGTGGAGATCTGGCCATCACCAATCGCCACGAACACGGCTTCCGCGTTGGCAAGGTTCAACTCGTCGGCGACGCCCACCAATGCTTCCGGAGTCAGCAGCGTGGTGATTGGCAGGTTGCGCTTGCGCATGGCGCGCGTCAGCTCGTCACGGCCTTCCTCGACGGCTTCGGTACGGCGTTCCTTGCTGAACCATTGACGAATCTTGTTGCGTGCCTTCGGGCTCTTGGCGAAGCTCAGCCAATCACGCGACGGACCTGCGGATTCGGACTTGGATGTCAATATTTCAACGGTATCGCCATTCTCGAGCTTGGTATCAAGCGGCACCAATCGTCCGTTCACGCGCGCACCCATGGTACGGTGACCGACTTCGGTGTGCACCGCATAAGCGAAATCAATCGGAGTGGCTTCGGCGGGAAGCGAGACGATCTTGCCTTTCGGCGTGAACACGTAGACCTCTGCCGCGCCCAAATCCTCTTTGAGGGAGCCAAGGAATTCGTCGGAATCCGGCGTTTCGCTCGTCCAGTCGGCAAGTTGCTGAATCCATTTGAGGTTGTCGGCCTCGCTCAGCTCCTGGTTTTCGCCACGCTTGCGGTCGGACTTGTCAGGCGAGCTCAACGCGCGTCCGGCTTGGCCGTTCTCCTTGTACTTCCAATGCGCAGCGATGCCGAATTCCGCGCGGCGGTGCATGTCCCACGTGCGGATCTGAATCTCCACCGGCTTGCCGCCGGGACCGACCACCGTGGTGTGCAGGCTCTGGTACATGTTGAGCTTCGGCATGGCGATATAGTCTTTGAAACGGCCGGGAACAGGGTTCCACCGCGCATGCACGGCACCCAACGCCGCATAGCAGTCCTGAATCGTGTCGACGATGATACGCACGCCCACCAAATCATAAATGTTGGCGAAATCGTGCCCGCGCACGATCATCTTCTGGTAAATGGAGAAGTAGTCCTTCGGACGGCCCGTCACATAGGCTTTGATGTGCTGTTCGTCGAGATCCTCATTGATTTCGGCGAGAATCTGCTTCAGGTACACGTCGCGTTGTCCGGCGCGACGGGCCACCAATACCACAATCTCGTTGTAGATCTTCGGATACAGAACCTTGAAGCTGAGTTCTTCCAACTCGGTTTTGATGGCGTTCATGCCAAGACGGTTGGCGAGCGGCGCATACACATCCAGCGTTTCACGTGCCTTTTTCTGCGCATTCGACTGCTTGACGTAACGCCATGTACGGGCGTTGTGCACACGGTCGGCGAGCTTGACCACCAGCACGCGCACGTCGCGGCTCATCGCCACCACCATTTTGCGGATGGTCTCGGCCTGGGCGGAATCGCCGTATTCCATTTTGGAAAGCTTCGTGACGCCGTCCACCAGGCCGGTCACCGTGTCGCCGAATTCGGCGCGGCATTCGTCGAGCGTGTAGTCGGTGTCCTCCACTGTGTCGTGCAGAAGGCCCGCTGCCACAACCAGCGGCCCCATGCCAAGATCGGCGAGGATCTGCGCCACTGCAAGCGGATGGATGATGTACGGCTCGCCGGATTTACGCCGTTGCGACGAATGCTGGTTGACGGCGCGCCGGTAGGCTCTCGCGAGAATGCTCATGTCCTCGTCGGGATGGTGGTATTCGCACATCTTGAGGATTGGTTCAAGCGGGTCAAGCGGATTCGTGCTGATCTCGCAGCCCAACATTCTGGCCGAACGAACCTCATGATCCATGTCGCTCATTTCGCTCCTCCTCGCTTGGAATGTACCCTATAGTACCCGCGCATCACCATATGACGGATGTATCCGGCCGCGTGTTGCACGGCCGGATACATCCTCGGTCTTTGTGTATTGCAGTCCCGTCAGGACGCAACGCCGGTTGATCCGAAGCCACGTTCCGCGCGGTCGGATCCGGGCAGGGTCTGCGCCTCGATGAATTTTGCCTCGACGTAGCGTTGGATGACCAGCTGTGCGATGCGGTCGCCCGGATGGAACGTCACGGCGCGTTCCGGATCGAGGTTGATCAACGGCACCTTGATTTCGCCACGGTACCCAGCGTCGATGGTTCCCGGCGCGTTAAGCACCGTGACGCCCTGCTTGACGGCGAGTCCCGAACGCGGATGCACCAGCGCCACATAGCCGGCAGGCAATGCGATTGCCACTCCCGTGGGCACCAGCGCCCGCTGGAACGGCTTCAACGTCACTTCTTCGGTGGTGCGCAGATCGGCACCGGCATCTCCGGCATGGGCGTAATGCAGCTGAGCCGGCTGCCCGGGATCCAGCGACTTTACCAGAACCTCGACGTTTTCCGGCTCGTTGTATGCCTCGTCGAACGCCATCAGGCCGCACACTCCTTGCATACCGGCTGTCCGTCGTCGGTAGTGTAGGCAAGCTGGCTGCGATGCTTCACCAGGAAGCATTCGGAGCAGATGAACTCGTCGCCCTGCATCGGAATGACAGTCACCGAAGCGTCCTCATTGCTCAAATCGGCGCCCGGCAGCTCGTAGTCTTCGGCAATGGCGTTCTCGTCATCGTCCATATCGTTGGAATTGTTCTGAGAACCCTTGCTCAAAGCCTGGAGCGACTCCTCGTCCTCGTCTTTGTTGCGCGGGGAATCATAATCCTGTGCCATCGAGATTCCTTTCGTCATCTATGGTGCTTATGCGCCATAGAATACATGACTTTTCCCCCGCTAGGATACACGAATTGAAATACTCGTAAAATCCGACACGTGGGGCACAATAGAATTAATAGAAAAATCTAAGGGAAAGTGGTGTGTTGTGCCTGAGAATGCGCTCGAAGATGCACGGTTCGATCATGTGAGTGAAACCGGTGAGCTCGTCTTTGTTTCAGGTGCCGGCAAATTCGCCGTCAAGGTCGATGAAGCGCTTGAAAGAGCCATTTTGGAGGCAAAACAGATTCGCACCGAAACCCAAGAGGAGCGTCAGCAGCAAGCGCCTTCCACGCTGCCGATCTCCCAAATCCAATCCTTGATTCGAGCCGGAGCCAATCCGACCCGCGTGGCGGAGCGATATTCGTTGAGCGAAGCGCTTGTTCGGCGTTTCTCGGCGGCGGTGGAAACCGAAAAGCAATATGCGATCGAACAGTTCCTGGCGGTTCCCGCGCCGAAGGAAAGCCGTGTGCGCACGCTTTCCGAACTGATCGAACGCACTTTCGCCGCAGCCCACGTACGGTTGGAGGATGTGCGGTGGAAGGCCACCAGACGCGGTTTGGAACCGTGGAAGATTACCGCGGAGTTCGATTCCGCAGGTCATGCCGCCCGTGCGGAATGGTCTTGGAACATGCATGACAACGCGGTCAACTGTCTGAACGCAACGGCACGCAAGCTCATCGGCGAGCAAGACACGCCTACGGAAGGACACGCCGAGAAGCAGGTCGACCAGAATTTTCTCGCATCATTGAATTTGCCGGGCGATTCCGCACGTTCCGCACGTATCGAACAGACGGTGTCCGCTTGGAATGCTCCGGAACCGGTTGCACCACAAGCCACGAATATCAAGACCACCGTTGAGACTCAGTCATCGGCGACCGTTCCGCTGCCGAACCGTCCGGAAATCGCGACGACGCAGTCCCCCGCCCCTTCAACGACGGAACCTGCCCAAAACTCGCAAAACACGCAATCCGCCGGCGAGCAGCAGTCCGATAAGTCCAAGACGGCATCATCCGATCCTCATAGTCAGAGCACCACCAAATCGAAGCGCCGTGCAGGACGCTCCGCAGTGCCGAGTTGGGATGAAATTCTGTTCGGTGACTGATTAACGTTCCCTAACATCCCACGGCAACATCCGTTCAGACGTTCGGATCATTCGATCAAGCCACGTCAATCAGGCATGGAATATCAGATTCCATGTAGGTCAGCGACCCGTGCACGCTGGGCAGATGCATCGCCTTCTCCGCCTGTGTGCGGGAATCGACAATGGTGGTAGAGCCCGCAGCGGAGACGACCACATCGCCGATCATCGACTTGACGCGTTCATCGACTGGTCCGTAGACGCCTTCCTCGATTGCCTGCCGGCGGGTGCGCACCTGGGCGCGCTCCCCCAGCACGTCACGCCAACGAGCGGCGATGTCCTCCGGATTCTCGCCATCCTCGCCATAAAGCATGACACAGCGTGGTTCGCCGCCGACATTCGCGACGCCCCACATCAGCTGGGGTTCGGACACTATGTCGATGCAGGCTTCCGGGTCGGCGGTTATCATGCCATGATCCGCCACGATGACGATCAGCGTGTTCTTCGGCACACTTCGACGCAGCAAAGACAACTGGGCGTCGATACGCTCATATGTGCCGATCCACTTGTCGGAGTCCCAGCCGTAATTGTGTCCGATCTTGTCCGCGTCGCGCAGGTACACGTATGTCAGTCCGGGCGTGTTCGCCGCTTTCGCCGCGGTCATGATACGTCGGTGTGGATCGTCATTGGAGATGTAGTCGCTGCCACGTAACGCCGCCTGAGTCAACGCGGAGAACGCGAATTTCGGCAGTCCCGAACTGGTGACGCGAACATCCTGTTCCGCCAATCGTTCGAATATGGTCGGCTGCTGTTGCAGTTTCAGCGGTGCGGGCGCGTTTTTGAAAGAGATGAGCTGGCAGATTTCGCCATTGTCGGGATTGAGCTGCGTATACCCCGTCATGCCGGTTAATCCGGGGCATGTGCCGGTGCCGAACGTGGACATGGCGGCCACGGTGGTGCTGGGCATGCATGTGGCGATTGGCCGCTGGTTAACGCCATCCGCCATCAGCGACCGTAGATAGGGTGAATGCCCCAATCTCATATTGATGTTCCAATATCCGAGACCGTCCACCAGGACCACGACTGCCGAACGCGCGTCCGGCAGGCCAAGTGCCTCTTGGAGTCGTTTCGGATCGGCATGGATGGCCGTTGGAATCGGATGCCCGATGGCGCTGGAAATGGCGGGAAGTACCGAGGATAGGTGGAGAGCACCGCCGCGGCCGCCCTCATCCGGCAGTTCGTCGCCATATCGTGCCGGACTGGTCATGGCTAGCAGCTGGTCGATTTCGGGCACTTCAACACTCATGGTTCCCATTCAAGCACCGCGGCAGTACCAGCTGGTAATATTGCTAGGTTGATTACCATAACCTTTCCGTGAGGAGAACCACCGCATGGTGTCGCACCGCAAACCGGCAAAACCAGCCTTTGACCCGCGTACGGTCAAGGAGAACATCGTCGAAACGCCGTTGAACGAGGAAATGAGCAAGTCGTTCCTCGAATACGCGTATTCGGTGATTTACGCCCGAGCGCTGCCTGATGCCAGGGACGGTCTCAAGCCGGTGCAACGACGCATCATCTATCAGATGGGTCAGATGAGCCTCAATCCGGACCGGCCGTATATGAAGTCGGCGCGTGTGGTTGGCGAAGTGATGGGCAAGCTCCATCCGCATGGCGATTCCGCGATTTACGAGGCGATGGTACGTTTGGCGCAGCCGTTCGCCATGCGGCTGCCATTGGTGGACGGTCACGGCAATTTCGGTTCTCTCGATGACGGTCCTGCTGCTTCTCGTTATACCGAGGCTCGTATGGCGCCGGCCGCGTTGGGCATGAATGCCGATATCGCCGAAAATACCGTCGATTTCACGCCGAATTACGATAACAAGCTTCAGGAGCCGACTGTGCTGCCTGCCGCGATTCCGAACCTGCTGGTCAATGGTGGTTCCGGCATTGCCGTCGGCATGGCCACGAATATGGCCACGCACAATCTTGGCGAGGTGGTGGCTGCGGCCAAGCATCTTATGCGCCATCCCGACGCGACGTTAGAGGAGTTGATGCGCTACGTGCCGGGTCCGGATTGGCCGGGCGGCGGCGTGATTGTGGGCCGCAAAGGCATCCGCGAGGCGTACGAGACGGGTCGTGGCGCGTTGACCACGCGTTCCGTGACGCATATCGAAAACGTGACGGCTCGCAAAAAGGCCATCGTCGTGACGGAACTGCCGTTCATGGTGGGTCCGGAACGTGTGTTGGAACGTATTTCCGAAGGTGTGAAGAACCGTAAGCTGGACGGCATTTCCGGTGCCATCGATCTGACTGACCGGCATAACGGCACGCGCCTCGTCATCGAAATCAAAACCGGGTTCGATCCGAACGCGGTGTTGGCGCAGCTGTTCAAGCACACGCCGTTGCAGGACAATTTCACCATCAACAATGTGGCGTTGGTCAATGGCCGTCCGCACACCATGGGATTGAAGGAAATGCTTCAGGTGTGGGTGGACCATCGTCGTGTGGTGATCCGCCGACGCAGTGAATTCCGCAGGAAGAAGGCGCTTGAGCGGCTGCACTTGGTGGAGGGCTTGCTGCTCGCCATGGTGGACATCGATGAAGTCATTCAGGTGATTCGCTCTTCTGATGATGCCGAGGCCGCGAAAACAAAGCTTATCGCCGTATTCGATCTGGACGAGATTCAGGCACAGTACATTCTTGACTTGCGGCTGCGCCGTCTGACCAAGATGAGTCGTATCGAGCTTGAGGCGGAACGCGACGATCTGAAGCGGCGTATCGAAGAGCTTGAACGCATTCTTGCTTCCGATGAGGCGCTTGACGGCGTGGTCATTGACGAAATGGATGACGCCGTGGCCAAATACGGCACTCCCCGGCGCACGGTGCTGCTGGATGAGGATGAGGAAGGCAATTTGACGCCTGTTGTGGCGCATGGCGATGATGGCGTCTCTGCAAACGCGATGGCTGCCGCGCGCGCCGCCGCGACCGTATCCTCCGCAGCAGCCGATGTCGCCGCAGCCGCAAAGGCCGCAAAGAAGGCCGGCGATGAGAATGCCACCGCATCGGCTCTGCAGATTGATGACGAGCCGTGCGCGGTGATGCTGTCCGCCACGGGCCTGATCGCACGCACTTCCGAGGATGCGGTGGAACGTTGGGAGAATCGTTCGGCTTCCAACGGACGTGCCAAGGATGATCAGATCGTTTCGATGTTCCGCACGTCCACACGTTCCTCATACGGCTTGGTTACTTCAGCGGGTCGTCTGGTGCTGGCCCATGTGGTCGAATTGCCGAAGGTTTCCGCGGATGGGCCGCTCAGTGTCACGGGTGGTGTGAAGGCCGAGGAACTGCTGGGCATGACGGAGAACACCGATCCGATCCGCGGCGAACGGGTGATTGCTGCGATTGATATGCCGTCCACGGATGACGGCGGTCAGCTTGTTCCTTTGGCGTTGGGCACCCGCAACGGCGTGGTCAAGCGTTGGAACCGTGAATCTCCGACCACAATGGATTCGTGGAGCGTCATCGATTTGAAGGATGATGACGAAGTGCTTGCCGCTGCCGAAGCCCGTGATGAGGATCGTCTGGTGTTTGTGTCCACCGATTCCTCGTTGTTGACGTTCGAAGCGAAGAATGTGCGTCCGCAGGGCCGTACCGCTGGCGGCATGGCGGGCATTCGTCTGGCTGAGGGGTGTTCGGCGGCCGCGTTCGCGGTGGTGCCTGACGGCAAGGTGACATGGAATTACGAAGAAGGCGAGAATGGACTGTTCTCCGCTTCCGGAGCCGTGGTGTTGACGGTTGCCGGCGATTCCGAAGCGTTGCCTGGCACTGAAAACGGTGCCGCGAAGGTCACGCCGTTGGAGATGTATCCGACGAAGGGCCGTGGTACGGGTGGCGTGCGTTCGCAGCGATTCCTCAAGGGGCAGGATACGTTGATTCTCGCGTTCGTGGGCGCGTATCCGTTGCATGCTTCCACGCAAAGTGGCGCTCCTGTGGAATTGCCGAAGCCTGATATGCGACGCGATGGTTCCGGTACGGATCTGTCGGCGCCGATTGCGGTGGTCGGCTGATTCGACGAAATCGATTGGCGGGGCTCTGGACTGGTTCTTCTTCCGGTTCAGGGCCTTCCCGTTTTGCGCACTTGGGCCGCCAGGTTGAATGAGCAGGCTGGGTGAAAGTGCCTCCGGCTTGGTTCAGCCATATAGCTTCATGCCTTGTGGGCTGTCCACGAACCCGGCAGCATGCAGCAAACGTCTGTATTCGTTGCGTTCCTTCAATGATTCACCGTTCATTTCAGCGAAGCTGACGCTGCCCTTGGACTGATGCTGCAATGCATAGGCAAGTTCCGTACATGCCGGCTGCAATATTCGCTCGTCATCGGTGAAGCTGACGATTCTGTGGCTTTTCGGCACGGCGAACAGCACCGGCATGCCGTGGTCGAGCACGATGACCGATTCCGCTCTGCGCGCCGGTTTCATATGGTGTTGTTCGGGCCATGTGATCGCGGAGCCTGTCAGGTTGGCCGGGTCGGTCACGTCGAGCGCCACGCAGGATTGGCTGCGCGCCTCGTCGTTGCCGCGCAAGGCGTCCACTGTGTCACGTCCGGCGAATTGGGCCGCTCCGAATCCTTTGACGAACATGCCTCTGACCAGATTGCCGTGTTCCTCCATACGTTTGAGTACCGGGTATAGTCCGGAGAATCCGCCTGCGACCTGCTCCTTGTCGATTAGCGGAGCGGCGATCACGCCATATCGGTCGAGCAGCGATTCGATCAATGCGATGTCGTATTCCTCGATGCCGGCTGTTGGTTTGCCGGCGGTATCGTCCGTTTGGTCCGGTATCGCCATTGGACTGGTCCGGGACGAGTCGACCGCGGACCATAATCCACCGAGCGTCGCCGGTGTCGAGGCGTGGATCCGTACGCGTCTGCGTGCGGCAGTGCGTGGCGCGCGCACTGAAACCGTGCCTTGAGCCAAGGCCCGAACGGGAGCGAATGAACTGTTCGTCACTTTGCCTTGCCATACCAAGGACCACAAGGCTTCCTCGAACTGGCTTTCGCCCCATGCGGGAAGGATGATTTCCCCTGTTTCAGGATTCACGTTGACTTCCGCATGTTCCTGCCAGATGGCTTTGGCGGCTGTGGAAAGCTGCCGCGCATGGAAGGCTCCCCCATTCGATAATACGGCAAGTATCGTCTCCGGCACGGTCATGGTTCCGGCACTATAGGCATTGTTCTGCGATTGTTCGCCGGGTTTCGTCAGCAGCCGTGAATCAGCTGGATGGAATGCGATGCCGCCGGCTTCCTTGGCGTTGGAACCATTGATTTTGGAGCCGACCCATACCACGTCTCCGGATGCGAGCAATTCGTCCAACATACTCGGTTGGTAGTCGCGAACGCGTGCGGGGAAGACCGAGGATTCCCAAACGGAGGCGTTGAGGTATATGCCTTCAAGCTGTTCGATCACACGCATCAGCCCGTCGACGCTTTCATATCGGGCGCCACCCACAGGTCCGACACCTTGTCTGTCCAACAGGAACGCCTGATAGACGGCCGGTTCCACCGGCTTGATGGCTTTGCGTGCCTTGGCAAGCGAAAGCGCGCGGATACGCCGAAACACGTCTTTGTGGAGCCATTGCTGGGGCGTTTGCCGAGGTGACCGTTCCGATGCTGAATCATCGGAACCATTGGCGTCCGCTCCGGCCGCATCATCGACGAAATGGCCTTTCAGCAGTTCGCCTTTGGCATGTAATTCATCCAACATGCGTACGCCTTGGACAGCGTCCAATCCCAGTTCGGCGATCATCTGATCCGCGGTGAATGGGCCATGCGTTTTGACATATCGCGCCACACGGCCGGCAATGTCGGTCTCGTCCAAATCGTTCCAGAACGTCCGTCCGGCAAGCTCCTTCCCAACCTGCGCGATGACGTCGGCATCCAACAGCGAAGCCATGTCCGTGGCTCCCAGAAGACGTTCCAGCACTTCCGGGTCCATGGACAGCAGTTGCGTGCTGCGTTCGGCTTGCGGCACGTCGTATTGGTACATGACCGCGCCCACGTATCCGAACAGCATGTTTTCCGCGAACGGCGACGGCGTTTCCGTGACGGTCTCGCTCAAAGAGATGACGCCGGAGCGTAATCCGGACATCACATGTTTCAGCGCGGGCAGATCGTACACGTCCTGTAGGCATTCGCGTGCGGTTTCCAACAGCAACGGGAAGTTCTTCCGAGTTCGGGCGGCGTTGAGCAGTTGCGCCGCGCGCAGCCGCTGCTGCCATAAGGGGACGCGTCTGCCGGGGTTGGCGCGTGGCAGGAACAGCGATCGCGCCGCGCATTCTCGGAATCGTGCGGCATACAGCACGCTTTCGCCGACTTGCGTTTCGATGATGCGTTGCAGCTCTTCCGTGTCGAACAGCAGCAGCTCGCGGATCGGCAGGTTGCCGTCGCCGTCCGGGAGGCGGATGATGATGCCGTCGTCGGCCGCGTATACCTGCCCATCGAACCCGTATCGTTGTTTGATACGTGTGGTGATGGCCATGGCCCATGGTTCGTGCACGCGTCTGCCGTATGGCGAGTGGACGATCACACGCCAATCGCCTTCTTCATCCTGGCAGCGTTCGACGACCAGCTCACGGTCGTTGGGAATCGTTCCCGTGGCGGCACGCTGTTCGGCAAGCAGGTCGGCAAGATTGCCGATGGCGTTGTCGTCCAATCCGTCACGACGTAGACGTGCGATTGTTGTCGTGTCGAATCGGCTGGTCTTGTCTCCTGCGATGCCGTCCGAGACTTCCGCGCGTAGTCCTTGCGCCATATCGCGTATGAATCGGCCTTGGGACCGTCCGAATGCCGCGTCCCGCCCGTCGCCTTCGCCATGCCAGAACGGCAGTCGGGCGGTACGCCCTGGAGCAGGAACCACCACCACACGGTCCCGGGTGATTTCCTGGATCTGCCAGGTCGATGTGCCGAGGGTGATGACGTCTCCAACCCGGGATTCGTACACCATTTCCTCATCCAGCTCCCCCACTTTGCGTGGGCCCGGTCCGGAGCCTTCTTCGGGAAGCACCACGGTGTAGGTTCCTCGGTCGGGTATGGTGCCTCCGCTGGTCACGGCCAGTCGTTGAGCGCCAGGGCGCGCGGAGATGAGACCCGCCTCTTCGTTGTATTGCAATGGAGGTCGGAAGGCGGAGAAATCCTCGCCGTTGTAGGCACCGGTCATCATGCCCATCACAGCATCGAACATGGTTCTGTCGAGATCTTCGAATGGCGCGGCCTTGCGCACGGTCACGTACCAGTCGTCTGGTTTCAGATCATCCATCGCCGCGGCGGCGACGGTTTGCTGGGCAAGCACGTCCAAGGGGGTGCATGGAATGGTCAGTGTTTCGATGTCTCCGGAGCGCATGCATTCGATGCTTGCGGCCGTGCCGATGATTTGCTCTCGTGTAATCGGGTAGAACAGTGCATGCGAGACTCCCCCGACCTTGTGGTCGGCGCGCCCCACCCGCTGCAATCCCGAGGACACGGACAATGGCGGTGCGATCTGGATGACCAGATCCACTGAACCCATGTCGATGCCGAGTTCAAGGCTCGATGTGGCGACCACGCAACGCAATTGGCCGCGTTTGAGCTGCTCTTCGATCTGTTTGCGCCGGTCTTTGGAAACGGAACCATGATGCGCCATGGCGATCGCGTCGGCGTCCGCATGCGAGGAGACCAGCATGGTGGTGGATCCGACCACGGAATCGTAGTGTTTGGCGAAGCCTTCACGGCCTTCCGGGGAGCCCAGATCCGGATACGGCTGGGTGGAATCACTGGCTGTGGACTCCGGCTGGGATGCGTTGTCCGACACACTCAAGTCCGTTCGGCCAAGCCTACGGTCGGACAGCGCATCCCGCCCTGCGTCCGCTTTGACGGCGGTTTCAGACCCAGTTTTCCGGGATGTGCGCAATTGCGCATACAGGTCGTTGAGCCGTGCGGTGAGTTTTTCCGCAAGGCCACGGGAGTTGACGAACACGAGGGTGGTGTGGTGTTTCAGCACTTCGTCAAGCACGCTGCGTTCGATGGCCGGCCATACCGAACCTCCGGTCGAAACCCGTGAGGTATGTTCATCTCCCCCGACCGAAGTCAGTCCTTTACGTTCCGCCAATGCCTCCATGGCAGGACCCACCCCGGAAATATGCGTGGTATGGCGGTTCGGAAGTTTCACGGCGCCTGCCCTCCGCCCTGCGTCGTCGGAGACGGGATCGCGCATGGCCGAAAGCGGTTCCACCACTTTCAGATCCATGTCGGGGTGCGATTCGGGTCTGATGACGCGTACCGGCCGCGTGCCGCCAAGGAAACGTGCGGCTTCGGCCGGCGGTTCCACAGTGGCGGAAAGCCCGATGCGTTGGACAGACCGGCCGGCAAGGCTTTCCAATCGTTCCAAGCTCAGCGCCAGGTGCGCGCCACGTTTGGAGCCCGCGATGGCGTGCACTTCATCCACGATAACGGTATCAACGGCGGAAAGTATCCGTCGCGCCTTGGAGGTGAGCAGCAGGAACAGCGATTCTGGCGTGGTTACGAGGATATCCGGCGGATGGCTGACGATTCTGCGCCGTTCCTGCGGCGTGGTGTCGCCGCTTCGTATGCCCACGCTGACTTTCGGCGATGGCAATCCCATCGCCTCGCACTGTCCGGCGATGCCAGCCAATGGCGCTTGGAGGTTCTTGGCCACATCCACGCCCAGAGCCTTCAATGGCGAAATATACAGGACCTTGACGCCGCGGACGGGTTTACGTTTCTTGGCATTGCAATCGGATTCAGCCGTGCCGTCCCCACCGCCGGACGTCCGCAATAAGTCATCGCCCTCCTTCGTCATCAGACGGTCGATTGCGGAAAGGAAGGCGCACAATGTCTTGCCGGAGCCGGTGGGCGCCACCACCAACACGTTCTCGCCGGAGCGGATGGCCGGCCATGCCAAACGTTGCGCCTCCGTCGGAGCATTGAACGCATGCTTGAACCAGGCATTGGTAGCCTCCGAGAACAAGTCCATGCATTCGTACATACGTTCGATTATGGCATCGCCTTCAGACATCATCCACAACCGGCGGAAAGCTCGTCATCCACCGTCGTCGGCTCATTCGAGCACACCGCCCGGCTGACACATTCGAGCGTCTCACATATGGCGTCGTCAGGCGGCCGCACGGTCGCCGCACTTGCGGCGCAAAGTCTCATGCATGGCGACCATCAGCGCCAGGAACACCACCAGATAGAACGGGAACAGGTTGACCGAAACATGTTGCGCGATCAGCCCGAACAGCGGCGGCATGCACATCGATCCCACATAGGCGCAAGCCATCTGCATGCCGACGATGGCCTGCGATTTGTCCTCGCCGAAATAAGCAGGAGTGGAATGGATGACGCACGGATAGATCGGCGCGCAGCCCAAACCGATGACCATTAGTCCCGCGATGGTGCCGATATTGTGCGGCAACGGCAGGAGCATGATGACGATGCCGGTCAGCACCAACGCCTGGCCAAGACGAATCATGGCCGGATCGTTCAGTTTCATGGTCAGGAAACCGCTGGCGAGACGTCCGACGGTGATGCCGATGCAAAACAGGCTTCCCCACATGGCCGCCGTGGTCTTGTCGATGCCCTTGCCAAGCGCCATATAGCTGCTGGCCCACAACATGGCGGTCGATTCGAGCGCGGAATAGCAGAAGAACATCACGAGGATCTCGCGGGCGCCACGGATGGCGAGCACACCGCGAATACCAAGCGGCTTGCGCCGGTCAGCCGTTTCCCCTTCCGATTGCTCGGACTGCGCGGATTGCACGGAAGAGGTTTCACTCGTCCGCTGCGGTTCGACGGTCTTACGCGCCTTCCACAACGGCAGGCTCAGCACCAGCACCGCGGTGAGCACGACCTGCAGAATGGAGATGGTCCGGTAGCCCCACGCCCAACCATGGCCGGCACCCAATGCGCTTGCCATGATGTACGGGCCAAGCAGAGTGCCCAAGCCCCACATGGCGTGCAGCCAGCTCATGTGACGGCTTTCGTAGTGGATTGCCACATAGTTGTTGAGCGCCGCATCGACGCCGCCCGCGCCCAAGCCGTACGGAATGGCGAAGAGCAGCAGCATCCAGTAATTCGGCGAGATGGAGAAGCCGAACAATGCGAACGCCGTCAACGCAACGGACACTGCCGTGACCTTGCCTGCACCGAACCGCAAGGTCATGCGGTCGGATAGCAGCGCGGACACGATGGTGCCGGCGGAAATCGTCATGGAAATGCCACCCGCCCAGGAAATCGGCGCATGCAGGTCGCCGCTCATCGTCGGCCATGCGGCGCCGAGCACCGCGTCCGGCAGACCCAGACTGATGAAGGCGATGTAAATCACGGCGAGCAGCAAATTGGCCACAGTCAGCTCCTTGTATGTTTTATGTTTGCGGCAATAAAATCACGAAAATACTCCGCTATTTTATCCAAAGTTACCTACCAAACGGTATTTTGTATCTTGCACTATCGACCGACGTTTTTGCATTATCGTGCATACACGAAAAGCGGGTCTCCGCCGTAACGCAAGGCCCGCCAATCGCAATCGCCATGCAATATCAGGTGTCGATCTTGGAACGGTCGAAATCGTCGGCGTTCTCCACGATGAACGCCTTGCGCGGCGGCACGTCATCACCCATGAGCAGGCTGAAGATGTGGCTGGCCTGTTCGGCGTCCTCCATGCGGATACGGCGCAGCATGCGGGTGCGCGGATCCATGGTGGTATCGGCCAGCTGGTCGGCGTCCATCTCACCCAAACCCTTGTAACGCTGGATGTCCTCGTTGTAGCCGATGTGCTTTTTATCAAGCTCGGCGAGTTTGCCTGCCAACTCATCATCGGAATACGTGTAGATGTACTCGCCCTTATGCGTACCCGTCAACGCGATACGATGCAGCGGCGGCACTGCGGCATACACATGACCGTATTCGATAAGCGGCCGCATGTACCGGTAGAACAGCGTCAGCAGCAGGATGCGGATGTGCGCGCCGTCGACATCGGCATCGGTCATCATGATGATCTTGTTGTATCGGGCCTGTTCGATGTCGAAGCTTGCGCCGGATCCTGCGCCGACCACCTGGATGATGGCTGCGCATTCCTTGTTGGACAGCATCTGCGCGAGCGATGCCTTCTGCACGTTGAGGATTTTGCCTCGAATCGGCAGCAACGCTTGGAAACCGGAATTACGGGCGGCCTTGGCTGTGCCCAATGCGGAATCACCCTCGACGATGAACAGTTCGGCCACATCGTCATTGCCGGGCTGGCAGTCGGACAGTTTCGGCGGCATGGACGCGGATTCAAGCGCGTTCTTACGGCGTGTGACTTCCTTGGTCTTGCGCGCCTGCACGCGGGCATGCATTTCGCCGACGATTTTCTCCAGCACGCGGCCGGACTGTTCCTTGTAACCGCGTTTGGAGCCGGTAATCATCTCACCGAACTGCTTATCGGTCATTCTGGAGACGATCGGCTTGACTTGCGCGGTGCCGAGCACGTCCTTGGTCTGGCCTTGGAACTGCGGTTCGGCGATGCGGACGGTGACAACGGCCACCAGACCGGCGAGAATGTCGTCACGTTCCACCTTCATATGGGAATCCTTGAGATTCACCTTGAGTTTGCGCGCGTTGTCCTCGATGGCCTTGCGCACCTGCTTGGTGATGCCTTGGAGGAAGCCGTCCACGTGCATGCCGCCGCCGGGCGTCTCCACCACGTTGACGAAGCTGCGCATGGTGGTGTCGTAGCCGTTGGTCCATCGCATGGCGATATCGACTGCGCAATCACGCGTCACCTTCTGCGCATGCAGTTCACCATCGTCTCCGACCGCCTGCGTTTCTTCAACATACGTGTCCTCGCCGGCGATGCGCCAAATATCGGAGACCGCTTCGCCTTTGGACAGGAAGTCGACGAAATCCTTCACGCCTCCGGTATGGCAGAATTCTTCGACGCGCGCATGCGGATATTTCGGCTGCACGGGCTGGGAAACGGTTTCCTGCGATTGCGTGGCAGCATCGTTTTCTTGCGATTCGGCTGACTCATCAGCTTCGGCTGAATCCTCCTGCAGTATGTCGGCAGAGGTTCCGATATCATCCGTTTCAGCGGACGTGTTCTCTTCCGTCACCTGTTCGATGACATTGTCATCGACTTCCAGCATTTTGTCAATGGACTCGTCGCCGGTTTCGGGAATGTTCTCGTCGATGACGGTGATTTTCAGCCCTGGCACCAGGAAACTGGTCTGCCGTACACGGTCGATGAGCTGGTCATAGCTGAATTCAGCGGTGTCGTTGAAAATCTCCGGATCCGCCCAATAGCGGATGCGGGTACCTGTGGTCTTCGGACTGACTTTGCCGATGATCTCAAGTTCGGTGGGACGATTCTTGCGCGTCTTCTTGAATGGCGAATCGGGAGACGGGTGTTCCGGATCAACGTCGGAATACACTCCGGGGTGGCCCTGATGGAAAGCCATGTGGTGGGTTTTGCCGTCACGATCCACTTCCACGTCGAGACGGGAGCTCAATGCGTTCACAACGGATGAGCCGACACCATGCAGACCGCCGGAAGCGCCATACGAGGAATTGCCGAATTTGGCGCCGGCATGCAGCTTGGTCAGCACCACTTCCACGCCGGTGAGCTTGGTTTTCGGCTCCACGTCCACCGGAATGCCTCGGCCATTGTCCGCCACTTCAACGGAACCATCGTCATGCAAGGTCACGATGATGTGGTTGCAGGCTCCCGCAAGAGCCTCATCGACGGCATTGTCGATGATCTCCCACAGGCAGTGCATCAGGCCCTGGCTGTCGGTCGTGCCGATGTACATGCCCGGACGTTTGCGCACCGCATCCAAGCCTTCGAGCACGGTAAGACTCTCAGCACCGTAATTATCCTTAGCCATGTTCCCTTTCAATTGTCGCCTTACAAGACATGAAGTCGAGAAACCCTGCGTTCATGCCGGTTTCTCGACTTCATTTACTCGCGTCTGATTACTATCACTGGTCCAGGAAGTCGCGCAGCGTCTGCGAACGGGACGGATGGCGCAGCTTGGACATGGTCTTCGATTCGATTTGGCGGATACGTTCGCGCGTCACGCCATACACACGTCCGATATCATCCAGCGTCTTCGGCTGGCCGTCCTCCAAACCGTAGCGCATCTTGATGACGCCAGCTTCACGCGGAGACAGCGTTTCAAGCACCTGCTTGAACTGCTCCTGCAACAGCGAGAAGGCGACGGCATCGGACGGTGCGATGGCGTCGGTGTCTTCGATCAGATCACCGAACTCGGAATCGCCATCCTCGCCCAGCGGCGTGTGCAGGGAAATCGGCTCACGCCCGTACTTCTGCACTTCCTGCACCTTCTCGACCGGCATGTCGAGCTCGCGGGCCAGTTCGTCCGGCGTAGGTTCGCGGCCGAGGTCCTGAAGCATCTGGCGCTGCACGCGGGACAGCTTGTTGATGACTTCCACCATATGCACAGGCACACGAATGGTGCGGGCCTGATCAGCCATGGCACGGGTGATGGCCTGGCGAATCCACCATGTGGCGTACGTGGAGAACTTGAAGCCCTTCTTCCAGTCGAACTTCTCTACGGCACGAATCAGACCAAGATTGCCTTCCTGAATCAAATCGAGGAACAGCATGCCACGGCCCGTATAGCGCTTGGCAAGAGAGACCACGAGTCGAAGGTTGGCTTCCAGCAGATGGTCCTTGGCGCGCTTGCCGTCGTTCGCGGCCCACTTCAGTTCACGCCGGCGCTTGAAATCCATCTTGTCGGATTCCGTGTCCAGCAGATGTTGGGCGTACAGACCGGCCTCGATGCGTTCGGACAGGTCGACTTCCTGTTCGGCGTTCAGCAGGTTCACTCGGCCGATCTGCTTCAGGTAATCCTTGACCGGATCTGCGGTGGCGCCGGCTGCGATCACACGACGCTTCGGATTGCCGGACGGCGTCAGATTGTCGTCGTCATCATCGTCACGCACCACGAAAGCGCCTTTTTCCTTGGGCTCTTCCGGCTTTTTGCGCTTGTCTTCGTCATCGTCTTCCAGTTCGGAATCGTCATCCTCGTCGATATTGTCCTCGTCGAGGTCGTCATCCTCCCCTTCGTCGTCCACGTCATCAAGGTCATCGTCGAAATCATCAAGATCGGCATCCTCGACGGGATCGTCTTCAGGAGCGTCCTGCTCGATCAGGTTCTCTTCTTCTTCCGCTTTCTTGCTTTTCTTGGCGGCGGAGGTCTTCTTCGCGGCCGTCTTGCGCGACGTCTTCGTAGCGGTCTTTGAGGACTCGCTCTTCTTGGCAGCAGGCTTGCGCGTGGAGGCCTTTTTTCCGGAGGTGGTCTTTTCGGTCAGATCAGTCTGTTCCGTATTTACCGTCGTTTCCTTGGTGGCCAAACTTATCCTCCTATTGATCCCGCCGGAAGCATATACCATATGGACCCACTTCTGGCAAGGGCAAATCGTCAACTATGTGAGTTAACCATCTTGCGAGGACGATTATTCCCGCGTGTTGAGCTCACCATGCGCAAGTACCGCTTCCTTTCGGCGTGTTGCTCTATGTCTCTTCGGCCCATGCCGGTCCGATATGACGATGCGCCGCGGAGCAGATGATCGCCGCGAGCGAACAATTCTCATCCAACGCGAGCGCACGCATCGCGCACAGCATGGCGCGCTCATCGCCCATCCACCACAGCACATAACTGATGATGGCCAATGGCTGCACATGATACCGTTCGGGGACCATCCCGATGATGTCGAACATCATGTTGACGCCGTTGTCGCAACGTTTCGTGTCGGGTTTTCTTGATGCGTCACGGAACGATCCGTTGAGGGATTCCTCCAGATGACGCGTGTTGCCGGGAAGTGTCGGATTGGCCATGAATCCCATGAGAAAGTCACGTGACGAACGTCGTTCATCCACGATGATGGAGACCAGCAGCGCGTCACGCACCGCCATGGTCTGCTGCATGGCGATGGCAAGTGCTCCCGCACCGTTTCTGGACAGTCTGCATTCTGGCGATGAATCGTCACCTCCCGACGATTCATCGGCCAGCTCATCCATCCATTCCGAGAATGGCTCCTGCAGGAAATCGCGTATGCTCTCCGCCATGCCCAGCGATTTGCAATCCTCCACCAATTGGTCTTCAAGCCGTTCCATCTCGGCTTCGCATATCGGCATGGGCTCGTCGATCGTCTTCATGTCTCGTCCTCCTTGGCGTATCGGAGCGGTCGCTTGATGCAGGCCGCTTTGTTGGAACTATGCATCATCCGGCAATGCAATGAGGCGTTTCGGCACCCCTGTGGTCGGAGAACGTGAAGCTCGGCGTGTCACGAAACGTCCGGCACCGTCTCACCCGCTGCAATCATTATGTTTTCCTCTTGTCGAATGTGTGTGGATAACCTTGACCCATGACTAGCTCTTCCGATTTGGAACAGATTGAAACGCGCACGCTCTCGCTGGTAAGGGATTTTTCGTTCCTGCATGCGGACGATCCGGTGGCGAATTCCTGCAAAGCCGTCGCTGATGCGGTGGCGCAGCAGGCGGTCACGTCAAGTGAGGGCGGCAAACGTCTGCGGGCGTTGCTGACGTTGGATGCGTTCCGTGCGTTCGCGCCGCAGGATGTGGCGGAACGTGATATGGATGCGGTGTTGGATCTGGCATGCGCGATCGAAGTGTTTCAGACCGGCGCGTTGGTGCATGACGACATCATCGACGATTCCGATCTGCGCCGTGGCAAGCCGTCCGCTCATCGTGCGCTTGCCACGGATACCCATAGTGATGCCATCGGCCATGGTTTGGGCATCATGTTGGGTGATATGCTGGCCACCGCGAGCGTGGATATCGCCAATAAAGCGGCTTGCCGGCTTGGCTCCGGGTCTTCCGTGGTGTCGGCCTTCCTGAATATGCACCGTGAAGTGGAAATCGGCCAAGTACTCGATTTGGCCGTGGAACTCAATACGTTAGACGATCCTGAAGAGCTGGCGTCGGCCTCTTTGAATGTCTTCCGTTGGAAGACCGCCAGTTATACCACTATCGCACCTTTGGAATTCGGTATGCTTGCCGCCGGCCTCGCCCCTGCGGACGCGCGCAGGCTCGCACTGGCGATTGGATTGCCTCTTGGTTTGGCGTTCCAGCTCGCGGATGATCTTCTGGACGTCATCGGGTCGAGCCGCAATACCGGCAAACCGGTGGGCGGTGATATCCGTGAAGGCAAACGCACGGTGTTGCTGGCCGATGCGATTGAGGCTGCCGGCGATGTCGAACGACGTGAACTCATCGACATGTGGGAAGCCGAATCACGTGACGAGGCACATGTTAGGCGTGCCATCGCATTGTTCGAGTCCACTGGTGCCATCGCACGTTCCAAGGAACGGATCGCCGGTCTGTGGCTCGAGTCGAAGGCCGCCATCGAGACGCTTGAACTATCGCAGGATCGCAAAGACATGCTTACCGAGGCATGCGCACGTTTCGTACCGATTGTGCGGGAACAGGGCTGATGCCGCCGCACTGTGAAAGACCCGTGTTCATCGCATCTTCCGCAAACCATTCCTTGTAGACTACAAGTGAACACATCTTTGTCGCGAAACGTTTTTTGAAGAAGGAATCGTACCGATTAGCCATGAGTGAAGCCCAGCATGCCCCCGAAGGCCAGGTCATCGAAGGCCGGTACCGAGTCGTCAGCAGAATCGCCGATGGCGGCATGGCCACGGTGTATCAAGCTGTTGACGAGCGTCTGGGACGCACCGTCGCCATTAAGATCATGCACACGCAGCTGGCACAGGGCCCACAACGCGACCAGTTCGTGGAACGTTTCCATCGCGAGGCCCGTTCCGCAGCAGCAATAGCCAATCCCCATATCGTGCAGGTGTATGACACCGGTGAGTTCGATGGACTGGATTTTCTTGTCATGGAGTACGTGCATGGCGTGAACCTGCGGTACGAAATGAACCAGCAAGTCACGTTCAGCGTTCGTGAGACGCTACGCATAGTCGGTGAGACGTTGGACGGCTTGGCTTCGGCGCATCGCGCAGGCGTGGTGCACCGCGATATCAAACCGGAGAATATTCTGCTCAATGACCGAGGACATGTGCAGATCACCGATTTCGGCCTGGCCAAGGCGGTGTCGCAGGCCACGCTGTCCTCCACCGGCATGCTGCTGGGCACGGCCGCCTATCTGGCGCCAGAAATGATTCAGCACAATCAGGCAACGCCGCAGGGAGACCTGTATTCCGTAGGCATCATGGCTTGGGAGATGCTGGCCGGCAAGGTGCCGTTCACCGCGGACAATCCGGTGACGCTGGTGTTCAAGCACGTGCATGAGGATGTGCCGGATATCACGACCGCTTGTCCGGGCATCAATGCAGGCGTGGCCGCATTCCTCGCCCGTCTTACGGCGCGCGCGGTCGAGGACCGTCCCCAGGATGCGTCCGTGGCATTCGACGAATTGCAGCAGTTGCAATCGAACCTCACCATCGACGACTGGCAATACCGTCTGTCAGCCGTTTCCCCGGCCGCAAACGATGCCGCCGACACCATGCCCGGCGATGGCACCCGGCAGATGCCGCTACCGCCCGCTCCCCCAGCACCGCCTGTGCGTCAGAACGACGATCGTACACGACAGTTCAATCCGGAAAACCCGAACAAAACCACCGTCATGCCGGCGCAGCAGGCAGATCCGGAGGCAACCACCCGCTTGGCTTTGGAAAAGAACGACGTCCCCGCCAACAACGTTCCAGCTTCCCCTTCGAACGGTCCGGTCAGTGGTGGACAGCCGAAACGCAGTGGCAAGCGTGCACCTGTCATCATCGCCGTCGTAGCAGCCATCGTGCTTGCCTGCGCAGGCGGTGGAGGCTATGCCTGGTGGTATTTCCGAGGACCGGGCAGCTACTGGACCATGCCTCAGCCGGCAGATCTCACATGTTCCGATTCGGAGCCCTGCCGTATTTCCAACATCAAATGGAACGCCTATGAGGAACTGCTGAAATTCTCCAACATCGAGTACGAAGAGACCGAGGCGTTCAGTGATTCCGTCAAGGCTGGCAATGTCATCTCCACCGACCCGGAGAATGTCGGTTCGCATGTGAGCAAACGTCATCATCAGAAGGTCAAGGTGGTAGTGTCCAAGGGTATTAAGCAGGGCACTGTTCCCACAGACATTCTCGATGCCACCAGTGCGAACGGCAAGGATCCGATCAACGCGTTGAAGCGTGCCGGCTTCGACAACATCGAACAGACTCCGGCCAATGATGACGCGTATTCCATGGACGTACCTCAGGGCGCGTTGCTTGATTTAAGCGTGGATCCCGGCGCGACTCTGCCCCATAACGCGAAGATTACCGTCACGCTGTCCCAAGGACCGAAACCGGTTACCATGCCGGACGTCGTGGGCAAATCGAAGGATGAGGCGCAGCAGACGCTTGATGCGCTCAAGCTCACCGTCAACTGGACCGAGCAATTCGATGACAAGATTCCGCAAGGACAGGTGATTTCCGCTTCCGCGAAGACCGGAGACGAGTTGCACTGGGGCGATAGCGTTAATGCGGTGGTGTCGAAGGGACCGGAAACCGTAACGCTGCCGAATTATGTCGGACAGAAAGCCGCCGCTGCCAAAGCCGCATTGGAGAAGCTGGGATTCAGTGTGAAGATCAGCTCGCAACTGACACTTGACTCCAGTCAAGACAAGAAGGTCGCTTCGCAGGATCCGGTAGGAGGCACCGAGGTGCGACTGCGTCAGGAGGATGGCACGCCGAATACCGTCACCTTGAAAATGTATTCGTCGCTGTTCGACTGATTATCCTGATTACAAAATAGAAATCAGGGGTGTCTGTTCCGAAAACATTCTTCGGAACAGACACCCCTGATTGGTTTGGAATGAACCTCGCTGAAAACTTATGCCTTCTTGGCAGCGGATTCGGCTTGTGCCTGCGCTTCGGCCTCCTGCTGGGCTTTGAGCTCGGCCTTGACCTTCTGCGCGTATTCGTCGACGTATTCCTGTCCGCTCATCTTCTGGATCTCACGGGTCACGCGGTCGGTAAGCGAACGCAAATCATCGTGGGTAATCTGGTCGGCGGATTTCTTCTCGACTTCAATCGGCTTGCCGTAAATCACCTTGGACTTGCCTTTGTTCGGAATGACCTGTCCTGGCTTCTGCAGTTCACGCGAACCGATGATGGCGGCCGGAATAATGGGGCAACCGGTTTCGAATGCCAGACGCGCCGCGCCGGTGTGTCCTTTGTAAAGACGTCCATCGGGGCTGCGAGTACCTTCGATGTGAATGCCGAACAGATGTCCGTCCTCGATGATCTCACGGGCGTGGTTCAGTGCGCCAAGTGATTTGGAACCGCCGGAACGGTCCACGGGGAACACGCCGACTGACGTGAACCACCATTTCTTGAATTTGCCTTTGATGCCTTTGCCTTCGAAATATTCGGCCTTGCCCATGAAATGAATCATGCGCGGGCAGGTCAACGGCAGCAACGCATCGTCGATGACGGCAAGATGGTTGGCTGCGATGATGGCGCCACCTTCGTGCGGAATGTTCTCAAGTCCTTGCGCGGTCGGTCCCAAACGGTGGATGGCGATTGGTCCCAAGCCTTTTACGAAAAACCAATAGAGCATTCTTCACAATCCTCCCGGCGGATTGGCCTCCGCCCGATTAGAGTATAAGTATGACTGACCTCAACAATAGCAATGACGATGAAGAACGCCCAAATGACGCGTCGCATGGTGGCGGCTCTCCAATGGACGACTTGGATGCGGCTTGGGCCGAGTTTGCGGATTCGCATGCTGACGATTTGAAGGCCGTGGAACGTTCGCGTAGTGCGAAACGTTTCGAGAAGCATGCGCAACGTCGGGAAAAAGAGGCTTTGCTGTCCATCGATGACTTGGATCAGGGCACGTTCACCAATGATGCGCCGGCGAATGGTCGTGGGCCGCGCGATTTCACTGGTTCGAGCTGGCTTGACACGGATCGGGTCATGGACCGTTACGGTGACGACTTCGTGCCGCCGAATCCTGAAATCGGCCATGTGAAACTGTCAAAACTGGTGTTCTGGATATTGCTGGTGGCCGGCGTCATCGGCATTATCGCTTCCGTGTTCGTTCCGGCGTTGGCTTCGATTCTTGGTTCGATTTTCGGTTTGTGTGCGCTGGTCGGCGCCGCTGGCCTCATCGTGCAGCATAAAGGGCATCGTGAAACGCGTACCGACGAATTCGATGATGGAGCACGCGTCTGACGATTCTTTGGCGACAAACTGAATACATCCATCTATGTGAAGGCCCCGGCGGTTATTGAACTGCGCCCCGTTTGTTGGACGTTGTTAATTAGGATACAGCCCTAGACCGCGAGGGACATGCTCCGGAACTCCTCCGGGGTGCGTCCCTCGAGTCGTATCTGGCGTCGTCTGGTGTTCCAATGCACAATGTACGCGTCCAGCTCGGCCTTGAACCGCTCGAACGAGTCGAACTCTCGGCCGCGGTAGAACTCGTCCTTCAAGTGGCCGAAGACCTGCTCGGCCGCCGCGTTGTCCAGGCAGTTGCCCTTGCGGCTCATGGACTGGCGGATGCCGAGGCGTTCGAGCTCGTCCCGCCACCATTGGTGCTGGTACTGCCATCCCATATCTCCCGTACCATCGGCTCCACGTCCGGCCTGGACACGTGCGCCGGGCGCGACAGGTGGTGGTAGTACGTGGATTTCGGCAGCCCGGCTATCCTCAGGAGGTGGTCGAGCCGGTGTCCCCGCCCTGCGAGCAGTCGGACGACGGCGCTTCGCTCGCGCCGCGTGACTTGGACGCCCGCAGGGCCCGGAGTTTTTCCAGGTACGCGACCTTCGCCTTCAGGTACGCGACCTTCGTCTCCCAGTCGTAGCGTCTGCTGCCGCCGCCTCCCATGACCGCCTCCTCGCCGTTGGACCTGTACAGCCCAATCCAGTTTCTCGCGGTATACACCGGTATGGCAAGCCTTCTGACGAGCGTGGCCTTGCCGGCTCCGGACTTGATGAGCTCCAGCGCCTCGCGCCGGAACCCGTCGTCGTAACGTCTCCTTCGATCCTCACGCATACGAAAGAACCGCACCTCCGATCATCGAATCTGAATTTCTTCAGTCCAACAATCGGGGTGCGGTTCATATTTACGCCGGGGTCTTCACATACACATACGTTGTCAGCGTTTTCAGGCTTTCTTCGCAGCTTGGGCGGTGGCGATCCACTTGTCAAGCAGCGCCGTGGCCTTGCCGGAGTCAACGGTCTGCTCCGCGATGGCGTAGGCGGCTTTGAACCGGTCAGCCAAGCTTGCGTCGCCCGGCACCAAATGACCGTCGGCGACGATTGCGGAAGCGGCGTTCAGCAGCGCGGTGGTACGGAACGACACATCCTTGCCTGCGAAGAAGTCTCGTGCCAGCTGCGCGTTGAGCGTCGGTTCGCCACCCTTCAGATCTGCGATGGTGACTTTGGCGAGGCCGAGTTCGACGGTCGGATCGAATTTGTTTTCGGTAACCTTGCCGTCCTTGAATTCCCAAATGGAGACCGGACCGGTCGGTGCCATCTCGTCAAGGCCCTCATGGGAAGTGTAGACCATGCCGATCTGGCCGTTCGCCGCATATACGGCGGCCATGATCGGGCTCATCTTGCGATTAGCACAGCCGACGGCCATATGCTTCGGGCTTGCCGGGTTGGTCAGCGGACCAAGCACGTTGAACACGCATGGCACGCCGAGCGCGGCGCGAATCGGACCGACAAAACGCATGGCGGGGTGGAAGGTGCGTGCGAAAGCGAATGCGATGCCGCATTCGTTGCCGACTTCGCTCACTTGTTCCGGAGTCAAATCCATGGGCAGGCCGAGCGCTTCGAAGCAGTCAGCAGTGCCGCACTTGGATGAGGCCGCACGATTGCCGTGCTTGACGACTTTTACGCCTGCGGCCGCGGCTACGACGGCCCCCATGGATGACAGGTTCACGGTGGAGGCTCCGTCGCCACCGGTGCCGACGATGTCGGTGGTTTCACCGTCGATGTGCAGCGGAATGGCATGGGCCACCATGGCCTTCGCCGCGCCACGCACTTCGTCGGGGGTCAGCCCCAACTGCTGCTGGGTGGCGAGTACCGCGCCAACGGCCGCCGGATCGGCATTGCCGTTCATGAGGTCATCGACGAACCACTCGGATTCCTCGGCGCTCAAGTGGTCCCCTCCGACCAGCTTGGTGAGGATCGACTTCCATGTGATTTCGGCCATGATGCCCTCCTTGGCGCTGTCGCACGCCTTTATTGTTGTTCTGATGCCGCCAATTGTAACGATTGGACGTTTCCCCACGTCCGCACGTCCATATCACGAAACGGCCCATCGAAGATTCTTCAAAAAAGAAAACCTCCCCCGATTACGGTCGGGGGAGGTTATGTCATGAGCAAGTCAGCGACTCAGCGAATCACTGCTCGTTCTGGCCGTGGCACATCTTGTACTTACGACCAGAACCGCATGGGCACTGGGCGTTCTTGCCGGTTCCCGGGAAAGTGCGGCCATCCGCCCACGGAGAGTGGAGTTCCTCGCTCTTCGGACGCTTGTTGGCCGGGACCTTGCCTTCGGCGTGGCTGATCGGCTGCATGCCGACGATGCCCTTCTCGTTCTTCTGCTCGTCAGCCAGTTCATCGATGGTGGTCTTTTCGGCCTCGTCATCGGTCTCCGGCTCGCTCGGAGCGGTTTCGCCAGTGGCGGAGGCTTCGCCATCCAGACCCATTACGGCTTCGGCCGCGTTCACGGCCTCATCCTCGTCGGATTCGGTGCTCTCATCCTCGGTCATGGCCACGCGTTCGATGTCCACGTGGAACAGCAGCTGGATGGTTTCCTCCTTGATGGCTTCGATCATGGAGTTGTACATCTGGTAGCCTTCACGCTGGTATTCGACCAGCGGGTCGCGCTGGCCCATGCCGCGCAGGCCGATGCCGTCCTTGAGGTAGTCCATCTCGTAGAGGTGTTCACGCCACTTGCGGTCGAGTACGGCGAGCACCACGCGGCGCTCGAGCTGGCGCAGGCCTTCGCTGCCGAGCTTGTCTTCGAAATCGGAGTACTGGTCCTTGGCGTCGGAGACGATGAGCTCCTTCAGGGCTTCAACGGCCTTGTCGCCCTTGAGCTTGTCGACGGCGTCCTTGGCCGCTTCCTGCTCCACGGCGATCGGGTACACGGAGGAGATGGCCTTGAACAGACCGTCCCAATCCCAATCGGCCGGCTTGTCGGAACCGTTGTTGGCGCCCTTGATGTAGCTCAGCACGGTGTCGTCGATGAACTTGAGGATGTCCTCGTGGATGTCGGCGCCCTTCAGCACAGCCTGACGCTCCGCATAAATGACGGTGCGCTGCTTGTTCATCACGTCATCGTACTTCAGCACGTTCTTACGGATTTCGAAGTTACGCGATTCGACGGCCTTCTGTGCGGTGCGCACGCCCTTGGAAACGCTCTTGGCTTCGATCGGCTCGCCTTCCGGCATGCCCTTGGCCATGACACGCGCCACCAGCTGGGTGTTGAACAGACGCATCAGATCATCTTCGAGGGACAGGTAGAAACGGGATTCACCCGGATCTCCCTGACGGCCGGAACGGCCGCGCAGCTGGTTGTCGATACGGCGGGATTCGTGGCGCTCGGTGCCGAGCACGTACAGACCGCCGAGCTTGACGACTTCCTCATGCTCGTCCTTGACCTGGTCCTTGATTTCGGCCAAAGTGCCCGGCCAACGCTTCTCGTACTCGTCCGGAGTGTCATCCGGAGAATAGCCTTCGGACTTGAGCTCCGCATCGGCGAGGAACTCGACGTTGCCGCCGAGCATGATATCGGTACCACGGCCTGCCATGTTGGTGGCCACGGTGACGGCGCCCTTACGGCCTGCGACGGCCACAACGGCGGCTTCCTTGTCATGCTGCTTCGCGTTCAGCACCTGGTGAGGAATCTTGGCCACGTCAAGCAGAGAGGACACGACTTCGGAGGATTCCACGGATGCGGTACCCAGCAGGACCGGCTGGCCCTTCTTGTGGCGCTTGGCCACATCACGGACGATGGCGGCGAGCTTTTCCTTCTTGGTACGGAAGATCAGATCGTCCTTATCCTCGCGGATCATCGGCTTGTTGGTCGGAATCGGCAGCACGCCCAGCTTGTAGGTGCCCATGAATTCGGCGGCTTCGGTCTCTGCGGTACCGGTCATGCCTGCCAGCTTGTCGTACATGCGGAAGTAGTTCTGCAGGGTGATGGTGGCGAAGGTCTGGTTTTCGGCCTTGACCTCCACGCCTTCCTTGGCTTCGATGGCTTGGTGCAGACCCTCGTTGTAACGGCGGCCCGGCAGGATACGTCCGGTGTGCTCGTCGACGATGAGCACTTCGCCGCCGGTCACGACGTAGTCGCGGTCACGCAGGAACAGCTCCTTGGCCTTGATGGCGTTGTTCAGATAGCCGATCAATGCGGTGTTGTTCGGTTCGTACAGGTTGTCGATGCCGAGATAGTCCTCGACCTTGGTGATGCCCGGATCAAGGATGCCGACGACCTTCTTCTTCTCGTCGACCTCATAGTCCTCGTCACGGTTGAGCTTCAGAACCAGGCGCGCGAACTGGCGGTACCAGCGGGTCACGTCGCCCTCGGCCGGACCGGAGATGATCAACGGGGTACGAGCCTCATCGATAAGAATGGAGTCGACCTCATCGACGATGGCGTAGTGGTGGCCACGCTGTACGAGATCGGACTTCTCCCACGCCATGTTGTCGCGCAGGTAATCAAAACCGAATTCGTTGTTGGTGCCGTAGGTGATGTCGGCGTTGTACTGCTTGCGACGCTCCGGCGGCTTCTGGTTGGTGATGATGCAGCCGGTGCTCATGCCGAGGAAGCGATAGACACGGCCCATCAGCTCGGCCTGGTAGCTGGCCAGATAGTCGTTGACGGTGACGACGTGGACGCCCTGACCGTCGAGTGCGTTCAGGTAGGCCGGCAGCGTGGCCACAAGGGTCTTGCCTTCACCGGTCTTCATTTCGGCGATGTTGCCCCAGTGCAGAGCGGCGCCGCCCATGAGCTGCACGTCGAAGTGGCGCAGGCCCAAGGTTCGCTTGGAAGCTTCACGCACGGTGGCGAAGGCTTCCGGCATGAGCTTGTCAAGGGACTCGCCGTTTTCGATACGCTGCTTGAACTTGGCGGTCTGGCCCTTGAGCTCCTCGTCGTCAAGCGCCGCGATCTCGTCCTCCAAGGCGTTCGTCGCTTTGGCCACGTTCTCAAGCTTCTTGATCTGTCGGCCTTCACCCATGCGTAGGGCTTTGTCAACGATATCTACCACAATCACTCCCTTTGTGTATGGTGACTTTCCTCGATTGAGGATAGTCGCTTTCTCGCGATTTCCGAAAAGCTCCGTCCATTTTACGTAAGTTTTGACGTATCTTGTTTTTCGCATAAGAAAAGAGGCCCGCATGTATGACATGCGAGCCTCTTATCGTTCAGTTTTCAGCCATTAGCCATTACTTCTTGGCCACATTCTCCGGAGTGTCGATTTCGAAGACGCCGTAGCTCCAACCGTGACGGTGGTAGACGACGGATGGACGACCGGTTTCCTTGTTGACGAACAGGAAGAAGTCGTGACCGATCAGCTCCATCTCGTACAGGGCCTCGTCAATGGTCATCGGCTCGGCGATATGCAGCTTGCGGCGGATGACGATTGGGGTGTCACCGACCTGGACCTCGACGGATTCGCCAGGGCCGAGATCAGCGGAAACGGCGTCGGCCGGGCTATTGTTCGGCGCTTCCGGCTCCGGCTCCTCGACGACGACCGGCTCGACCGGGCCCAGATCGACCGGGACCGGATCGGTGTAGCCACGACGATGGTCCTTGCGGCGGTCGCGGGTACGGCGCAGACGAAGCGTCAGCTTGTCGAGAGCCAAATCGAGAGCACTGAACTCGTCGGCGCTGGAGGCTTCGGCACGCACCACGGTACGACCTGCGATGACGGTGATCTCAACGCGCTTGGCGGTGTCGGCCTGACGCGGATTGCCCTCGTGGGACAGCACAATCTGGACACGCTGCGCATCCGGGGCGATAGCGGTCACACGATTCATCTTGCTTTCGACAACGTCACGGAACCTTTGCTTGATCTGCGTATGACGTCCGGTAACGACGATTTCCATGTGGACCTCCCTAGACTCAAGCGGTGTTAACCGCTATATACGGACCAACCAGCTGCATCGCTGCTTGGTAGTCATCATTGTATCCATAAGATTGGTGATTTGCTGGAAAACTCCCCGAGAAAACAAAAGTTTTTTTACGCTTTGCTTTCGACGATTCTCTTGCTATAGTTGTGCGTTTGAGACCTCTTGATGGCCGCGACCGATTTTGTCGGTTGAGGAACTTCCGGGCTCCATAGAGCACGATGGCGGATAACGTCCGCCCAGGGCGACCTGAGAGATAGCGCAGCAGAGAATAGACCGCCTTACCGGTTTCGGCCGGTGGGTAAGGGTGAAACGGCGGTGTAAGAGACCACCGGGCCGCTGGTGACAGTTGGCCGCATGGCAAGCCTCATCGGGAGCAAGGCCAAGCAGAAGGCGTTCGAGGACTGCTCGTCCGAAGCCTTCGGGTAGGCTGCTAGAGCCTGACGGCAACGCCAGGTCGAGATGGATGGCCATCCGTGCCGTTGGCACGACAGAACCCGGGGTATAAGAGGTCTCACTCTCCACTCTTTATGTTTTGAGGATTTCTTTACACCAGCCTCTTTATGAAACTGACGTCACGCCCTTGGTCAACGGTCGCCGTCAATCAAACAGTTCCTGTGCGATTTGGCGCAGAATCTCAGGATTATGGCCTTTTCTGCCGCCCGCGCTCCAGAAGCGGCGCCTACGTGCATCGCGTTCCAGACCGGCGGTTTTTCTCGCGGTTCTACGGCCTAATTCCCATGCGGCTTCAGTAAACACGCCGTAGGATTCCGCCTCATCACAAACCTGTTGGGCCAGCCTACGGTCGACGCCTTTCCGTGTAAGCTCAGCGACCGCGCCCCTACATCCCATAAGACGGGTCGCACAGTAGCGCACCGCGGATTGCGCGTAGGCTTCATCGTCAATCAGTTGAACCCTTGTCAGTCTTTCGATGACGTCGTCAACCACTTCAGAGGTATAGCCCTTACCAATCAGGCGCTCACGCAGTGCGCCGGAAGGTCGAGGCACAGCGTCCAGCAATCGCAATGCGGCTTCCCTGCATGCGTCAAGATCATTTGGATCCTTTGCGGCAGTAGAATCGCCGTTCCCGACACGCCCAGCGTGTCGCGCGTGTCGTGGCGTTTTCGTCGCATTTGCGCTTCCAGCGAACAAACTGGAACGGTCAGGTTTCGTTCGACGGTTCCACCTCTGAACGTTCGTGCGTTCTGGATCCTCTGAAGAAAGGGCAAGGCCCCCAGTATCGGCCGACGCCGGCTGAAGGCCCTGTTCCTTAAGGAAACGTTCGGCGCTGATCATATGTCAGGCTTTGGCGGCTTTTGAAGTTTTGGACGTCTTACCATCATCCGGCGCGCCCGCGGCGTCCTCCGCCCCATCGTCCTCGGCGAACTGGTCGGTAGGTTTGATCAGACCGAATGCCGCCTTGACCTTGTTCTCGATTTCCTCTGTGAGTTCCGGATTGTCCTTGAGGAACTGACGCACGTTTTCGCGTCCTTGCCCCAGCTGGTCGCCCTCATAGGTGAACCACGAGCCAGACTTTTTGACGACGTTGGCCTGCAACGCCATATCAAGCACGGAACCTTCCTTGGAGATGCCCTCGCCGTACAGCACATCGAATTCGGCGGTCTTGAACGGCGGAGCCATCTTGTTCTTAACAACCTTGACCTTGGTACGGTTGCCGACAGCCTCATCACCGTTCTTAATGGTCTGGATACGGCGGATGTCCATACGTACGGACGCGTAGAACTTCAATGCCTTGCCGCCGGTGGTGGTCTCCGGATTACCGAAGAACACGCCAATTTTCTCACGCAACTGGTTGATGAAGATGGCGGTGGTACCGGCTTGCGCCAGCGCACCGGTCATCTTACGCAACGCCTGACTCATCAGGCGCGCCTGCAGGCCGACATGGCTGTCTCCCATCTCGCCTTCGATTTCCGCTTTCGGCACCAAGGCCGCGACGGAATCGATGACAATCACGTCAAGCGCGCCGGAACGAATCAGCATGTCAGCGATTTCCAATGCCTGCTCGCCATTGTCCGGCTGAGAGACGATCAACGAATCGGTGTCGACGCCCAGCTTACGGGCATAGACCGGATCGAGCGCATGCTCGGCATCGATGAATGCGGCCACACCGCCGGCCTTCTGGGCATTGGCCACCACATGCAGCGCCAATGTGGTCTTACCAGAGGATTCCGGTCCGTAAATCTCCACAATACGGCCTTTAGGCAGGCCGCCGATGCCTAATGCCATATCCAAAGCCAAGGATCCGGTCGGAATGACCTCGACATCCTGTTCCGGGCGGTCGCCAAGTCTCATGGCCGATCCCTTGCCGAAGCTTTTCTCGACCTGCGCGAGCGCTGTGTCGAGCGCGGCCTGACGGCGCGGATCGATTCCATTCGCGGACTTGTTCTGTGCGGCGTTCTTTGCCGCGCTCGTCTGTGCCATGACTACTCCTTGTTGTTGACCGAGACGAATGAATGGATTCACCGTAAAACCGCATCATCCATCTGCGCAAGTTCAATCGGCCATTGTGGTCGAAGAACATGCATTTCGACACGCCGAAGACCGCTTTCCCTTGAAATTCCAGCATTCTGAAACTTCGCGGCGAGCCGTTGACGACCTGCCTAATCCGTGCTTCTGTGGATAACTATACCCCATTATCCGAACATCTGTTCGAAATCGGTGTTTTGCGATAGCCGAACTCCGCCTAACGCACCGGCATTGGTGGCGCGTTATGGTCCTTTCCCCAACGTTTGGAGTCAGGAATGTTCATCTGGTCGCACAGAACGTTCCATACCACGCGGGGCTCCTCCCCCATTTCAAGCGCTTCGACGGCTGTCAGACCGTTCAATCGATCAAGCACTTGGTCGCGTGCGAGCGCGCGGCCATAGCTACGGCCGAGTACCTCTTCAAGCAACTGCCAAAATTCACGTTCCTGCACGCGCTCAAGTGTACACAGCAAGCGCAACCAAAAGAAAACGCCCGACGGAACAAGCCGCCGGGCGTTAGACGTCCAACAGGAATCAGATTGCGACGGAATCGAGATAATCGGCGACCATGCGCAGCATCTGCGCCGTGGAGACGCCCAACGATTGCGCAATCGAGCTCAGCAGCTCGGAGCTGGCCTCTTTTTGGCCACGCTCCACTTCGGAGAGGTAACCCAACGACACTCCGGCCTTTTCGCTCACCTCACGCAACGTTTTGTGGTCATGGGTGCGCAGATCGCGCAGTACATGGCCGATGGCCTCGCGAAGCGATACCTCTCTGGGTTCGTCGGTGGTTTCCGTGGCTGCCGACATGGATCGTGCGGAAACGCGTTCCGCGTCTTCCTCCCGCCATATGCGGGTCAATGCGGCCTGGCGCTCGTCTTTGGCCTTTTTGGCCGCGCGGGCACGCAGCACCTGCTGCTGGGCGAACATCACCGCGCGGCGCTGGGCTGGGGTGAGTTCCCTGACGCGGGCGTTGCCGCTTTGCACCGCGGGAACCATCGCCTTGAGTTCCATCTGTTCCTTGGTGAGTGTCATCGTGTCCATGCCGCCAGCCCCTTTCGCTTTTCATACGTACGTCCACTATGGTCAACACCCATATTCGTGGATTATTCCTGTGAAAGTGCTGAAAGAGTCCTCAGTTTTTCCAGAATACATTGCACGGTTTCGTGCCGCACGGCTTCCCGATCACCCTTCAGACGCAGCTCATAAGCAGCTGTTTGACGCGCACGAATGCCATTGAAGCCACAGGGCAGGGAGCAGCCGATGTACACCAGGCCGGCAGGTTTGTCACCATCCGGTCCCGGCCCTGCAACACCGGTAGTGGCCAAGCCGATGACACAGTCTCCATCCTCGGTCTGTCGGTATAGTTGCGCGGTTCCCGCAGCCATCTGCCGCGCCACTTCGGGGTGGACCGCCCCTTCTCGGGCCAGCAGGTCGGCATTCACGCTGAGAATCTTCGCTTTGGCGCGAATGTCGTAGGTCACCGCCGAGCCGAGGAACACTTTCGATGCGCCTGGTATGCGTACGAAGGCGTCGGCGAGTAGACCTCCCGTCAGTGATTCGGCGGCGGCGATTTTGAAATGGTTGGCTTCGCAATAGCGTAAAACGGCTGCGGCCAGCTCATCGCATTGCGATTGGCTGGCCGCGGTCGACGAATTTTCGGATTCGCTCATCGGGATTTACTTGGTTTCCTTTTCGGATTTTGCGGTCTTCTTACGTCCGCCGAACGTGTTGACGAGGTATTCGCCGCCCGAATACAGGCATAGAATCAACGCCAGGTAAATCAGGGCGTACGTGATCGTGTAATAAACGGTCATCCACAGCGGAGTGGTGTTCATGCCATCAGCGAGGCTCCACATCGGCAGCATGAGCATGGCAAGGCCGATGCACTGGCACAGGGTCTTGTACTTGCCGGCTTGGGATGCGGCGATGACCTTGCCGCCGGTGTCGATGACGAAGAAACGCATGATGGTGATGCCGATCTCACGGATGAGGAACAGCGCGGTCACGACCCAGCCGAGCACTGCGTTGCCGAATTCGTTGAAGATGGCGGCGACGATCAGCGTGCCGCAGGTGAGCAGCTTATCTGCGATTGGGTCCATGAGCTTGCCCAGTTCGGTGACCTGGTTATATTTGCGGGCCATCCAACCGTCGAGCTTATCGGTGCAGGCGGCAATGATGAAGATAATCGCCGCCACCCAGCGCATAGTCGTGTTTTTGGTACCCCATGCGCCTGCCATGACGTACAACGCCAGGAAGATGACGACCAGGACGATACGAGAGAAAGTGACGATGTTCGGCGGGGCGTTCCACCCGTCAAGCAGGGACGATTTGCGTTCTTCTTGCTTTTCCATACCGTTCACGTTACCCCGATACCACTACTTGGCGCAATGCGTGCGATTGTCGCGTTCCATCATCGCGTGTCCGCAGCGTCGGCCGGCTGGGTAGAACCTGCGGTAAGCGATGAGGTTTCGCCCTTGATGAAGGCGAGCACCTGCGGCAGATCCTGTGGTTGGACGAGCACTTCGCGAGCTTTGGAGCCTTCGGACGGACCGACCACACCACGCGATTCAAGCAGATCCATGAGTCGGCCGGCTTTGGCGAATCCGACACGCAGTTTGCGCTGCAGCATGGAGGTTGAGCCGAACTGCGTGCTGACCACCAGTTCCGCCGCCTGCAACAGCACGTCCATGTCGTTGCCGATGTCCTCATCCGGCTCGATGGCCTTCTTTTCGGCCTCCTTGGCCATCTCCTCGATATCCTCGCGATAATGCGGCTTGCGCTGGGTTCGCACGAACTCCACCGCGCGACGGATTTCGGACTCGTCGACCCATGCGCCCTGCACGCGGATCGGCTTGGCCTGGCCCATCGGCAGGAACAACGCGTCACCTTGGCCGATCAGCGTTTCCGCACCGGTGGCGTCGAGGATGACTCGCGAATCGGTGGCGGATGAGGTGGCAAAAGCAAGTCGGGACGGGATGTTGGCCTTGATCAAGCCCGTGACCACGTCAACGGACGGGCGCTGCGTGGCGAGCACCAGATGCACGCCGGCGGCTCGCGCGAGCTGCGTGATGCGCTGGATGGAGCTCTCCACGTCGTTCTTGGCCACCATCATAAGGTCGGCCATTTCATCGACGACCACGAGGATATACGGGTATGGTGCGACCTTGCGTTTGGAGCCTGCGGGCGCATGCACCTTGCCAGCGCGCACGGCAGCGTTGAAGTCCTTGATGTGGCGGAATCCGAAGAATTCGAGGTCGCTGTATCGTGCGTCCATCTCCTTGACCACCCATTCCAAAGCCTGTGCGGCCTTCTTCGGATCGGTGATGATCGGGGTGAGCAAATGTGGAATGCCCGCATAGGCGGACAGTTCGACTCGTTTAGGATCGACCATGATCATGCGGACCTGGTCAGGCGTGGCGCGCATGATCACGGAGGTGAGCATGGAGTTGATGAAGCTCGACTTGCCGGAGCCGGTGGCGCCAGCCACCAACAGGTGGGGCATCTTGGTCAGGTCGGCGGTCACGAAATGGCCTTCCACATCCTTGCCGACGCCGGTGAGCATCGGATTCGGATCGTTCCGGGCCTTGTCGGAGCGCAGCACGTCGCCCAGCACCACGGTTTCGCGGTCGGAGTTCGGAATTTCGATGCCGATGGCGGATTTGCCTTCGATCACCGACAGGATGCGCACGTCGGAGCTGGCCACCGCGTAGGCGATGTTCTTCTGCAGGTTGGTGACCTTCTCGACCTTGACGCCAGGGCCAAGCTCCACCTCATACATGGTGACGGATGGTCCGCGCAGGAAGCCGATGACCTTCGCATCGACGTTGAACTGTTGGAAGGTACCGGTCAGCGCGCGGATCACACGATCGTTCTCCGGAGTGTGCGCGGCGTGCGGCGCGCCCTTCTTCAGAATGTTGAGGTCAGGCAGATGATACGGTCCCTCGGGAATGTCATCCGCCGCTTCCCCGTCAACGGCAGCAGCCGGCATATCGTCAAGGACCTCGCCGGTCGCGGCATCCACCATGACTTCCTTGCCGTTGGAGGTGCCGTCTTCGTCGATGACGGCCCATGGGTCGTTTGGAGCGACGCCAACCGGCTTGATTTCGCTGGACGGCACCGGCTCGGCGACGCTGGGCATGGTGCCGCTCGCGGTGCCGATCGGCGCGGACGAGAAGGAGCGTCCGCGACCGTTCTGTGGCATGGCCGTGGTGCCGGACGGCGCAGCGGCGGAATAATCATCTGAATCATAATCATCGGCACGATAATCGTCCGAAGAAATGCTGCGTGGCGAATCGACCTGTTGGTACGGCTCGTCGACGATGGTTTCCGCGGTCTGTCCGTGCCGTTCGGCGGCATTAAGAAACGCTTCGTCGCCGGCGTAATGGTCAAGGTCGCCATCATCGACGTTCTTGCTCTTATGGGATGCGAAGCGTTGCTTCATACGCGTAAGGAAGCCCGGCCTATCGTCGTTTTCTCCATCCGCATCGGTGCCGTCGTGGGCGGGAACGCCTTCGGCGAAGGCGAGTGTCGTGCCCCCAACGCGGACTTCGTTCGGAAACTGTTCGGCCTCATCGTCAATGTCATCACGGTTTTTAGGCGTTCCAACAAACTTGGCCGCCAGAGCCTTCGCCTTGTCCGGTATCTGCGTGACCCGGGTATGGGTAATCAACAGCAACGAAAACAGGATGACGACTACGAAAATCGCAATGGAAAAGCCTTTGGAAAGCCCCCACGCCAACGGACAGCCAAGCACATAGCCAAGCAGGCCGCCTGCCCGCTGCAGCAAAGACATATCGAACTTCTGGGAGTCGGAGGCAATCGCCGCGTCAAGAATAGAGCAGACAGACCAGAGGATCATGAACCATCCGAGGGCCATATGGAGGTTCTCATCCTTGTTTTGCGTCTTGCGCATCAGACTGAACACCACAAGCGCCAGGAATACCGGCAGAATCACGCTGGTCAATCCGAACAGTCCGGAGGCCATGGCATGTAGGACCTGTCCGAAAGCGCCCTGGACACGGAACCATTCGGATGCGCAGAACAGCACCGCGAGAATGGCCATGATGAAACATGCGATGTCGCGGCGATATTTACGCAGTATGCCGGCGATCGGCGAGGAATCGACCTCGTCCATGACTTTGGTATCGCCGGAACGCGATTTGCCTGCGGAACCCTTGCCGCCTGATTTCGGGTTGGAAGATGCTGTTCGTGCCATAACAGGACTCGATTTTACCCATGGGCACCGCCATGGCACGACGACATCCGATACTTATCGAAAGTTTTTGCCGTTCACGCCGTCAGGCGCTTCGGCTAGACGATATCGCCAAGATGATGCTGCGTGTACGCATCCGCCTGCGCGTCGATCGCGTCGTAATCGCCGGCGTCGGCATGCTCGATGATGGCCATGGCATTGCCCAGCAGCGCGGGGTTGAGAGCCTGCAGCCAGTGGATACGCGGATCGCGGCCAAACCATCCCATCTGTTTGCGTGCCAGACGCTTCGTCTTCTGCGCGATGCTCATGAACGTGTCATTTAAATCGCACAGGCCATCCAAATAGTCGACAACCTGCTGGTATCCAAGAGCCTTGCCTGCGGTGATGCCAAGCCGGGGACGGATACGCTCCACTTCCTCGACGAAACCGTTCTCCAGCATCTGCTTGGTACGGATGTCGATGCGGCGGTCAAGTTCCTCACGCGGCAAATCAAGGCCGATCTGCACGGTGGGAATCACATACCGGTAATGCGGCAGGCTCGCCGAATACGGCCGGCCCGTCACTTCGATGACCTCAAGCGCGCGGATGGTGCGTCGAGGATTGTGCGGATCCATGCGGGCCGCGGCTTCAGGATCCTTTGTCTTGAGCTCGTCGAACAGCGCACCGGCGCCTTCGACCTTTTCACGTTCCTCGAGGCGTTTGCGCACCTCTGGGTCAGTGCCAGGAAAGGAAATGTCGTCGATGGCGGCACGGGCATACAGACCGGAACCGCCCACGAGGATAGGGCGCACTCCCCTGGCCTGCAGTTCGGCGATTTTGGCGCGGGCGATCTCCTGGAAACGTGCCACGGACATGGCGTCGTCCGGTTCGATGATGTCAATCAGGTGGTGCCTGACCTCGGCCTGTTCCTCAGGACTCGCCTTGGCGGTGCCGATATCCATGCCCTTGTACATCTGGTAGGCATCGGCGTTGACGATTTCCGCCTGCTCGCCCTTGGCCTCCAACGCCTTGGCAATGGCGATGCCAAGTCCCGTCTTGCCGGACGCAGTGGGACCGACGATGGACACGACCTTACGGGTTTCGGGCTTGCTTTCAGTGGCGGACGGCATAGGTTTGCCCCGCTTCCGGATTCGGATCGGCGATGAGATTGTGGCGTCCCGCATGGGTGACGGTGGCGGTCACGAAATCACCCACCTGCGGCATCGGCTCGCCTTCCGGCACGCCGACATGCACGAGCACGCCGGTTTTCTCACGTCCGGTAACACGATGGGTGGCGGCATCCTTCTTGCCGGATGCGCCGGTGACCATCACCTCGACGTCACGGCCTTCGAAAGTCTTGAGATTCTCTTCGGTGATACGTTCCTGCAGCGCCACAAGACGTTCGAACCTGTCCTGCACCACGTCATGCGGAACCTGCTCCATCTCAGCCGCCGGCGTGCCGGGACGCGGCGAGTAGATGAACGTGAACGCGGAAGCGAATCGCGCCTCCTCCACCACGCGCAGGGTTTCCTGGAAGTCCTCCTCCGTTTCGCCGGGGAAGCCGACGATGATGTCGGTGGAGATCTGCGCGTCCGGCATGGCCTCGCGAATCTTGCGCAGAATGTCGAGGAACTTGGCGGAACGGTAGGAGCGGCGCATCGCACGAAGAATCCTGTCGGAACCCGACTGCAACGGGAAATGCAGCTGGTGCATGACGTTCGGCGTCTCGGCCATTGCTGCGATCACGTCGTCGGTGAAGGCCGCAGGATGCGGCGAGGTGAATCGTACGCGTTCCAAACCGTCAATCTCGCCGCACGCGCGCAGCAGCTTGGAGAAGGCAAACCGGTCGCCGATGCCGTAGCCGAAGGAGTTCACATTCTGGCCCAGCAACGTGACTTCCTTGGCGCCTTCGTCCACGCATTGGCGGATTTCGGCGAGGATGTCTCCGGGACGGCGGTCATGTTCCTTGCCGCGCGTGGTCGGCACGATGCAGAAGGTGCAGGTGTTGTTGCAGCCTACGGAGATGGCCACCCAGCTCGACACCTTCGACGCACGGTCAGTTGGCAGTTGGCTTGGGAAGTAGTTGAGTTCCTCCTGCACCTTCACCTGCGCGTGGCCTTCGATGCGGGCCTGGTCGAGCAGCTGAGGCAGGGATCCGATGTTCTTGGTACCGAACACGGCGTCGACCCACGGGGCTTTTTTCGCGATCTTCTCACGGTCGAGCTGCGCCATGCAGCCGCCGACCGCGATCTGCAGGTTCGGGCGTTCCCTCTTCAATTCGGCCCACAGTCCGATGGTGCCGTACATGCGTTCGGCGGCGTTTTCGCGCACCGCGCAGGTGTTCATGACGATCAGGTCGATGTCATGGTTGAGATACTGTTCCTCGGTGGCGGGCACGTAGCCGTCGGCCTCAAGCACGCCGGCGATGCGTTCGGAATCATGCACATTCATCTGGCATCCGAGCGTATGCACGTAGAACACGCCCTTGCCGCGCGTGGGGGTATCGTTCGCCGCCGGTTCGGCCAGTTTCGAGGCGCGCTCCGCCTCGGTCATCATGTCTTCGTTCATAACGCACCATGCTATCGGCAGGGCGGCACAGGCGTTTCGGAACGCGGGAACGCTCCGTTCTCGGCGCAATCGCAGGGCATTGACCCTCTTCGATACACAGCATACGTTCAGTTTTGCGGAAAGCGAGGCGGTACACTGTTCTTCCGTGATACTTGACAGGCAAAATCGAATTAACACCACCGAATTGCAGATGCGTCTGAAGAACGTCGACGTCGGCGAGGGATCCCTTTCCCCCGAACAGATCACCGAGTTCATCGACCAGATGCAGGTGTATGAGGGTGCGATGTACGAGATCAGCACCAAATTGGAGATTCTTGACTCGGAATTCCAGGTGCGCTTCTCCCATAATCCAATTCACCATATGGAACGCCGTCTCAAATCGCTTAACTCGATCCTCGGCAAGCTGCAGCGCCGCAACCTGCCGTTGACCGTCGACGCCATCAAGGACAACCTGTTCGACGTGGCGGGCGTACGCGTGATCTGCAACTACCGCGACGACGTGTATTCCGTGGCGAATTATCTGTCCGCGCAAAGCGACATCCAAGTGCTGCGTGTCAAGGATTACATCAAGAACCCGAAGCAGAACGGTTACCGTTCGCTGCATGTCATCTACGCGGTGCCGGTGTTCCTGTCATCCGGACCGCACTACACGCCGGTAGAGGTTCAGCTACGCACCATCGCCATGGATTATTGGGCAAGCCTGGAGCATGCGCTGCGGTATAAGACGGATCTGCCGGACGCGAAGCTTGCCGAGCATTCGCAGACGCTGTTGGATTGCGCGCGCAGCCTGCAGAACATCGAGACGCAGATGCAGAACATCCATCGCGACATCAACAGCGCCCCGCGTGTGGGTGAGGCGCCGCAGGCGGACTGATGTTTTCGGAAAATGGCGATTGACGGACAAATCATTGCCTGTCAATCGCCATTTTTCGACGATATCGAACGTTATTCGCGCTTACGCAGCAATCGTGGTATTTTCACCGGAACCTGTGCGAGCACGGTGCCGATGAAAATCAGCGCGCAGCCGATGTAGGCTCGTGTGGTCATGACTTCGCCGAGCAGCAACGCGCCGCCCACCGCGGAGAAGAACGATTCGAGCGACATGATCACGGCCGCGCGCGACGGCGGCACCAGCTGCTGTCCGACCACCTGCAACGTGTATGCCACGCCGGCCGAGCCGATGCCGGCGTACACGATGGGAAACCAGCTTTGCATGGCGCCGGCCCAGTCGATGGAGCCTTCGCATAGGGAGCCGATCCAGCTCAGCAGCGCGGTGGTGGAAATTTGTCCGAAGGACAGCAGAATCGGATCCATCTTCTGTCCGAACGTGTCGATGACGAGAATATGGCCTGCGAATAGAACCGCAGTGGACAACAGCACCACGTCGGCAAGGGTGATCGAGCCGAATCCGTCGGTGATGCACAGCAGATAGAAGCCGACCACGGCGATGGCAACGCTGACGATGACGTTCATGGTCACGCGGCGGCGCAGAATAAGGAAGGCGAGCAGCGGCGTCATGACGATGTAGAGCGCCGTGATGAAGCCGGAACGGCCTGCGGAACCGGAATAGAGGATGCCGTATTGTTGGACGGTGCTGGCGGTGAACAATACGATGCCGCAGATGACGCTGACGACCACGGGATTGCCCAGGCATTTCGGCATGGCCACGGTTATACCGTTGCCAAGCGTGACGGTTGGACACTCATTCGATTCACGGCGTCGGCGTTCCTGTTCGGCGATGCCTCGACGGCGGAACCACAGCAACGGTATTAATGACAGCGCGCCCAATGTGAATCGTGTGGCCCCGAAGAACAGGGGGCTCATGGAGGCCATGCCCTGCACTTGGGATACGAATGCGAAGCCCCAGATCATGGCCGTCAGAACAAGGCAGGCCATGCCGCCAATCTCTTTCCTCTGCATGAGCCACTACCCTATGGCACGTTTTTCGCCGACAGAAAAGCCTGACCATATTCTGGTCAGGCTTTGTTTGAGGGTTCAGCGCAGAGGACGTCGCGGGATTTTTCAGTCGCGATCGCCGAAGAGCTGGAGAATATACAGGAACATGTTGATGAAGTCCAGATACAGGTTCAGCGCGCAGATGATGGAGACCTTCTTGACCATGTCCTCACCCTGGCCTGCGTACTGGGCGAACAGCGCGCGAGTAGCTTGGGCGTCGTAGACGGTCATGCCGGCGAACAGCACGAGGCCGATGGCGGAGATAACCATCAGCATGGTCTGTCCGGGAGCGAAGATCATAAGCAGCACTTCGGCGACGATCAGCACGATGAGGCCGACCAGCAGAATCGGACCGGCTTTGAGCATGTTGACCTTGGTAGTCATGCCCAGCATGGTGAGCGCGAAGAAGAAGCCGGCGCACAACGCCAGGGAGATGCCGATGGTGCCAAGATCATACGCCATGAAAATGGTGCTTAGCGAGAAGCCCATGATCGCGGCATACACGTAGAACATGACGCGTGCGGTGCTCGGCTTGATCTTTTCAATGCGGGCGCCAAGATAGATGGCGATCACGATTTCGACGACGAACGGCGCCCAAGCGCCAATGACGCCAAGCGACTGGATGAGCGCGATGTAGGCACCGGTGGCTTGGGTGAGGATGGCCACAGCCGCGGTGACGAGCAGGCCGATGGTCATCTCACCGTAGGCACGGGTGACGGAAGCATGTTCGGCACGCTCATAGGAGTATGTCGCCTGAGCCGGAATGGTGGCCGCCGGAGCGCCCTGCGCATACATGTTCTGCGGCGCGTACTGGTATTGGTTCTGACCGTACGGATTCTGGCTGTACTGCCCGTACGAATTCTGGTTCGGATTGTATTGGTTCTGCCCATACGGCTGGCCGTTGAATCCATTGGCGTTGTTGCCTTGGGGCTGCTGACCGAATGTCATAATCGCTCCTTAACTCGATTACGCATCACAGTACGGTACTTTTCTGACTATTTCATGAGAGCCCACGTCTTACGGTGCCGAGCTGAAACTACCGGCACCGTATATCCAATGCGCAATCAGACCGTGAACTTGTGCACCACTTTCGCGCTATCGTTCAGGTCGAACAAATCAGTGACGTCGACCGTCACTTCGGAATCGTCTTTCAAGGTATATCCAATCGTCACGGTTCCGGCGGCTCCGGGCTGGACTTCGGCGAAATCAGAATTGGAATCGTATCCGGCAGGGTTCTCGCTGTAAATGGCGGTGTCGAGAGCTTGCCCATTTTGGAACACTTGCGGGCTGGCGAGGACTGCAAACGAATTGTTTTTATCCGTGTTGTTGGTCCATTCGAATGTGACCAACACCGTGGGCTGATTGTTATAGTCGTTGTTGCTACGTACCGCGGAGACGATTTTCACATGCATGGTCTTCAAATCGCCTTCCATATCCTGATCGCCCTTCGGCTGATTTTTTGCGGAGCCTTTTGCGGATGATTGTGAGCTTGACACGCCGGTGGCCTCGTCTATGGCCTTGCTTGCTGCGGACTGCATGGCCAGAGTAATGACGATGGCCAACACCGACAGCACCGCAGCGACAATCGCCAATGCCTTGCCGCGCTTTTTACCGCGGAACGTGCCAACCAATGCCACAATCGCAAGAATCACGCCAATGAAACCGAAAATAGCAGCAATGTTGTTGATAATCGGAATGAAGCTCAGCACGAAGCCAAGCGCGCCGAACACCACGCCGACAATGCCGAACACAGTCAGTCCCTTCTCTTCCTGATAGACCGGCTGCAGCGGGGGTTGGGGTTGGATGGGCTGCTGCGGGGCGATGTAACCACTCATGATCGTTCCTTCTTCTCGAATCGGTTGAGACACTTTCGAGGGTACGGAATTCCGCGCTGGACCGGTATTGGACGAAAGGTCATTCCCGTCTGCACTTTGGGGCGTGCGAAACGCACGGAAGAACAATGGCGTCTTTCGGGGACGGGCCCAATAATGGTAGGTATGAGCGAGACGACGAATTCCCCGACCCCCATCGAAGTGCCGGTACGTACCAAAGGCTGGCAAAGCATGGTGATGGTGGTCTGCGCGGGCTTCATGTGCTTGGCGCAGACCGCGTTCGCCGCGCAACGGTTCGGCCAGGATTCCGCCGTATACGTATGGATGGTGTTCTGCATGCTGGTGGCGTTCGCCATCGGGTTTCTGCTGCTCGCCCGTTCCCGTTATCCGCGTGCCACATTCGTCGCCGCGTGTGTGGTCGTGCTGGTTTTCCCATACGATCCCATTCTCGCTTTGATGGCGTTGACCGCGCTATTGGCCCGCCGTAATGACATGAAGACCACGGTTCGCGCGATCGTGGCGGGCGGTTTCGTCACGCTTGCCGCGCAGGTACGCGACGCGTTGCGGCCGCCGGAGGCATCCATCTGGCATATGGTGTTCGCCAAACCGGATACCGGCAGCCAATATGGCACCGACATAATCATGCTTGCCGATGACCGCACCATCGTCATCACCGCGATAGTTGCGGCATTGTTGGAGCTGGCCATCGCGACTTTGGCGGGGTTGCATATCCGTTCTCGCGCCTTGGCATCGCTGGCCACGGCCAAGGCGGACGCGGCGGACGCGCAGGTGGAGCAGCTCAAGACCACGATCGACAGTCAGCAGCTGGCCGACGCGATCGCTGCCGAAGCGCATGACACGCTTGCCCATTCGCTTTCCCTGCTGGCGTTGAATGCGAGCGCGCTGCAAGCCGAGTCGAAGAAGCTCGCGGCCGAAGCGGGAAGTCTGGACGCCGGCCAACTGGCCGGGCAGGCCAGCCGAATCGCGGACAAAACCGAGGAGATTCGCAAACAGGCGGCAGGAGCGTTGGACGAGGCGCACAGTGTCATCGACATGCTGCGTCATCCGGAACAGGCGAAGGCGCAACTGGCGCCGTCCGATGAGACGTCGTTGACCCGTGAATCGTTGGATGCGCTTCTCGGAGACGCACGTGCCGCCGGCATGCGGCTCAACACATGGATTGACATCCAACAATTGGGCCAACTCAACAGGGAAACCGGCAAAATCGCCTATCGAGTCCTTCAGGAGGGGCTGACCAATGCGAGCCGTCACGCGCCGGGAGCCCCGGTATCGGTGGAACTCACCGTGAACCCCACCGTAGGCGTGCACGCGCATGTGTCCAATCCAACTAATCCGTCCGTTCCGGCAGCATCGGCGGATGCCACGCGTCCCGCCATGGATTCCAAAAACGCTTTCCGTACCGGTGCCGGATTGCCGGGATTGGCCGAGCGCGTCCGGCAGGCCGGAGGAACATGTCGATTCGGTTTTGACGCACGACACGCGTTCCATGTTGATGTGCAGCTACCATGGGTTGAGTGAGCAGCGAAGAGAACAGCGATGACAGGCCGATAACGGTTGGCGTGATTGATGACGATCCGATGATTTGCCAGGCCATGCGGCTGATTCTCGAAGATTATTCCACCGGCAGGCTCAATGTCGTTTTCACCTGCACCGATGGCGGTCAAGCGGTCGACGAGGCCGGCAGGCATCATCCGGATGTGGTGTTGATGGATGTAGCCATGCCCGGCATGGACGGCATCGAGGCGACACGAAGACTGCGCGCACTTCCGCAGCCGCCGCATGTGCTGATACTGACGTCCTTGAGTCCGAGCGGGACCGTGGAGAGGGCCGTCGAGGCAGGCGCCGAGGGTTTTGTCTCCAAAACCGATGCACCGGAGGACATCATCCGCCGCATCACCGATGTGTGCGACGGTCTGCCGCAATTCAATCCATCCAGCCAACGGCAGCTCATCAACGATCTGAACATGCAGCAACCGCAATCGCGCCGGGACGAGGCTCGCGCCATGCTCGACGCTCTGCCTGAGCGGGAACGCGAGGCGGTGGTTCTTGCAGCCGACGGGTACACCAATGCCGAAATCGCGGAACGAATGTTCATTTCGGAACGTACCGTCAAGGCGCACATCTCATCCGCGGGAGACAGATTATGCATGGGCCGGGTACAGATGGCGCGTTTGGTTGAACGTGCGGATCTGCCGGACCAATTATGAGGCGAAGGATTCTACGGCAGTGGAGACTCCGTTACGTCCATGAAACGCCGGTGCACCCCCTCCCATAAACTAGAAAACAGTATGCCGCACCTGCGGTGCAAACGTTATCAATGAGGGATGGCGGTCGATATGGCGATCAGCGCGACGGAAAAACCCCTGGGCAAAGTGTTCACTTCCGATTACCAACTCACCATCCCTTCGTTCCAACGCGCGTACACGTGGCAGGCGGAGAACATCGAACAGCTCGTCAACGACCTTCAGGACGCCTGCACCGACCCGGACACGCCTTACTTCCTCGGCTCGCTCATCCTCGTCAAGGACGGCCCCACCCAATACCAGGTCATCGACGGCCAACAGCGCCTCATCTCCCTGTCAATCATCGTCTCCGTGCTGCGCGAACTGGAAGACGACCCCGACCTCATCGACAGCCTCAACGACCTCATTTTGGAACCAGGCGACAAACTCCGCGGCATCAAAGCCGAGCCACGACTCACCCTGCGAGAACGCGACACCGACTTCTTCCGCATGTACGTGCAGGAAGGCGATTTGGAAGGCCTGTTCGATCTGAGGGACAACGACATCGCCTCGCACGCGCAACGCAACATCGCCGTCAACACCCGCCGCACATTCGACCTGCTCGCCGCCATGGACGCCAAAGACCGCCGCCGATTCGCCTCATACCTGGTCAACGGCGTCACCCTCGTCATCGTCACCACCGACGACCTCGCCGGCGCGCACCGCATCTTCGACGTGATGAACATGCGCGGCGTGCCACTGACCGCATCCGACGTGTTCAAAGCGAAAACCATCGCGGAAATATCCCCCGCCGCACGTAACGCCTACGCCACACGATGGGACGACATCATGGACCCGCTCGGCGATGACTCGCACACGCTCGAAGAGTTCTTCTCCGACCTGCACCTGATCGTCTCGCACAAGGCCGTCTGCACACAGCTGCTTGAGGAATTCCGCAAAGACGTGCTCAAACCATACGTGAAGAAACAGAACGTCATCTCCTTCATCGACGATCTGCTCGCCCCTTATGCCAACGCGTGGCTCATCCTCAACCGTCCGACCGACGCCAACCTGCCAGACGACATCGTGGCCATGCTCGTCTCACTCGCCGACTACCAGACCGCCGACTGGAAACCCGTGGCCATGTGGGCGCTCGTCAACTCCATCCGCAACCTCGGCAGCGCCAACGCACAAGTGTTCTCCACACCCGGAAATATCGGAAACGAAACCACGAACGCGCACGACGAACGCCTCCAATTACACGACATCGACAGACTCCACGACGTTCTCGCCGCACTCGAACGCGTCACCGGCGTCGACAGCCTCAACCGGCAAAGCCCACTCGCCCGACGCACACGCGCCGCAAGCGCCATCCGAGACCTCAACAAAGGCCACACCCTCCAACAGATCCGCGGATTCCTCATCACCGACGAGGACCGACGTTCCGCACTCGCGCATCTACGTGGCGAGTTGCAGACCAGTCCCGCCATGAAGAAACTTCTGCTCATCCGCGCCAACGAGCAGAAGGCCGGCTACCGCATCACCCGACCGCGCAGTCTCAAAGCGTTGCCGATCATGCCCGAACAGGTCAGCGCGAAATCCGATTTCGCCGCTTGGCCGGAGTCGGTGCGTGACCATTGGGCAAACCGCATCGGCAATTTGGTGCTTAGTCAGGCCAATGAAACCCAAGTCGCGCCACTCGCCACGTATGCGCAGCGGCGCGACCGCATGCTGTTGTCGGCAAGCTCCAGACGTTTTCCGCTGACGGCCGAGCTCGCCAATATCGCCGAATGCACGCCGCAGACGCTGCAATACCGGCAGGATGAGATGGTTCGGCTCATCGCCGACCATTGGAATATTCGTTACGATGCCGACGATACGGATTTGTCGACGTTGAACGAGGAGACGCTCAATGTGAAAGCTACGGCCTCCTCTCCCACGTCCAAACGCGTCAGCATTGCCCAAGTGCTGGAAGCCGGGCTGCTTATCGCCGGAGAGACCTTGGTATGGGAGCGTCCCCGCAAGGGCGAACGTTGGGTAGCGACCGTCACTTCCGAAGGCAAGCTGCGCATGGATGACGGCAGGGAGTATGCCACGCCTACTGCCGCGGCGCGTGCCGTTGGCGGCTCATCAGCGGGTCTTACCGTGTGGAAACGCACGTCGAATGGCCAGAAACTGAGTGACGTTTGGAAGGCGTATCGTCTGCGCAAGCACTGAGGACGCCGAACGACCAGATGGCCAGTCTCAACCAGCCGGATTCAATCAACCGGATTCAGCCGGTCAATGCCAGGCCAGCCATTCGACGGCGAGTTTGGTGCGATTGGAGATGTTGGTTTTGGCAAGTATGTCGCTGATGCGGTTGCGGACCGTGCCTTCGCTGAGAAACAGCCGTGACGCGATCTCACGATTGTCCAATCCCTCGGCCACAAGTTCCAGCACGTCCAATTCGCGTTCGGTAAGGCCGGCGAAACGTTCGGATGGTCCGCTGGAATCGGGGTTCCGAGATCCTTGAACTGCCGGCGCATCATCATGCGACACAACGCGATCGACTGATGAGGATTCGTCTGATGTCGTGGATTGCGGACTGACCCGCAGCTTGCTCAACACTTCGGCGCCCATGACCACTTGTCCGGCCATGACGGCTTGCACCGCGGGTATGACGGACGAAACGTCCTGTTTGATCAAGTAGCCTTTCGTGCCTATTTCCAACGCTTTGGCGATGTATGACTCGTCGGCGAATGTGGTGAGGATAAGGATTCGCGCGTTCGGATGCGCGTCAAGAATCGCCTCCGACGCTTGCAATCCGTCCATTCCCGGCATCTGCACGTCGACCAGCAACACATCGGGGGCATCCATCTCATATTGGGTCACCGCATCCGTGCCGGTGTTGGCGGTCCATGCCACATCGGCGGTGCCGGTGGCTTCGAGAATCGTGGATAATGACGAGCAGACGATTGGATCATCGTCTGCGATCGCGACACGCATTAATGCGCTCCTTTCTCCGGTTGCGTCGTTTCCGAACCACTCGCCGGCTTGGGGATGGATACGAACACGCGCCAACCCTCATGATACGGCCCGCAAATCGCGGAGCCTCCCAACGCACGAGCCCGTTCCTCAATGTCCGAAATGCCGATGCCTGTGGAATCGTTCGGTCGAATGAACTGCATGGCGACGGCTTCAGCAGACGATCTTCTCACGGTTCCATCATCCTGCACGCACAGCTGCCACAATGCCGGGAAATCGCGCAGGGTGATTGAAACGTTCCTTGCCTGACTGTGTTTGACCGTATTGTTCAACGCCTCGCGAATCGCAGTGGCGAAGCAGCGGGACACGGCCGCCGGCGCTGAATCGATGCCGTTGACCAGCCTCACCCGCAAGGGGCCGGCGCCGTCCATGCTGTGTGCGGCCGTCTCAATCTGCGAAGCGAAATCCGTACCTTCGTCTTTCAAATCATGCACGGCTTTGCGCACCAAAGTCATAGCCTCGCTCACCGTGTCATGAATTTCACAGAAACGTTGGGCGGATTGTTCCTGTCCGGCAACCTGGGCCACCACGTGCGCCGCCTCGGTCTGCATGATGGCTCGGGTCAGCATGTGGCCGACATTGTCATGGATCTCACGTGCGATGCGTGTGCGTTCGGCAAGCGTCGCCGTGCGTACGGCCAACGCACGATCCTCGTTGTTTTCGGCGATCTGCGAGCGCAGGCGGCGAATCTGGTCGCGGCGGGAATCCTGCAATCGCCGCACTTCGCGGGCGAGGTTCGCGCAGCGCGTGTAAAGCAGGCCGGCAGCGAATCCCAGAACCGTTTGGAGCACCATCAAGATGATGATGGACAAGTCGGATGGAACGCGCGAGCCAATCGAACGGAAAATCACTATCGTCATGGGAAGAAGCCACAGCCATCGCGGCACCAACGCTTGCAAGAAGCGGCTGCCATCGACGACAGCGGACGATGATGCCGCGTTGAATGCTGCGATGGGAAGCATCAGATACCACGCCGGCACCAGGCATGCGCCGCAGTCAAGCATGACAATCAACGTCATCGCAAGCCACGAACCCGACGCGTATTCCCCCACCGCGGCACAACACACCGCCACAAGCGCGCCGCACATCAGGTCGAGGCCGACGTCTCCGGATGCGTATACGCCCATGATCATGCCCATGGCCAGGAACACGGCTTGGAACAGCAACCGTTTCATGCCGCCTCCCGTCCGCCGATTCGTGTCTGATTGGTTCGCTTGCTTCCAGAGTAATGCACATGGCGCATGGCACAGCCGGCGGCATCAACGAAGGTGACATTTGTCATGTTCGAAAGTGACATCATTCCGGCAATTGTGACTACGCGCACCATGTCGGGGGCATCCGGCGGCACGACAATGGAATCAGAGGCATGGAGCACGAGAAAGGAGCTCGTCATGGGTGGACGCATGAATGACGCTGCCGATGCGGTCAGCGCGGTCAAGGTCTCGAAACTGGTGAAACGTTACGGAGACATGCTGGCGCTCGACTATTTCGATCTCGACGTGCATCAGGGGGAAATCTTCGGCCTGCTGGGGCCTAACGGCTCAGGCAAGACCACGGCGATCAACTGCATACTTGCGTTGCTCACGTTCGATGAGGGCACTGTGCGCGTGTTCGGCGAGCCGATCAGCCCTACCAGCTATGCGTTGAAGCGGCGTATCGGCATTGTGCCGCAGAACGTGGCCGTGTTCAACGAATTGACCGTCGAGGAGAACATCGATTATTTCTGCTCGCTGTATGTTTCCGACAAGGCAAAACGTCGCATGCTCGTGGACGAGGCGTTGGATTTCGTAGGATTGCGTGATTACCGTACCTATCGTCCGGCGAAACTGTCCGGCGGTCTGCTGCGTCGTCTTAATATCGCCTGCGGCATCGCCCACAAGCCGGATCTGATCTTTTTCGACGAGCCGACCGTGGCCGTCGATCCACAAAGCCGCAATGCGATTCTCGAAGGTATCCAACGACTTAACCGCGAAGGCGCGACGGTGATCTACACCAGCCATTACATGGAGGAGGTCGAGCAGATCTGCGACCGCATCCTCATCATGGATCATGGCCGGCATCTGGCTCTTGGCACCGCGGAGGAACTTAAGGCGATGATCAGCACCGGCGAACGCATCAGCATCGAAACCGATGATCTGGGAGGGCGCTCAGATTCGGCCGATACGACGCTTGCGCGATTGCGCACATTGCCGTTCGTGACCAACGCCGACTATGACGGCCATGAGCTGACGGTGAACTGCCGCCAGGGCGATCACAATCTCATCGACGTACTGCAGCTGTTGGAGCACGAGGGCACGAATATCGGGCATCTCTCCAGTCGCCAGCCGACGCTCAATGATGTGTTCCTGGAACTAACCGGCACCGCGTTACGCGACTGACTTGGCTTGCAAGGCTTGTGGCAAATCGAAAGGCATGTGACATCATGTGGCAGACGTTACTGATCAATCTCAAACTGCATTTGCGGGAGAAAACGCAACTGTTCTGGCTGTTCGCCTTCCCCATCATCCTGGCCACCATGTTCAACGGCATGTTCGGCAACATCGCGGAAAGTTTCGAGCTGCACACACTTGACGTGGCCGTGGTCGAAGACAACGCGTGGAAGACGTCCTATGGGGCGCAGACGCTGATCGAAGGCATTTCATCCGAATCGTCTGCATTATCGGACAATCACGTGAAAGTGAGTGCCGATGGCAAGAATGGAACGGGACTCATCAACACGACCAAGGTGGAATCGATTGTGCAGGCGGAACAGCTGCTGGCCGACGGCACCGCGCAAGGCATGCTGCGAATCGATGACGGCAGATTGCGATTCTCCGTCTCACAGTCGACGCAATCGTCCGTGTCCGATGTGATGGCGTCGAGCAGCGGCTTGGATATTTCGCTGACGGTGCTGGGCAACATCGTGGACCTGTACAACCGCAACACCGATGTGGTGGTGGACATTGCGAAGCACAACCCCGAAGCTCTGATGAATGGCAAGGTGACCGGCAGCATCGGTTCGGCGAATGGCTATACAAAGGAAATCCAGCTGACGAATTTTAAACCGAGCGGTACGGCACGATATTACTATGCACTGCTGGGATTGGCCGCGTTGATGGCCATGAGCTTCGCCATCAACGTAGTGACGATGACGCAGGCGAATCTTTCGGCTTTGGGTGTCCGCCGTTCCGTTTCGCCGCTTCCGAAATCGCAGCAACTGCTGGCTGGATTCCTGTCCAGTTGGCTGTGTTCGTTCCTGAGTCTGACCGTGGCCATGCTGTATATTCGGTTCGTCTGTCATATTTCGTTGGGCGGACGTGAATGGGCTGGTGTGGGAGCATGTCTCATGGCTTCGTTCGCGGCGAGCGCATTCGGCACGTTGCTTGGCGCGCTGCCGAAGATTCCAACCGGCGCCAAGCAGGGGCTGTGCACGGCGATCGCCTGCACGTTGTCATTGTTCTCCGGACTGTACGGTTCGTTCGCCATGCAGTTGAGCGACTTGATCGCCCAGCGCACACCGGTGCTGAGTCTGCTCAATCCGGCGCAGCAGATCACGAACCTGTTCTACGACATCCTCTATTACGACAATTTCAAACCGTTCTTCACCACCGCCGGCATCCTTGCCGCGATGAGTCTGGTCTGCCTTGCTGCGGCGACCGTTCTGTTGAGGAGGCAACGCTATGAATACCTGTAAGACGGCGCTGAGAATTCTCAAATCACGCAAGATGTACCTGGTCATCTATTTGGGGTTCATCGGCATCATGATGTTCGCCATCAGCTGGCAGATTATGCGTGGCTCGATGACGGGTGGCGATGAGGTGTTCCATCCCGATACGGCACGTGTGGCGGTGATCGACCGCGATGGCGATGCCGATGGTATTTCATCCGCGCTGCGTTCCTATCTTGCGTTGGATGGCGAGATGGTGGACCTTGCCGACGATTCCGAAACGTTGCAGCAGGCCGTCGCTTCGAACTATGTTGATTTGATCGCAATTGTGCCGCACGGCTTCGCTTCGGATTATCAGAAATATCTGGATGGTTCGTCAAATGACCAACCGACTGTCGAAACCGTTGTCAGCTACACTTCCGGAGCAGGCTCCCTTTCGCAGCTGGAAGTCAACGAATTCCTGTCATTGACACGCACCGCGTACTTGGGTCAAGCCGGGAAGCAACAGTCGATGGAAACGGCCATGCGGACGGCGTTGGATACCGCGAAAGCAGATGCCAAGACGTCGAAAATAGCGGTGGTGCAATCGCCATCCGCAGATACTGATAATACCAAGCCGGCGGCATCCGCATTCGCCGGCACCATCAAAACGGGACTCTATCCGTTGCTGCTGGTCATGCCGATCTGCACGTTCCTGGTGATTGGCACCTTCAATGACAGTGAGATTCGTCGCCGCCTGTATTCGTCGCCGACGCGTCTGGTGTCGTTGCAGATGCAGGAGATGCTCACCTGCGCCGCCTTCGGCTTGGTGGTGTGCGTGGGTTACACGGCGGCGACATTGGTCTTGATGGTGGCCGCAGGAGTGCCGTTCGACGGGATTACATCCACGAATGTGGCTTTGACGTTCGTGTCGCTGCTGGCGTACACGTTGATGGCAATCGCCTGCGGTTTCCTTCTGGGGTCGGTCGGTTTCTCGGAAATGGCGGTCAATGCGTTCGCCAACGTATTCGGTCTGCTGTGCATGTTCACGTCGGGTATGGCATTCCCCATCGATATGATGCCCGAACCGATGATCATGATCGGCAAGCTGCTGCCGGGATGGTGGCTGTGCGTGTCCATCGACAACGTGTTCGGGCTTGGCACGGCGGCCGCAACCGGTGTGGATTATGGTTCTTGGGCATCGTCGGTCGGCTTGGTGGCATTGTTTGCAGTGGCGTTCATCTGCCTTGGTCTGGCATTGGGGCGTATCCGTCGCACACGCCCGTCCTTTGCCTCCCCCACCACCACGCAGTTGGCCAAGTAAATCCCCGAGTGTTCCGTTCCATCGGCCGAGTCCCGATGGAACGGAACATCCGCCTTTGCCGTAGGCTCTCAATCAAATCGGATGGAACCGGACGAAATCGGACTAGGCTGAAAGCATGATCGACCACATTACACTTCATGTTTCGAACGCGGAACGCAGCATCGCATTCTATACGAAAGCTCTGTCTCCGCTCGGATACATTCCCAAAGCCCATCACGAACCGACCATCGGTTTCGGCGTGGATGACGGCACGCCCCGTTCGGATTTCTACATCTCCCCGATGGACGGTCCGGCGCAACAGCCGATTCCCACGCATATCGCCTTCCGCGCAACGAACGAACAAGCGGTACGCGACTTTTATGAAGCCGCGATCACGGCAGGCGGAATGGATAACGGCAGACCCGGACCACGTGCCTACCATTCCGGGTATTACGCGGCCTTCGTGCTCGACCCCGACGGCAATAACATCGAAGCTGTCACAGACTGGTCGCACACAAGCCAATCATGAAATCGGCCGCCGAATCGCAAAAAGTCATCGGGTGACATTGCGCAGCCAACGGTACTTGCGGTAGTGCAACAACGCGGGAACCATTTTGATGCATTCGTCGGTGTTGAGCAGCGCATACACCACCAACACGGGCAGTTTGAACACGAACGCGGCCAACAGCCCGACCGGCACCACAATCAGCCACATGACGATGGCATCGCACATGAGACCGAACTTCGCATCGCCGCCGGCTGGAAAAATACCGGCGATCGTCAGATTCGTCATGCATCCGCATGCCGCGTAATATGCGCAGACGAACAGCATGACCGACAGGTACCGTGTGGCTTCGGGCGTAAGGTTCGCCCATTGCAAAGCCAGCGGACGCGCCGCGACAATCAACAGTCCCGTCGCGGTACCGACCACGGCCACCAGCACGCACATCCTGTCGCCCATCGCCTTCGCCTGTCGGAAATCTCCACGTCCCAGCAGATTGCCGACCAAAATGCCGCCGGCATTGCCCAGACCAAGGGACAGGCACACCAGCAGATCCTTGACGATATTGGCGATGGAATTGGCGGCGACTGCGTCCGCACCCAAATGTCCCATGATCACGGTGTACATGGTGAAACCACATCCCCACACCAATTCATTGCCAAGCACCGGCAGGCTGTATTTCCAGAAATCCTTCTGCAACGGCCCATCGGGATGCAGCACATGGCCAAGTCGCAGGTAGGGGCCACGACGGGTCGCCACGACCGACCATGTCAGCTCAATCGCACGCGAAATCACCGTGGATATAGCCGCGCCGAAAATGCCAAGCGCGGGAATGCCGAGACTGCCGATACCGTAAATCAGCGCCGCGTTCAACACGACGTGCACGATCACGCCAACCGTGCTGACCGTCATGCCCATCACCGCGGAGCCGGTGTTCTTCATCAGACACAGGTACATCTGGGACAGGCCGATGAACAAGTACGACAATGACGAAATCCGCAGATATCGCGCGCCAAGCATGATCAGCGTGCCGTCATTGGTCATGATGGACATCAACTGTTCCGGCACGAGCAGTGCCGCCAGGAAGAACGCCGTCGACAGCATTCCGGCATACAGCATGACGAATCCCAGCACGCGTTCCACCGCGTCACGGTTGCCGGCACCCCAATACTGCGCCACGAGAATGCTCATGCCCAGGGTCAGGGCCGCAGTGAACAGGCTGAACAGGAACTGGAACTGCGTGGCGAGCGAGACGGCGGCCAACTCGTTTTGCCCTACCCCCGACAACATCAGCGTGTCGGCGCAGGACGACAACGACAGCATGAGCTGTTGGAAAGCGATAGGCAAAGCCAATTTGAATACATGGCCGAGGAATTCCCGGTCCGGCATGATGGTGCGCACGATAGTCTCCATTGGAATACAAGCCCGTTTCAGACGACGGGCAAACGAAAACGCCGGGATATGTAGGCCGACCAGCCTTATCCCGACGTTGGGCCGAATATTGGGCGAGGTTTTACAGCGAATCCTTCCATGCGCGGTATTCGGCGGCCTTGCCCTCCCAGTATTCACGGTCCGCATCAGTGATCTTGCGAATCACATGGCACGGGTTGCCCACGGCCACCGAATGGGATGGGATATCCTTGGTCACCACGGAGCCTGCACCGATCACCACATCATCGCCGATGGTAACGCCCGGACAGACCACCACGCTGCCGCCGAACCACACGTCATTGCCGATGGTGATCGGACGGGCGCCTTCCGGACCGGAAGCGCGTACGGCCGCATCGATTGGATGGTATGGCGTGTACAGGCCGACGCGCGGGCCGAAGAAGACACGGTCGCCGATGGTGATTCTCGCCACGTCGAGGAAGATGCAGTCCATATTGGCATAGAAGTTGTCGCCGATATACGTGTTGCAGCCGTAATCGCAGTTGAATGGCGGTTCAAGGAACGCGCCTTTGCCGAGTGAACCGAACAGTTCGCGGAACAGCCTGTCACGTTCCTCGAACGCGTCGTATGCGGACGTGTTGATGGCGTGCACCAAGCGGCGTTTACGCATGTTCGCTTCACGCTGCATATCACCGCAAATATACAATTCGCCGGAAAGCATGCGTTCCCACTCGTTCGTAGGCACCGCCGCATTATCCACGGCAACGGCCGCACCTTCATTCTCCGCCATTGAAAGCTCCTTGTGAATCTGTTTGTCAATCGTTTGACGTCCTTTGACACCATTCAACACCACCAACATCGACGGCAGCACTTGCAATGTTGTAGAATCATCCTTGTTCTTTGCATTATCTACCGTTTATTAGAGTAGTCATGAACACTGCCGATGAAGACGCACAGATGGAACGGGACGAATGGGCCTCCCGTGAGGTGATGCCCATCACCAATTGGGGTCGCCGACCCGATGGTTCGGAGATAGTGCAGTATGACGCGCCGATGTTCTTCTCCTTCACCGAGCATTCGCTGCTCCACCAGTACCCCCATATGCGTGCGGAATGCCATTGGCATGTCGACCTTGAACTCACCTACATCATCCATGGGCATATGTGGTATTTCGTCAACGGAGAAACAGTCCGGCTCGATGAGGGGCAGGCGATTTTCGTCAACTCACGTCAGCTGCATTACGGTTTCACCAAGGACGGTTCCGATTGCGAATTCTCCTGCACGTTGCTCAATCCGGCTAAAATGTGCGCCTCATTCGAAGTGTACGACCGCTTCATCGCGCCGTTGATGGCGGAGAACACGATGCCATATGCCGTCATCACCGACGACACGGCCCCCGGTCGGCGGCTGCTCGCCACCATCCGACAGCTTCATGCGGCGAAATTCGGTCCGCTGGAGCGGTCAGAGCGGTCAGCCGAACCGTTGCCCGCCGACGATATGACGCTAACCGACGATACCGAGGCGTTGACGGTGCTCAGCTGTTTCTATGCGGTCGTCCGCGACATACTGGCGATCGCCGGCAGTCATTGCGCGACTTCCACAGCGCCGCACCCCCGCATCGTGACGCTACGCAAGATGATCGATTACGTGCAGAGATATTACGTGCGTCCGATCACCTTGAAGCAAATCGCATCGGCCGGATCGGTGGGACGCACCACTTGCGCATCGATATTCCGCGAATCGCTCAACCAGTCGCCGATCGAATTCGTCAACGACGTGCGCGTGCGCGCCGCAGCCAACCTGCTGGTAACGAGCTCGCTGCCTATCGCCACGGTCGCCAAACAGACCGGTTTCTCATCCGCCAGTTTCTTCTCCCGCACCTTCCACCGGTTCATGGGCGTCACCCCCATCACGTACCGAACCACGCATACCAAGCGGAAATCCGAGGAATAAAAACAATCGGCTGCATGCCCCACGCCGTCACGCATAAGGACACGCAGCCGATTGCGTCACATCAAGCCGGAAAGGACACGTTCACTTCCTCTTCAGTCCGCGGGCGATGGAGGCGTTGCGCACCTCGACCGTGCCGTCGGTGGCGAAGACGCCCAACGACTCGCCCGGACGCTCGTACATGCGCACGTTCAACGCCACCCCATCCACGTACAACGTGCCGATGGTGTCGTCGACGACGAGACGGATGTGGTACGTATGCCCCGCCTCGAGGCCGATGTTCATGACGTGGATTGGCAACGGTGTGTTGGACGGTTTCTTAGAGGACGAGTCCCTGTTCGGTGAATTCCTTCGGACTCCGGTATCCAAGGGTGGAGTGGAGCCGCTGGTTGTCGGACCACCACACGTAGTCGTCGGGGTCATGCCTCAGCTGCTCGATCGTGGTGTAGTGGTTCCGGTACACGAGCTCCTTCTTCAGCAGCCTGTTCGTCGATTCGACCACGGCGTTGTCGTAGGGGTTGCCCTTGCGCGACAGCGATCTTTTGATGTCGAACACGTCGAGCAGCTCGTCGATCCTCGTGTTGTCGAACTCGCCGCCCCGGTCGGTGTGGAACACCTAGACGTCCGTCAGCGGGAAGTCGAGGGTGGCGAACGCGCCCAATACCAGGCTCGCGTCCCGGGTCCGCCCGGCGGAATGGCCGACGATGCCCCTGTTCGCCAGGTCGACCAGCAGACACACGTACGCCCAGTCTCCGCCGACGCGGACATAGGTAAGATCGCTCGCCGGATGCGTGTGCGGGGCGTAGCCGTCGAACCCGCGGTCCAGCAGGTTCGCGAGCCTGGCCTCGTCGGCCCGCGTCCTGTGCGGTTCGGACCGTCC